>Ga0315909_10001907_pt1 | contig 27442 bp, 21 predicted proteins | sample LakEriMetagenome_11_FD_203527 | JGI IMG/M metagenome (GOLD analysis project Ga0315909, IMG submission 203527) | Freshwater fungal communities from buoy surface, Lake Erie, Ohio, United States - Buoy 2 MA125 | ecosystem: Environmental > Aquatic > Freshwater > Lake | place: USA: Lake Erie, Ohio... | reverse complement strand
ACGTATGCAGGCCTCGCCGGAGGAGTCAGAACGTACAGCACGGGCAGTCAAACGCCTGCTGCTGCCCCAGGAGATGGGAACCCGTGTGAAGATGATGACTCTCACTCGGGAGCACCCCGGCGCGGTGCCCGGCTACGACCTGCGCGATGCGCGCCACCGGCTCTAATCCTTGAACCGTCACATTCCCCCGAGGAGGCACGATGAATCCTGAAAGACGTTGGCTGCTGGCCCTGTTATGCAGCCTGGCTACCGGCATGGCGTCCGGCGTTGCGCTGGCGGCGGATGACTCCAAGGCGATGGCACCCTTGCCCAAGCCCGAAAACGGTCAGCAGGTGGCAACCTTCGCGGGCGGCTGTTTCTGGTGCATGGAGCAGCCTTTCGATGAACTGCCCGGCGTGCTTGCCACCACTTCGGGTTACATCGGCGGCACCGTGGCCAATCCCACCTACGACCAGGTGACCTATGAGGACACCGGTCACGCCGAAGCGGTGCAGGTGTTGTTCGACCCGGCGAGAGTCACCTACGAGCAGCTGCTCGACGTGTTCTGGCGCAACATCGACCCCACCACGCTCGATGCACAGTTTTGTGACATGGGCGCCCAGTACCGCACCGAGATCTTCTTTCACGACGCGACCCAGAAAGCCGCTGCCCTCGCAAGCCGCGAGGCATTGCTGCGCGCCAAGCCTTTCGCGGGCGCCATCGTCACCCGCATCACGGCAGCCGGTGAGTTCTATCCGGCAGAGAACTATCACCAGGACTATTACGTGAAGAATTCTGTGCGCTACAAGTACTACCGCTATCGCTGCGGCCGAGACGAGCGCCTCAAGGAATTGTGGGGCAAGGGCACTTGATCATGTGATAATCGTGCTCCAAAGATCTGCCCGCGATGCCGGCAGAGGAGAGCCAGATGCCTGAAGCGGAAAAGGACGTCTGCCGTGCACCACAGGATGTGGCACAGGGCGTGGTGATGCTCGCCGACCTCGTCGGCAGCACGGCGCTTTATGAAAGCTTTGGTGATACCGGGGCGCGGGCATTCCTCGCCGGGGTGATTCAGGCCATGACCGACATCGTCACTGCGCAGGGTGGCAAGGTCGTTGCCGAATTCGGTGACGAACTCATGTGTGCCTTCCCGGATCCTCGTCTGGCCGCCGTGGCGGCTTGCGCCCTGCACGAGAACATCAGTCATGGCTACCAGGTGCCGGGCACGGATCAGCGCCAGCGCCTGCACATCGGCATGCATTATGGTGAGTTGCCTGATGGCGAACCGGACATGCTGGGCGAAGTGGTGCGACTGGCGCGTTGGGCGGCCACCCACGCCAAGCCGGACCAGACCCTCGCCACCATGGATGTGATCGAACGCCTGCCGCCCATGTTCCGCGCCATTTCACGCTATATCGATGACGAAACCTGGGATACGGAGGGGGACACGCGCGTCACCCTGTTCGAGATCATCTGGGATGTGGATGCCGCAACCGTCGCAGGGCTGCCCGCTGGCCTGCCGCCCAAAGGTCCGTACGTCTCAGTACGCCTGGAGCACGATGGGCGCCGCATCCGTCTCGATGCCGAACACCCGGTGCTCTCCGTGGGGCGCCATCCCGGCAATGATCTGGTGATTTCGCACGAGCTGGTGTCACGCCAGCATTTCACGCTGCAGTTTGGTCGGGGGCGGTGCACGATCACGGATCGCAGCACCAACGGCATCACCGTGCTTGTGACAGGGGGCAAACCGCAACTGCTCCAGCACGACACGGCAGTGCTCGCGGAGCGCGGGCAGATTCACATCGGCCACAATCCGGATCAAAGCCCTGCCGTCGTTCTCACCTGGGTGTGCGAATAGAAGCCTTGCGCCGAGTGCGCTTCATGCGCTTTCCAGTTGTACCACCGCACTCACCCTTGCGGCATGCAGGGCGGCCTTGATACGTGCGCCATCCTTGCTGGCGAGTATCGCGGCGTCAGGCTTCACTTCGCGACATGCGGCAAGCGCCCGGGTGATACGTATCGCGGGCGGGTAGTCCGGCAGGACTGGCACGCGCGCGTCCACCGCAGAGGCGCGCAACACGTCTTCCAATCGCTCGGGTCGACGAAAACCGTCCACGCGATCGAGCAAGGCCACCACCTCCTTGGCCTCCAGGGTGCAGGCTGAACGAATCACCCGCTGCTCGCGCACCAGCGCCAGTGCCGTGTCGCTCAGCGCCACAGGAGCACGCAGGCGCTGGCAGAGGCGTTCGGTCTGCTGGAATGCGTGCTCGTCTTGGCCTGCGTCATCGGCAGGCGTCTGCACCAGCAGTGCGAAGCGCACCGGGAGCGCGAGTTCGGCTTCTGCGGCGCGCTTGAGGTTTTCCAGCAGATGTTCGCCCGCATCCACCGGGTGACGATCGGACAGCGGGCGGGGGCGGTCGAACAGCGCTGCGAGTTCCGGCAGCAGGGGCGCAAGCGCACCACAGGCTCGCAGCACCTCGATGAAGCGCGCAGGATAGGTTTCCATCAAGGCGCGTTCGAGTTCACGCCATACCCGCTCTGGAGACAGGGTAAGCAGCTCGCCGCTCTCCGCCAGCTGCTGCATGAGGGACAGTGTCTCGGGTGCGATGCGAAAATCGAAACGCGCGGCGAAACGCGCCACGCGCAGTACCCGCAGCGGGTCTTCTGCAAAGGCAGGCGTGATGTGGCGCAATACCCCGGCGGCCAGATCCTGTTGTCCGCCATAGGGGTCGAAGAGATTTCCCAGCTCATCGCGCGCCATCGCATTGATGGTCACATCGCGGCGCGCGAGATCTTCTTCCAGGGTGACCGCGGCACCTGTATCAAAGGCGAAGCCGCGATAGCCCTGGCCCTGCTTGCGTTCGAGCCGCGCGAGGGCGTATTCCTCGTGCGTTTCCGGATGCAGGAAGACCGGGAAATCACGACCCACCTGCCGGTACCCAAGCGCGAGCATTTCTTCCGGGCTGCCGCCCACGACCACCCAGTCGCGATCCGCAACCGGCCTGCCCAGCAGGCGATCCCGCACCGCGCCGCCCACTTCGTAGATTTTCATCGGCGCACGGTGGGCAGGCAGGGACTGCTGGCTGGCGTGTATGCCAAACGGGCGTATCAGCGGTGCGCGCCGCGCCGCTCCGCACTGTAATCGCGGGCGCGTCGGCTGGGTTTGAGCAGCGCAGGGACAATGTTGTCGAGCGGTGTGGCCGTGATCCCGAGTGCCGTGAGGCCATCCGCGCCATGCACCACGGAATCCGCCTTGAGTGAGCGCCAGTTGTCGCGCGAGAACGGCTTGCCCGGCAAGTGCTCGCAGACTTCCGCCTGCAGTCGCCCGGCCCAGGCGGGCAAGGCAATGACGGGACAGCTGTGTCCGCTCGAGCGCGCGGTGTATTCCACGAGACGGCCGAGCGTCCAGACTTCCGGCCCGCCCAGCTCGAAGACACTGCCACTCGCCAGATGATCATTGCCGAGAATGCGCACGATGGCCTCTGCCACATCACCCACGAATACCGGCTGCATGCGCGCCTCGGCGCCGGCGAGTGGCAGGAAGGGCAGCCAGGTCACCAGCGGCAGGAAGCGCCCGAAAAGTCCGTCGCCCGCGCCGAAGATCACGGAGGGACGCACGATTGCCGTGCGCATCGAACGGGTTTCAAGCACGCGCTGCTCGGCTTCGCCCTTGCTGCGCAGATAGTGACTGGGGCCCTCAGGATTCGCGTTGAGCGCGCTCACCTGCACATAGCGCGACACACCGGCTGCCTCTGCTGCGGCGAGCGCGGAGACTGTGGTCTCCACATGAGCACGCCGGAAGCCGCGTCCGCTGTCTCCCTTCTCGTTGAGGATGCCAATGAGATTGACCAGGCCCTCGCAGCCGCGCAGTGCCGTGGCGAGCGCCGCCCTGTCATGCACATCCACGGCCTCGCAGTGTGCATCGGGCAGCAACCACAGGGATTTCGCGTGTTCCAGGCTGCGGGTGAGGATGAGAGTGCGGAAGCCGGCGGCCTGCAGGCGACTGGCGAGCGCCTGGCCGACAAAGCCGCTGCCACCGAGCAGCGCGACCGTGCGCAAGGGTGCGGGTGTTTTCAACATGTGGTGCTGGCAGCTCCAAAGCGAGTCATGTCGGCCATTCTGGAGCCGAGCGGGCTTACAGTCACGCCAAGCCGGAATTCATAGACCGCCGCGTAAAACAGCGCTCGGCGCACATAGCCTTCGGTTTCCAGAAAGGGCAGCGTATCCACCCAGATATCCTCCGGCGTGCAGGCCGCATTCTTCAGCCACGCTTTCACGCGACTGGGGCCCGCGTTGTAGGCCGCTGCCGCCAGCGGGAAATAGCCCCCGAACTGCCGCAGCACCTGACGCAGGTATTCGCTGCCGATGGCGATGTTCTTGTCCACCTGCGTGATCTCGGTGTTCGAGCGCAGGCGCAGGCCAATCTGCCGCGCAGTGGCATTGGCCGTGGCGGGCATCACCTGCATCAGTCCCAAGGCGCCTACCGGTGAGCGGGCATCGGTGACGAAGGCGCTCTCGCCACGGATGATGGCAAAGATGAGAGCAGGCGGCAGGCCCCGCGTGGCCGCGAATTTCGTGACCAGCGATTTGTGCAACAGGGGGAAGCGCAGGTCGAGATCGTCATAGCTCTGCATCTGCCCCAGCATGAGGATGGCTTGGGCATGCCAACCCCATTCATAGATGAGCGCGGCGCCCACTTCCTGCTCGCGACGTGGCCGGCCTTCAAGTTCAAACGCAATCTCATTGCGCGCCTCACCCGGCCGGTTCAGTCGATAGAACTCGCGTGCGCGCGTCATGCCGCCGGAATCGCCAATCCCGCGCCGCTCCTCGGGTGTGGGACGTATCGGCTTGTGCGTCATCGCATAAGGCAGGCCTGCGCGATCGCTCGCCATGAAACCGTAGTAGTCACGTTCGGTCGCGAGTGTACGAAAGGCCTCCAATGCCGCGTCCTGCTGGCCGGTCTCGCCCAGCGCGCGAGCCTGCCAGTAGCGCCAGCGCAGGGCATTGGTGGTTGCACCCCGCGGCGCTCCGGCGGTCCACACCACGAGATCCTTCCAGGCGCGCGCCCTCAGACCCTCACGCAGGCGGAAGCGCTCCACGGCATCGTCCACGCCCGCGTCGTTCACGTCCCGCAGATAATCCAGTCGCTGCGAATGAGTCGCGGCGACCGCCGCCACCGCCAGATCACGCTGCACCACGCCGGCCTGTGCAGGCGTGAAAGCGTATCGGTCCCGCACCTGGCGCCACGCGAGAGTCGCACTCGCCAGACCTTGGTGTGCGTAGCGCCCGAGACCATGCGCGATGACATCGCGCAACTGAGGGCTGTCCGGTCTGCCGGCAGTGAGCTTGAGGGTCTGGGCCGGCGTCCCGTGTACCTTGTGCAGCAGATCCGCGAGCACGCGATCCGAAGGCGCGCCATAACGCTTGGCAATGACGACGGCAAGACTGGTGTTGCCGCCCTTGGCGGCGAGCATCACCCGCTGCCAGACGAGCGCATCCGTGAGCGCGCCACGTGCCCGCAGGACCTCGAACACCGCATTGCAGCCGGGTGCTTGCGATTTGCCGGTGAGCCATAATTCAAGGCCTGCCTTGACGGCCCTCGGCTTGTTGCCGTCATCGAGATCGCGGCGCAGGGCGTGACAGCGCAACTCGGGATCGGCTTGCGGCGTGTAGTCTGCATTGAACAGGTCGAAACGACCCTGCCGGGCAGTCTCGCGCAACCAGTCGGTGCGCAGGCGCTCGGCCGGCAGGCTGCCCGCATGCGCCGCCACAAAGGCCCGCACCTGTTGGGCTGGCAAGGCGCGCAGATTGCGCTTCAGCGGGTAATAGCTGAGCCAGGGGGTGAGCGGATAGCCGCGCAAGGCGGCGAGCGTCTCGGCACGCGGCGTGGCGCCCTTGAGGACTTCCCGATACTTGGCTTCAAATAGGGCCCGCTGGCGCGCCATGTCATCGGCCATGGCCGCGAGAGTGAAACCGCAGAGTGCGGCAAGTAACAGGAATCGCTTCATCGGCACCACGCAGCCAGGATGCCGCAATTTTCACTGCAGCCCGCGATGCTTGCAAATACGAAGCTTGCAGGCCGCGGGGTTATTCGAGGAGAGGGCCAGAATGTCCGGTTCGTTTGCATGTGATCAGTCACCTTCGCCTGTCGATCTTTCAGCCCTCATCAAGGGGCGCCGCACGATTCATGATTTCACGTCCGATGAGGTGCCCGAGGTGGCGGTGCTGGAAGCGCTGGAGCTTGCCTGCTGGGTGCCCAACCACCATCGCACCGAACCCTGGCGGTTTTATCTGTTGGGCGAGGCGGCGCGCGCCCGGGTGATTGAGCTCAACACGGATATTGTGCGCGCCGGCAAGGGGGATTCGGCTGCGGAAGCGAAGCGCAGGCGCTGGAGCGCCATGCCGGGCTGGCTGGTGCTCACCTGTCAGGTCAATCAGGACGCGGCCCGTGAACGCGAGGACTACGCAGCGTGCTGTTGTGCGGCCCAGAATCTGGCGCTGGCGCTGTGGACGCGTGGCATCGGACTCAAGTGGGGCACGGGCAAGGTGATTCGTTCGCCTGCGTTCCTCGAGATTCTGGGCGCCGATGCGGCCGAGGAATTTGCCGTGGGCTTGTTCTGGTACGGCTATCCGGCCGAAGTTCCTGAGCAGGTGAGGCGACCCGTCCGTGAGCTCACGCGCATCCTCGAGTAAGCCATTTCGGCGCCCGGGATCAACCCACGGCGCCGAGACGGCGCGCCCGCATCACCCGTTGTGACACTTCACCTACGTCTGAATCGATGCCTGCCATTTCGGGCCAGCCTTGCAGGTTCCGCGCGATCAATTCGCACAAGGCCTCCACATGGGCAGGCGCCGCATTCAGCGCCGGGATGTAGCGCAGATCGCTGCCACCGGCTTCGATGAAGGCTTCGCGATTCTGGATCGCGATTTCCTCCAGTGTTTCGAGGCAATCAACGGAAAATCCCGGACACACTACATCCACCGTGCGCACGCCCTGGCGCGCGGTTTCCTGCAGGGTGAGGTCGGCATAGGGCTCGAGCCAGCGCTCACGCCCGAAACGGGACTGGAACACGACCTGCCATTCGTTGGCGGCAAGTCCGAGTTTTTCCGCCACCAATCTGGCCGTGGCCTGGCAATGGCAGAAGTAGGGGTCGCCCTGCATGAAGTAACGATAGGGCAGGCCATGGAAGGAGAAGAAGAGGCGGTCCGGGCGGCCTGCCGTTGCCCAGTGCGCGGTGATCGAATCCGCGAGCGCCGCGATGTAGGCCGGTTCGTTGTGATAGCTGCTGATGAAGCGCAAATCGGGCACCCAGCGCCAGCCCTGAAGCACCGTGGCCACGGCATCGAAGACCGAGCCGGTCGCAGGACCCGAATATTGGGGATACAGCGGCAGCACCAGCACGCGCCGTGCTCCGGCGGCACGCAGCGCCGCCAGGCCTTGCGCAATCGAGGGTTCGCCGTAGCGCATGGCCAGCGCCACCGCCACGTGATCACCAAACTGCTGCTGCAAGCGATCGCGCACTGCGGCCTCCTGTGCGCGCGACAGCACCAGCAGGGGCGAGCCTTCGTCGGTCCAGATCTTGGCGTAGGCATGGGCGGAGCGTCGCGGCCGGATGTTCAGGATGATTCCGTGCAGAATGGACAGCCACAACCAGCGCGGCAGCTCGATGAGCCTCGGGTCTGACAGGAACTCCGCCAGGTAACGCCGCAAGGCCTTGGGCGTCGGCGCGGCAGGGGTTCCCAGATTGCACAGGAGCACGCCCACCCGGCTGCCTGCGGCATGGGAGAACTCTGCCGCATCGGTACCGACGTAGCTGGAACTGGGGGGCTGCTGCACGGGAAAATCAGCGGGATTTCAATGACTCGATGTTAACAGGATTCATCGCCATGCTGGTCAATCCCACGGCTCCGTCTCGCTACCTGCTCACGCCCGGCACCCGGCCCTCGCTGGAAAAACTGCCGACGCGTGATTATTTCGGGATGCCGCAGAAAGCGGAGCGGGTGGCAGCAGCACACGCGCTGGCACAGGAAATCGGCGTCCTTCAGCAGCTGCTCCACGCGACCCAGCGTCATCGCCTGCTGGTGGTGCTGCAGGGCATGGATACCTCGGGCAAGGACGGCACCATCCGCAGTGTCTTCTCCGCGGTGGCACCGCTCGGCGTGCGGGCGGTGAACTTTCGCGCACCTTCCGCGGAAGAACGCGCCCGCGACTACCTCTGGCGCATTCACCAGCATGTGCCGCGGACGGGCGAAATCGTGCTGTTCAATCGCAGTCATTACGAGGACGTGCTGGTGGTGCGCGTGCAGGGGCTGATCAGCGCGAGGGAGTGCGCGCAGCGCTACCACCACCTCCGGGAGTTCGAGCGCATGCTGGTGGAAACCGGCACCACGCTGGTCAAGATCTTTCTTCACATCTCCAAGGACGAGCAGCGCGAGCGCCTGCAGGCCCGCATCGACGATCCGGCCAAGCACTGGAAGCTGCAGCCCTCGGATCTGGAGGCCCGGCGCCAGTGGGCGGATTACATGGAGGCTTACGAGGACGCTTTGCGCGAAACCTCCACCCCCCATGCCCCGTGGCATGTGATTCCTGCGGACAGCAAGACCGCCCGCAATCTCATAGTTGCGACTTTATTGCGTGATTGCATGGTCGGCCTCCCGTTGAAGCCCCCCGATACAACGACCGACCTGAGCGGCCTCATCATTGCCTGAGGGACGGATGCGGGATCAGGCCTCGCCCGCACCCCTCCCGGGCTGCCAACCCGGGGGGGCGGGGGAGATTCCTGTCCTCTGACGGATCCGGACGGGCTGAGCATGTAGAATCGGCCGTTCCCGCGCGCTCCAAAAACAACAATGCCCCGGGCACTGCAGGCGGGGAGTGCCCAAAGACCGGAAGTTGCCATGATCTGTGCCTTCAGCCTGCCGCGTATCGGCAGCGTCGTCCTGCTCGCATCCCTTCTCGTTGCGTGTGATCGCGCCCCGGCACCGCCCGCGGGAGGCCCTGCCGGTGCCCCGCCGGTGAGCGTGGCCGCGGCGGTGACACAGGAACTGACCCTCGCGGACGAATATCCCGGGCGCTTTGAAGCCGTGGACGAAGTGATGATTCGGGCCCGCGTGAACGGTTACCTCGAATCCGTGCACTTCAAGCCTGGCACCGAGGTCGCCAAGGGCGTACTGCTGTTCCAGATTGATCCCCGCCCGTTCAAGGCCCAACTGGCCGAGGCGCGCGCTGCGCTCGCCAATACCGATGCCCAGCTCGCCCTCGCCCGCACCGAGAAGAACCGCCAGGTGAAGATGCTTGCCACCAGGGCCACCAGCCAGCGCGCCTTCGACACTGCAGTCGCCCAGGTGCAGACCCTGGAGGCCGCACGCCAGGCCAACCTCGCGACCATCGAGCGCGCCCGCCTCAATCTCGAATACACGCGCATCACCGCGCCCATCGCCGGGCGGGTGGGCAAGGACGAGGTGACTCTTGGCAATCTCGTGCAGGGTGAGGGTCCGGATTCCCCGGTGCTGACCACGTTGGTGTCGCTGGACCCCATCCGGGTCTCTTTTGAAGCCGATGAGCAGGCTTATCTGCGCTACATCGCCGGCGCCCGCGATCGAGGCTTGGCCGTGGAAGTGGGACTCGCCGGTGAAGAGGGTTTCCCGCATCAGGGAACGCTCGAATTCGTGGACAACCAGGTGGCCCTCACCACGGGCACGGTGCGCATGCGGGCCGTGCTGCCCAACGCTGATCGGCGCTTCACGCCGGGTCTCTTCGCCCGCGTGAGGTTGCGTGCGACCACGGGGGCCGAACGTGTGGTGCTGGTGGCGGAACGTGCCATCGGCACCGACCAGACCAAGCGTTTCGTGCTGGTGCTCGGACCGGAGAATGTCGCCAATTACCGAGAGGTCACGCTGGGTCGCCAGATCGGCAGCTTGCGGGTGATCACGAGCGGGCTCACGGAAGGTGAACTCGTTGTGGTGAACGGCCTGCAGCGCGTACGCCCCGGCACGCCCGTCACGCCGGAGCAGGTGCCGATGGAGGAATCGCCGACGCCGTCCCCCCCGGGTGAAGCCGGAGACGCGAGCGCCAGCAGCACTCCCGCAGGCGGCTGAGCAGCATGAACATCTCGCGCACGTTCATCGAACGGCCAATCCTCGCGGGCGTGATGTCCGCGGCGATTTTTCTGGCCGGCCTCATTGCAATCTACCTGCTGCCGGTTTCCGAATACCCGGACGTGGTGCCGCCGTCGGTGGTGGTGACCGCGACCTATCCCGGCGCCAATCCGGAGGTGATTGCCGAGACAGTGGCCGCACCGCTGGAGGAGCAGATCAACGGCGTGGAAAACATGCTCTACATGTCTTCCATGGCGACCACCGACGGCATCCTGCAGCTCACCGTCACTTTCAAGATTGGTGTGGACCCCGATCTGGCCGAATCCCAGGTGCAGAACCGGGTGCAACGTGCGCTCCCTCGCCTGCCGCTGGAGGTGCGCCAGTACGGCGTGATCACCAAGAAGCAGTCACCGAACCTGACCATGGTGGTGCACCTCATCTCGAATGACAGCCGCTACGATGAGCTCTATCTGCGCAACTACGCGATGATCAACCTGCGCGACGATCTGCGCCGCCTCGAAGGCATGGGTGATGTGGTCATCTTTGGTGGCGGGGATTACGCGATGCGGGTATGGCTGGATCCCCAGAAGCTCGCTGCGCGTGAACTCACCGCGGGTGACGTGGTGGCCGCCATCCAGGAGCAGAACCAGCAGGTGGCAGCCGGTGTGATCGGCGCGCAACCCGCCGCCACCAACATCGAGTTCCAGCTCTCGGTGAATACCCAGGGTCGTCTCACCACGGAGGAGGAGTTCGGCGAGATCATCGTCGGCACGGCGCCGGATGGCGGCATCCTGCGTCTCCGGGACGTGGCCCGCATCGAACTCGGGGCCGGTGATTACTCCCTGCGCAGCTATCTCAACAGCAAGCCTGCCGTCGCCCTCGGGCTCTTCGAGGCGCCGGGCGCGAATGCCGTCGCGCTGTCGCGCAGCGTGCGCGACCTGATGACCAAGGCCGCCAAGGATTTTCCCCAGGGTGTGGAATTCCAGGTCATCTATGACCCGCCACGCTTCGTGCGCAAGTCCATCGAAGCCGTGGTCAAGACCCTGCTGGAGGCCGTGGCGCTGGTGGTCGTGGTGGTCATCGTGTTTCTGAAGACCTGGCGCGCATCCATCATTCCGCTCATCGCGGTGCCGGTATCGATTGTCGGCACATTCGCGGTGATGCTGCTGGCCGGATTTTCGATCAACACGCTCACCCTGTTCGGCCTGGTGCTGTCCATTGGCATCGTGGTGGACGATGCCATCGTGGTGGTGGAGAACGTCGAGCGCAACATCGAACTCGGCCTGAACCCGGTGGCCGCCACTCGGCGCGCGATGGAGGAAGTCTCCGGCCCCATCATCGCCATCCTGCTTACCCTGTTCGCGGTTTTCATCCCCATCGCCTTCATCAGCGGCCTGCAGGGGCAGTTCTACCGCCAGTTCGCACTGACGATTGCGATCTCCGCCGCCATTTCAGCTTTCAGTTCGCTGACCCTGTCGCCGGCGCTTGCGGCGGTGCTGCTGCGTTCCCATCACGCACCCAAGGATGCCTTCACGCGTTTCATGGATGCGCTGTTCGGCTGGTTCTTCCGGGGCTTCGATGCGGTATTCCGGGGAGCTGCCCGCCGCTATGTCAGTGCAGTGCGTGGCATCCTGCGTGGCAAGTTCGTGGTGCTGGCGCTTTATCTTTGCCTGCTCGGCCTGACCTGGGTGCTGTTTCACAAGGTGCCGACCGGCTTCATTCCCAATCTCGACAAGCAATACCTGGTGGGCTTCATCCAGCTGCCCGATGGTGCGTCGCTGGAACGTACCGATCGCATCGTGCACAAGGTGACGAGCATCGCGCGCGAGACACCCGGCGTGGTGGACGTGGTGGCCTTCACCGGGCTTTCGATCAATGGATTCACCAATTCACCCAATGCGGCGGTGTTCTTCTTCGGTCTGGAGGATTTCGAGAAAAGGGAGAGCCCTGAGCTCAAGGGCGGCGCGCTGGCGATGGCGCTGAACCAGCGGCTCGCGGTCATCCAGGATGCGTTCGTCGCGGTGTTTCCGTCGCCGGCAGTGGATGGCCTCGGCTCCATCGGCGGATTCAAGATGCAGCTGGAGGATCGGGCCGGCCTTGGCAGCAAGGAGCTCTATGCCACCCTGCAATCCGTGCTCATGCAGGCCTGGCAAAGTCCCGAGATGGCGGGCGTCTTCTCGAGTTACCAGATCAACGTGCCGCAGCTGTTTGCAGACGTGGATCGCGCCAAGGCCAAGCAGATGGGGGTGAGCCTCAACGATGTCTTCGCCACGCTGCAGGTGAACCTCGGCTCCTACTACGTGAACGACTTCAACCGCTTCGGCAAGACCTACCGCGTGATCGTGCAGGCCGACGCGCCGTTCCGCGAAAGCGCGGAAGACATCCCCGTGCTGAAGACCCGCAACCGCATGGGCGAAATGGTGCCGCTGGGTGCGCTGGTAAACGTGCAGCAGAGCTTCGGGCCCGATCGGGCGATGCGCTACAACGCCTTCCCCGCCGCCGACATCAACGGCGCCACCGCACCGGGATTCAGTTCCGGACAGGCCCAGGCCAAGCTGGAGGAGTTGGTGCGCGCCAACGCGCCGCGCGGCATCACCTTCGAGTGGACGGATCTCGTCTATCAGGAGATTCTTGCGGGCAATACTGCGGTCATCGTGTTTCCCTTGTGCGCGCTGCTCGTGTTTCTCGTGCTGGCAGCCCAGTACGAGAGCCTCAAGCTGCCGCTTGCCATCATTCTCATCGTGCCGCTCTGTCTGCTGTTTGCGGTGACGGGCGTGTACCTGACAGGCGGCGATCGCAATATCTTCACGCAGATTGCGCTCTTCGTGCTGATGGGCCTTGCCTGCAAGAACGCCATCCTGCTGGTGGAATTCGCACGTGAATTTGAGATGCGCGAGCCGCTCGCAGGACCGGTGGTCGCCGCCCTGCAGGCCTGTCGCATGCGTTTGCGGCCCATTCTCATGACTTCCATTGCCTTCATCATGGGCGTGGTGCCATTGGTAACTTCGAGCGGTGCAGGCGCCGAGATGCGGGAGACCATGGGGATTGCCGTGTTGTCCGGCATGATTGGCGTGACGTTCTTTGGTCTTTTCCTCACGCCCGTGTTCTATGTGCTGCTCCATCGCAAACCACGTCGCGAGAAGCAGGTGAAGGCGACGGCCGGGGAGGGCATGACATGAGCCCACGCCTTGCCTTGCCTCTGTTGCTGGTACTGGGCGGTTGCTCCCTGGCGCCTGATCTGCCAGATCCTGCGAAGGACACTCCCGCGGCCTGGAAGGAAACCCCGGCACAAGTCACAGGTGACTGGAAAGTCGCGATGCCAGCGGATGACGCTGCCCGCGGACGATGGTGGACAGTGTTTCGGGATCCCGTGCTCGATGATTTGATCGAGCGTGCGAGCGCCGGCAACCAGAATCTCCAGGCGGCGCTTGCGAGGCTTGAGCAATCTCGAGCCCAGGTGCGAGTGGCGAGTGCGCAGCGTTTGCCGCGAGTCGATCTCGGCGTGGGGGCCTCGCGCATCCAGCCGAGCGCCGTCATTCTCGATTCCTTTGGGGGCGGTGGACCCGAGACACTTGAGGATTACACCCAGATCAGCACCAGACTCAGTGCAAGCTACGAGCTGGATCTGTTTGGCCGGGTGAGGGATTCAGTCAAAGCGGCGGAGGCCGATTTCGGCGCCCAGCGCGCGCTCTACGAAAGTCTCAGCCTGAGCCTGCAAGGGGATGTGGCCCAGACCTATTTCCTGATTCGCGCGACGGACGAGGAACTGCGGGTGTTGCGCGAGGGCATCAAGCTGCGTGAAGACGCCCTTGCAGTGGTAACTGCTCGCGTGGCCGCGGGTGACACCGATGATTTTGATCTCGAGCGCAGTCGGACAGACCTTGAAACCGCTCGCGCCGAGATCGAAGCGGTCCTGCGCAGTCGGGCCGCGTATGAACATGCGTTGGCCGTGCTGTGTGGAGCAACCCCGGCTGCGTTCAGTCTGGCGGAAGCACCAGCTACCCGGACACTGCCCGAGATTCCGCCGGGACTGCCTTCCAGCCTGCTGGAACGTCGCCCGGACGTGGCGGCGGCCGAACGTCGCATGATCGCGGCCAACGCGCGCATAGGCGTAGCGAAGGCTGCGTTCTATCCGCTGATCAACCTGACCGCAAATTTTGGGGTGGAGTCCGGCGGTGTTGGCGAACTCTTCAAATGGAGCAGCCGGACCTGGGCGCTCGGCCCCATTGCCGGGCCGCTGCTCAGCCTGCCCATCTTCGATGGGGGACGTAACAAGGCCAATCTAGCCTCGGCCGAAGCCAGCCTGGACGCGGAAGTGGCGGTCTATCGCCAGACCGTGCTGGATGCCTTTGTCGAGGTGGAGGACAGCCTGTCCGGCCTGCGCACGCTCGCCTCCCAACGCGCGGCCCTGACGCGTGCACTTGATTCAGCGCAAGCCGCAAGCACGATTGCCGAGGCACGCTTTGAGGCCGGGGCAACCGGCCTGCTCGAAGTGCTGGACGCGAGACGCAGCTTGCTGGCGACGCAGCGTCTGGGCGTGCAGACGGATGGCGCCCGTGCCGCCACCACGGTGGCTCTGGTGCGGGCGCTGGGTGGCGGCTGGCAGTGATGATTGCCAGAGTGTGTCCGCCAGGATGGCGTGCAGGGCAGGTTCCCTGAGGCGGCACGCGGCGCATGGGCAAGCCGAGTCTTTCGCGGAATCACCCGGCCCGTTAGGCTGCGGGTCCGCAGTACCATGCCGCAGGCAGGAGACATGACAGCGCGAATTTTCATCGACGGCGAGGCGGGGACCACCGGCCTGCAGATCAAGGACCGGCTCGCGTCCCGCGAGGACCTCACGCTTGTGAGCATTGCGCCCGAGCGGCGCAAGGATCCGGCGGCACGCGCGGAGTTGCTCAACAGCGTTGACCTTGTGATGCTCTGCTTGCCCGACGATGCGGCCCGCGAGGCTGTTGCGCTCATCACCAATCCGCACGTGCGGGTGATCGATGCCAGCACGGCGCACCGCACGGCGGCGGGTTGGGAATACGGATTTCCGGAAATGGATCGCGCTCAGGCTGCACGCATTGCCGCTGCCGGTCGCGTGGCCAACCCCGGCTGTTACCCGACGGGCGCAATCGCGCTGATTCGTCCGCTGGTGGCGGCTGGCATCCTGCCGGCGGATTTTCCGCTGACGATCAACGCGGTGTCCGGCTACAGCGGTGGTGGCAAGGCGCTCATCCAGCGCTATGAGGATCCTGCCTCTGCGGAACCTCTCGACCTGCCATTCTGGATTTATGGTCTTGGGCTGGAGCACAAGCATGTGCCGGAAATCGAACGCTACGGCTTGCTGGAGGCGCGTCCCCTGTTTCTGCCCGCGGTAGGCCGCTTCGCGCAAGGCATGCTGGTTCAGCTGCCCTTGCAGCTGCGGGCACTGCCGGGTAAACCTTCCGTGCGCGACATCCATGCCACACTCACCGAGGCCTATGCCGGTCAGACCTTTGTGTCTGTCGCGCCCTTGGCGGACAGTGCCGCGCTGGAGCGCCTTGGGCCCGAGGGCTTGAACGACACCAACGCGCTGAAGCTCTACTGCTTCGGCAATGAGCAGCATCACCAGGTGGTGCTTTGCGCACTGCTCGACAATCTGGGCAAGGGCGCCTCGGGGGCGGCGGTGCAGAACATGAATCTGATGCTGGGCCTGCCCCCCGAGACGGGCCTGCGCAGCGCCTGAAATGACCAAGCGAGCTTGAAGCCATGACCGACTACACGCATTTTTCCGTCCAGCCCATCGCAGGCGCCTGCGGTGCCATGATCTCGGGGATCAATCTGCTCGAGAAAATCAGTGACGAGGCGATCGCCGAGGTGCGCGCCGCGTGGCTTAAACACGGAGTCATCTTCTTTCGCGACCAGCCCTTGCCGCCGGCGGACTTTCTGGCCTTCGCCAACCGTTTCGGGGAAGTGGTCGAATATCCGTTCGTGAAGGGTATCGAAGGCTTTCCGCTGATCATCCCGGTGCTCAAGCTCGAGCATGAGCGCAACAATTTTGGCGGCATCTGGCACACGGACACGGCCTATCTCAAGACGCCACCGATGGCGACCATGCTGCTCGCCCGCGAGATCCCGCCCTATGGTGGTGACACATTGTTTGCCAGCGGCTACGCAGCTTACGAGGCCTTGTCGCCGGGTATGAAAGCCATGCTGGAAACCCTGAAGGGTGTGAACACCTCGGGCAAGGCGGATGTCACCAAGACGCGAGAAGATCGCATCAAGGATTCAGGCTCCGATCAGGGCAAGGCCAAGGAAGATCTGGTGTCCGAGCACCCGGTGGTGCGCACGCATCCGGAAACGGGACGCAAGAGCCTGTATGTGAACTTTGGCCACACCGCGCGCTTTGCCGGCATGACCGAGGAAGAGAGCAAGCCGTTGCTCGATTATCTCTTCCAGCACCAGACGAGGCCGGAATTCACCTGCCGCTTCTCCTGGCAGGCCGGGTCACTCGCCTTCTGGGACAACCGCTGCATGCTGCACAACCCGGTCAACGACTACCACGGCTTCAAGCGCCTGCTGCACCGTGTGACCCTCAAGGGCGACGTGCCGCGCTGATCAGGCCAATCAGGCTGATCGGGCGCGACACCCGCCGGGGCTTGTTCCGCTCTCAGAGGATGTACATCACTGCCAGCAGGCCAGTGGTCGACATCACAATCGTATAGGGCAGAGCCATCCAAACCATGCGCCCGTAGGACAGCCGGATGAGTGGCGCCAGAGCTGAGGTCAGCAAGAACAGGAACGCCGCCTGACCATTGGGCGTGGCCACGCTCGGAATGTTGGTTCCGGTATTGATGGCGACCGCCAGCAGGTCAAACTGCTCGCGACTGATGGTGCCCGCCTTGAAGGCATTCTGGACTTCCGTGATGTAGACCGTAGCGACGAAGACATTGTCGCTGATGGCGGACAGGAGTCCGTTCGCCGCATAGAAAGCCACCAGTTGTTGTGAGCCCTCCAAGGCCAGCCCCCAGTTGATGATGGGGGTGAAGAGATGCTGCTCATGGATGACCGCCACCACGCCAAAGAACACCACCAGCAGTGCAGTGAAGGGCAGAGCCTCCGCGAACGCATGTCCGATATGGTGCTCTTCCACCACGCCGTTGAAAGCCGTCTGGAGGACGATGATGGTGAGGCCGATGAGGCCGACCTCAGCCAGGTGCAAACCGAGCGCCGCCACCAGGAATGCCGCGGCGATGCCCTGCACGATGAGGCGAGCATGATCCTGCCGCGTGCGGCGACGAGTAGCGTCCTCGTCATACTCTTCGAGGATCCGGCGCACGGGGGCCGGCAGCTGGTTGCCAAAACCGCACAGCCGCAGCTTTTCCACCAGTATGCAGGTGAGGAGGCCGGCGGCCAGCACGGGCAGCGACACGGGCGCGACCTTCAAAAAGAACTGGGCGAAATTCCAGTCCATCACCTTGCCGATGAGCAGGTTCTGTGGCTCACCGACCAGAGTGCAGACTCCACCCAGCGCGGTGCCGACGGCAGCATGCATCATGATGTCGCGCAGGAAGGCCCGGAAATTGTCCAGATCTTCGCGATGCAGTGTATGGACACCATCATCATCACCACCGTCGTGATCGTCATGGTGCATGCTCTTGCCGGAAGCGACCTTGTGGAACACGAGATAGAAACCCTGGCCCACGGTGATGACGACCGCCACCACCGTGAGCGCATCGAGGAAGGCCGACAGCACCGCGCCGAGCAGACTGAAGGCCAGGGAAATCGCTATCTTCGAGCGGATCTTGAGCAGGCCTTTGGTGAAGATGAAGAGCAGCAGCTCCTTCATGAAATAAATGCCAGCCACCATGAACATGAGCAACAGGATGACCGGAAAGTTGCTCAAGGTTTCCTGGTAGATGGTCTCGGGCTTGGTCAGCCCGAGCAAGACCGCTTCGATGGCCAGCAGTCCACCTGGCTGCAGGGGATAACACTTCAAGGCCATGGCGAGGCAGAAGATGAATTCCCCGATGAGGCACCAGCCTGTCACGAACGGGCCGGCCATGAAGAGCAGCAGCGGATTGGCGAGCAGAAAACCAAGGATGGTGAGCTTGTACCACTGGGGTGAATGGCCCAGGAAATTGTGGGTGAATGCCTGGGGCATCGTGCGGGATGACATGAACTGGGCCTCCTGAGTCCCGGTCTCCTGGCCGGGTATATGCTTGTATTGAGACTTTCGCCGCCGGTGTAGCTGCGCAATCCGTGTGACGTCTGCGGGCGGAAAAATCCGACGCTGCTCGGGGAAAGACGTTTTTCTCTGACACGCGCATGAGAAAACCGTTCCCTTCTCAGGCTGGTGGGCCGACAGAGCGCAAGGTACCCTCTGAATAATGAAAAACGACCTACAAGAAGACAGCGTTCTCGCGGGAATCCGCATACTCGATTTCGGCCGCTACATCGCCGGCCCTTATTGCGCTGCGCTGCTGGGCGACCTCGGCGCCGATGTGATCCGCATCGAGCGTATCGATGGCGGGGAGGACCGCAGCATCCTGCCCGTGGTGCCTGATGGGCCGGGTGCGCTCTTCCTCGCCATGAATCGGAACAAGCGCTGCCTGACGCTCGATCCCGCCTCCACCGAGGGCCGTGAGATCGTCAAGCGCCTGGTTGCGCGCAGTGATGTGGTAATCGCCAATCTGCCACCCGATGTACTGAAGAGCCTGTCACTGGACCTCGAAAGCCTGCAGGCAGTAAAGCCGGACATCATCCTCACCACCACCACGGCCTTCGGGGCGGGTGGTCCGTGGAGCAATCGCCACGGCTTTGATGGCATTGGCCAGGCCATGTGTGGTGCAGTTCACCTGAGTGGCACGTCGGAGCAGCCGGTGAAGTCCTCGGCCCACTGGGTGGATTTTGGGACGGCCTGCCTCAATGCCTTCGGCACGCTTGCCGCACTCATGGCCCGAGGCAAGACCGGCGCGGGACAGAAGGTGGAAACCGCGCTGCTCAACACGGCCATCGCCTTCAACAACGGCATGTTGATTGAACAGCAGGTGGGGCAAACCAACCGCGAGGCGATCGGCAATCGGGGCTATACCTCGGCGCCCTCCGACATGTTCCGCACCCGTGACGGCTGGATCATGGTGGCGTGTGTCGGCAATCCCATGTTCCGGCGCATCGCGCGCCTGCTGGGGGAAGAATCGTGGCTGACTGATCCGCGGTTCAAGGACGATGCCGAACGTGGCCGGCATGGCGAGGAGCTTTCAGCCCGTGTGGCCGCGTGGGCTGCCTCGCTCAGCAGTCGTGAGGCACTGGATGCGCTGGCGGGTGCGCAGGTGCCTGCAGCCCCGGTCTACTCTCCACAGCAGGCTCTCGATGACGAGCACATAAAGGCCACTGCGATGCTGAGGGATGTTGATTACCCGGGCCTTGCACGACCTGCGCCCATCGCGAGCACGCCGGTCAGCCTTTCCGCGACCCCGACGCGGATGCTGCGGCGTGCGCCGCTGCTCGGCGAGCACACGGTGGAGATCCTGCAGGAGCTGGGCTACGGCGACGTGGAAATCGCCGCGCTGAAGGTGTCCGGAGTGATCTAGTTGGGGGCGCGCGGCAAGTGCGCGCTCCTGTTCAGTCCGCCAGACCGAACACCCACAGCACGCCGCCCTGCGGCACCTGCACCCGCGTGCCCAGATGCTGGTTCAGGACCTGCTGCTTGCGCTCTGCATCCACGCCCCAGCCTGACTGCACTGCTATGTACTGGCGACCCTCCACCTCATAGCTGATCGGCACGCCGACCACACCGGAATTGGTGCCCTGCTGCCACAGCAGATCGCCTGTCCTGGCATCAAACGCCCGGAACTGCCGGTCATTGGTGCCGCCGGAGAAAACGAGGTCTCCGGCGGTGGCGAGCACCGGGCCCCAGTTGTGCGAAGCGAACTTGTTGGTCCACACACGCTTTCCACTGGCGAGATCCCAGGCCTGCAGTTCACCGATGTGGTCTTTCGCCTCCGGTGTGGGACGGACCTCGATGTTCTCTATCTTCACACCCATGTACATCTCGCCCGCGCGGTATTCCACAGGCTCACCCTTCACCGCGCCGCAGAGATTTTCATTGGCAGGAATGTACAGGTAGCCGGTCTGTGGGCTGTAGGCCACCGGTGGCCAGTCCTTGCCACCCCACAAGCTGGGGCAATACTCCACGCGCTCGCCGAGTTTCGGCACGCGGGTTTCGACATAGCTGGGACGGCCGGTGGTCGGGTCAATCGCGCTGTAGACGTTCTGTTTCACATAGGGCCGTGCATCGATGAACGCCAGGGCATCGGGCTTGCGCTCCAGCGTCCAGAGATAGCCGTCGCGGCCTGCATGCACGAGGGTTTTTCGTACCTGCTCGCCTTGCGGCTGTTCGATCAGCACCGGCGCCGCGACCTCATCCCAGTCCCAGCTGTCATTCCAGTGGTATTGGTGGTGCGCGCGAATCTTTCCCGTGTGGATGTCGAGGGCCAGCACCGAGGTGGCGTACAGGTTGTCGCCGGGCCGCGCTTCGCCGATCCAGGGGCCGGCGTTGCCCGTACCCCAGTAGGTGATCTTTTCCTTGGCGTCGTAGCTCCCGGTGACCCAGGCGGGTGCTCCGCCACGCTTCCAGCTGTCTCCCGGCCAGCTGTCATTCCCGGGCTCACCCGGGCCCGGCACCGTGTAGGTTTTCCAGGCGGGTTTGCCGGTGGCCGCGTCGAAAGCCTGGATGAAACCCCGTATGCCGAATTCACCGCCGGACACGCCGACCAGCACGAGTCCCTCGGCCGCCAAGGGCGCCAGCGTCATGTAATAGCCGTTGAGGTAATCCTCGACCTGCTGCTCCCAGACCACCTCGCCGGTGGTGGCATCGAGTGCCACGAGGAAGGCATCCACCGTGGCGAGGTAGACCTTGTCTCCATGCAGCGCCACACCCCGGTTGGTGGGATGCAGCTGCACGAGATCTTCCGGCAGCTCCCTGGCATAGCGCCAGTTGAGGGCGCCGGTTTGTGCATCCAGTGCCAGCACATGGTTTTGCGGCGTGGTGATGAACATGTGGCCGTCGTTGACGATGGGCGGTGCCTGGTGCGCCTCCGTCATGCCGGTGGAGAACGTCCAGAGCGGCTTCAGGCTCTTCACGTTGATCGTGTTGATACCGGCGAGTTCGCTGTAGCCCCAACTGTTGTAGCTGCCCCGATACATGAGCCAGTTGCGGGCCTCGGGGGCGGCCAGCCGTGCATCCGTGACGGGGGGATAGGCGCTGCCTGATGCCGCCTCGCCGGCCAATGCCGGGGCCATCGGGGCCATCGGGGCCAACGCGGCACCCAGCATGAGGGTGAGGATGGGAAGTCGAGTGAGAGCCATGAGGGTTTCCTGCGCTATGTTTTTTCGCCGGCCAAGCAGACTTCAAACGTGAGATTGGAATATCGAACCAGACAGCAAACAGGGGGCACGCCGCCGGCCACATCCGGTGTCATGCCCCCGCGGCCTGCGGCAAGGCTGTTTGCAGGACAGTGCCACGGGCTCACGGCCTTTTCACACCCACTTTGCCGGTGAAGGCACCCGCCACGATGAAATGATCTCCCTGGCGCGCGAGGGGCAGGATGGGCAGGGGGCGTGGTGCAGGGCCGGCCGTCACCAGTGCGTGCGCGGCCGGATCGAATTCAGACCCATGACAGGGGCAGACCAGGCGGGCGGTTTCTGCTTTCCAGGACGATACTCCGCACGCTGCGTGGGTGCAGACACCGGAAAAGGCCAGCACCCCGTCGAGCGCATGTCTTGCGGCAATGCGATCAAGCGTGCCCGGATCCATCTTCAACAGGAGGATCTGGTTGAGGCGCGAGCGGTTGCGCACCGTGTCGGACGTCGGATCGCGCGGGTACGCGAGCAGCGGCGCAGCGCCGGCCACGAGATCACTCGCCGTGATGGCGCGGCCTGTGTTCTGTTCGGGCGGGAACACCAGCACATCGCCCTTTTGTGGCGGCATTCGCGCCGGATCCGGACTTGCGCCCTCGGCCAGCGCAGCCGTGAGCATCGCAGCACACGCCACTGTGCCTTCCAGCCAGTGTCTTCGCCCGGCATCGAAGCCGGTTCCATCATCCCCTGCAGACATCCGAAGCTCCGGTGCACCGCCGTCCGCCGTGCGGACGCTCAGGCAGGCAACCCGGGTGCATTGTTGTCCAGAAGCCCGCGAGGGTAAATCACCCGGCCCGCACCATAGCCTTGCTGATCATGTCCTTGGCTTCCGCCGCATCTCCCCACCCCACGACCTGGACCCATTTGTTGTCCTCCAGATCCTTGTAGTGTTCGAAAAAATGCTGGATTTGCCGGAGCGTGATGTCGGGCAGGTCGGTGTAATTGACCACGTGGTCGTAGCGTCGGGTCAGCCGCGGCACGGGCACGGCGATGATTTTCTCGTCACCACCCGCCTCATCCTGCATCTTCAGCACGCCCACCGGCCGCACCGCAATAATGGCCCCGGGCGCGATTCCGCGCTGGTTGGCGATCAGCACATCGATGGGGTCTCCGTCATCAGACAGGGTATGGGGAATGAATCCGTAGTTCCCGGGATAGCGCATGGCGGTGTAGAGGAAGCGGTCGACCACGAGAGCACCCGAGGCCTTGTCCATTTCGTACTTGATGGGCTCACCGCCGACGGGGACTTCGACTATGACGTTGACTTCATCCGGTGGATTGCGGCCAATGGAGATGGCATCGAGATTCATGGCTGCTCCTGCATGGGGGGTGGCGGCATGCTTGCATGCCGGGTGCCCACACGATACACCATGCGCCATGCGGGGTTGTCTGATCCGGAAGCCCGCCCAAGCAAATGAAGAGGGGAGAAGATCATGAGTGAACGTTTTTTCAACGAGGCCGAACTACGCGACATGGAACGTCGCACCGTCGATCGCCTGGTCGATGCCATCGATGCCGGGGATGCGGAAAAGGCGCGCAAGCTGGCGCGACGCATGTACAACGAATTCCTGAGCATGCACGACCTCTACCGTAACTGGATCACCGCCACGCTGAGCGAGGTGGGTCGGCGTTTCGGTGACCAAGCGCTCGACGACATCATGGTCGAGGGCGTGCGTGCCTGGTGGAAGCCCATCCTCGACAGCCTGCCCAAGGATCCCGAGTCCTTGCCCGGCCGCATCAAGATGTTCGCCGCCGGGCTGCATGGCCATCTGCAGCCGCTGGAGATCACGGAGGACGAAGAAAAAGTCTCCATCCGCATGTGCCCATGTGGCAGTGGCGGACGTCTGGTGCAGGAGGGTAAATACGAGGGGCCTGATGCCTTCCTCAAGATCGAGAAGCCCCAGCCGCTGACCTACGGATGCAAGGATTACCCGGTGTACTGCGCGCATGAGTACGCCATGGAGCGCATCGACATCGAGGAGAACGGACACCCCTTTGTGGTTGTGGAGCCTGCCGCGGAAATCGGCAAGGAGCACTGTGTGATGCACATCTACAAGAAGCCGGCGGAAGTGCCGCTCAAGTACTACGAGCGGATTGGCTTGAAGAAGCCGGGCTGAACGCTCGCTGCGGCGGCGGGGGCGGCGCAACGGGCCTGCCGAGCACTGGCCAGTCTCACATGTTTCGGTAATTTACAGATGAGCATGGACACAAGGACGATGAAAAGCGACGGCAGGCAGCCGTCGCAAAGGCTACAAAGTTCATGCTGAGCGTCGTCCTTTCCACCGTTGATCGCGCGGACACGCTTGCCCGCACCCTGCAGGCCCTGTGCGCGATTGAACCGCCGGAAGGGGGCTGGCAGCTCCTCGTCGTCGACAACGGCAGCGTCGATGACACCCCTGCAGTTCTGGCCTCTTTCTCGGACCGGCTGCCCCTGCACATCTTTCACTGTGCGGAGCGGGGCAAGAACAGCGCCCTCAACAGCATCATCACCCACTTCAAGGGAGATCTGGTGGTGTTCACGGACGATGATGTCATCCCGGCAAGGGACTGGCTGTGCCAGCATCGGCAACTGGCCGACGCAAATCCGGAAACAATGGTTTTTGGTGGACCGATCCTGCCCCAGTGGGAGTCAGCTCCCCCGGGTTGGATGGCGGGCGCGATCCCTTTCGATGTGTGCTTCGCACAGAGCAGTCCAAAATGGCACGAAGGCCCCTCACCGCCCGGGCGGGTCTGGGGCGCCAACATGAGCGTTCGTGCCAGCGTGTTCGCAGACGGTTTCCGCTTCGATCCTCATCGAGGGCCGCGCGCGGACAGCAACCGCTACCTCACCGGAGGGGAAACGAATTTCGTGACGCGACTGCATGAAGCAGGCAGAGCTTGCTGGTTCAGTCACGGCCCAGTGGTCCAGCACCTTATCCGAGAAGAGCAATATGCCTACAGTTGGGTGATGCAGCGCGGGTTCCGTTTCGGGCGCTTGAAGGGTACACGACACGATGGTTTGTTGCCCGGACGCGGCAAGGCCTTGCTGCGCTGGCTGAGGCTGGAACTTCGATGCGCGATGAACTCCGTGCGCTGGGCCTCTACCTCGCCAGAGGCCTGGCGGGCGCGCCGCGACTGGGATCTGAACGTGTTGAGGGGACAGTGGTACCAGTTCGCCCAGCCGAAGATGCCTGCCCTGATGCACACACCCTCCGTCAGGCAGGCACCGGAACATCTCTGGCCGCAGCCGCTGCTGAAAATACGCCTTGATCCGGCCATGGGTCCGGAGACTCGCCCCTTCTATTCGGGGCGCCGAAAGCGCATGGCCACGGTAACCGCAGTCAAGCTCCTTGGCGAAAATCGCTTGCTGGCCAGCCATCTGTACGGCCATCGGATATACCTCATCGAGTTCAGTATGGATGCCGGCACTCACCAAATTCTCGCTGAATTGCCCACTACCTGGCGCGGCGCTGAAACCAACACTGATCTCCTCGACATGAATCAGGATGGCCTGGTTGCGTTAAGTAACTTTGATGGGCGCTCGGCCACTCTTTACCGTCTGAGCGGAGACAGCCTAAGCCATGAGCGGGACCTGCCGATTCCCGACGGCAATCCAGGTCACTGTCATGGCGTCAGGTTCACGCCAGACGGACGTTCGATCTGTGTCACCTGCGTCGACGAAACCCGGAGCGTGTATTTCATTGATATTACCAGCGGAAGATTGCTTCATCGCATCGAGCACGGAGAGTGGCGTCCCAAGGACATCTGTTTTGTAGATGAGTCAAAGATGGTGATTGTGTACGGCCGAGGTTCCCCCACCGCTGAGTCTGTTGCTCCCTTCGAATCAAAGGCCTGCCTGGTGCACTATGATCTCCGCGCAGGTCGGCATTCCTTCATCTCCGAGGTGATCATGCCTGCCTGCCAGGTGGATAGCTGCGTATTTCGTGATGGACGGGTATTCATTGCCGATCAGATGGATGATTGCTTGCAGGTTCTGCGCCTCGAAGACGACGCCCTGACCTTCGAAATGAAGATTGGGGGATACAGCTTTCCGCACGGAGTAGATGTGCTGCCAGAGGCCAACCTGCTCGCAGTGACCAATTACGGCACCAGTGACATCGCGATCAGCCGGCTGGATGAGGCTTTGGCTGCCGGCGTCCCGTATCAAAGCCCCTTGTTGGCGATCAACAATGAGGTACCCAGCCCGCCGCACCACCCACCCTCCCTTCAGGCGTAGAGCGGCAGGTAGCGCGAGGCGAAGTTGCCTATGTTGGGCAGAACGGTCGGCATGCTGCTGTCGCCTACGCCCAACCAGCGGCCGAAGGTGGCGGCAAACTGGTCGACCGCAATCCCCGGCAGAAGATTGCCCTGGCCGACGTCATAGGCAGTGCCGTAAGCCGTGGGGGGGAAATCCCCATGGATGGTCCCGCCCGCCAATCCTCCGCCCACCACCAAGTGATGCGCACCCCAACCATGGTCGGAACCATCGCCATTGCTGGTCAGCGTGCGGCCAAAGTCGCTGGCCGTGAACAATGTCACGTTGGGCTGCATGCCGAGCTCACCCAGCCAACTCCAGAAGGCATCCACGGCCGAGTTGACGGTGGACAGTCGGGAGGCCTGCTGGGTGATGAGATCATCGTGATGATCAAAGCCGCCCAGACTCACCATGAACACCTGGCGATTGAGCCCGAGTGCGGCGCGGCCGGCGATCATCCGGGCAACCACATTCAGCTGGGACGCGAGCGAGTTGCTTGCCGGCAGCGGTGTTGTGAAGAAAGTGCTTGGCGGCAGAGCCGCCCTCAGCATTTCGTTGGTCTCAATGGAGCGCCGATTGACGACCCCCATCTCGTGCTCGAACAGGTTGCTGCTGGCTTGTGTCACCAGAGTGCGATATGCCGTCGTCGCTGCTGATGATCCATAGAGGCTGCCGGTGATGGCATTCATGGTGAGCGCACCCGAGGTGCTGACCTGGTACTGCACCATATTGCGCCCCGACAGCCAGACCGCATTGCCCGCAGCGGAGATGCAGGTGAATGCCGCGGTGGAGTTCATGCTCGCGAACTGATCGCCCAGCGTGCCACCCCAACCATGACGGACGCCTTCGCCACTGGCTACGAAAGCCTGCCATGCGGCTTGCTGATCATTGTGCGAGAAAAGCTTGGGCGGAAGCGGTACGGAGCGTGCCTGATATTGCGCCTTGGTCGTCGGCACGATGAGCGGCCCGACATTGGCTACCACTGCAGCCTTGCCCTCATGGTAGAGACGGCTGATGGCGGAGAGCGAGGGGTGCAGGGCGAATTCCCGGCCGCCCTGCTGGGCTACGGGTCCGAGTGCCGTGGACGCGAGTTCCTCCCGCGTGAGCGCAATGCTGGAACGCGCGTTGGAGTACTCGGCATGGGAACCGATGTCGAAGGGCACCACCATATTGGTGTGGTCGTTGCCTCCGTGCAGGAACAGGCAGACCAAAGCTCTGTAGTCCGCACTTTGCGCGGCAGCTGTGCCCATGGCGGCCAGATTGAGGGCGAAGGGAGCTGCCGCCCCGGCTATCGACAAGGCCGCACTGCTGCGCAGGAATTCACGGCGAGAGACACGTGTATGCATGACTTTAAGCCTCTCTATTTCTGGACAAGGTAGTCGGGAGCGGAAAGTGCGCACAACACACCGACCAGTACACGGTTGGTGCGCGCAGTGGTCTGGTTGCTGGCGGGAAGGGGAACGCTGGCAATCGCGTCCCGGATAAGGGTCTTGGTCGTCGAGCTCATGGTGTTGAAGCAAAGCAGTAAATCGAGTCGCGCCACGAGCGCATCCGGCCGATCTGCCAGCGCAATCTCCGCGCTGTAATTGGCCTGGATATCGCGTGGACTGTTGCTGCCAGCGCCGTTCTGAACCACGGAGCGCATGTAATTGGAGTAACCAATGACAGCAGTCTCATGGACTATCTGCATTTCAGGAGCCACCAAGCCCGCAGTCGCGATCCCGGTATTGGGTGGGACATAGCCGG
>Ga0315909_10001900_pt1 | contig 27473 bp, 24 predicted proteins | sample LakEriMetagenome_11_FD_203527 | JGI IMG/M metagenome (GOLD analysis project Ga0315909, IMG submission 203527) | Freshwater fungal communities from buoy surface, Lake Erie, Ohio, United States - Buoy 2 MA125 | ecosystem: Environmental > Aquatic > Freshwater > Lake | place: USA: Lake Erie, Ohio... | reverse complement strand
CGCATAGTGCTTTGGGATATTTACCCCCAAGGCTGTTTCGAGAAAAACAGGCGGTGAATTACTAACGCCGATGGTCCGGTCTTATAGGGGCGAAAGCAGTTGGCTCCGATTGATGCATTAATTAACATTGACCTAGTCAAGAATCCCTCAGTCGTCAGCCCAATGAGTCCATGCTCGTCGGACTCTATTCGGACGCCAGGAAAGAAATTCATGTTAAAGAATACAAGAACTGACACTAACAACCCCTGAAGGACGAGCGCCCTTGAAAGGACCGAAAGCGCAGCCTTATTGTGGTTGAGCATCGCCTCGGCGAGACCGAGATACACAATCATGGTTACAGCGAAACGCAGATACGATGGAATGGCTGGCTCGTCATAGGCAAAGGAACGTACAAGGCAAACTGGCAATAGGATGCCTGCGGCGATCAGTTGCGGGCTCTGGAGGCGCCAGCGACCAGCAACCCACGGTCGATCTACCCATATATAAATAATAATCAACGTCACCACCGCCATCACCAACCAGGTGCTTTTGCCAAACAACGGCGGCAGTGGCAAAGCAAAATGTAAAATGTTAACAAAAGGTAGCAGCAGCAGTACCGCAAACACAATGTACGGCGCCCTGAAATCGAGTTTATTTACCATCAAATTAGTATTGCGGGATTAGCCGAGGCTTGTAACTTCAGGCACCAATTCCGCAGAAATCGAGTATTGGTATTTCTCGCAGCATGTTCTTTGTCTGTGAAGCGAGGAACTGTCGGTGTCTTACCAGGACGACGGCGAGTTCGGAGATGTCGAGCGCTCGCTCGAGAGCGACAATATCGAACTCGTCGTGCGTTTCGATATTAGGCTCTACGGCAATGATCTGGTGTCCGCGCGCTTTTAACGCATGCGCAATCTGTAGTGCCGGCGACTCACGCAGGTCGTCAATATCAGGTTTGAATGCTAAACCAAGGCAAGCCACACGGGGCGGCTTACCGCTTTTTGCGGCGAGATTAGCTATCGCCGTTTCGATCTGTGCAATCACCCAATCAGTCTTGCCATTATTGACCTCCCGGGCACTCCGGATCATGCGCGCGTTTACAGGATCCCGCGCTACGATGAACCAAGGGTCAACCGCAATGCAATGACCACCGACACCCGGGCCCGGCTGCAGGATGTTAACCCGCGGATGGCGGTTGGCCAGCCCAATGAGCTTCCATACGTCGATACCCTCTTTTGCACACAGCAAGGATAACTCATTAGCAAATGCAATATTCACGTCGCGAAAGCTATTTTCGGTAAGCTTGCACATCTCAGCGGTCGCCGCATCGGTTTCGAGTACCTCGCCGCTCACGAAGCTGCGATAAAAATCAGCAATCACCTTCGCCGCGGCTGGGGTGAATCCGCCTACGACGCGGTCGTTTTGGATGAGCTCGGTCATGACCTTTCCCGGCAGCACCCGTTCGGGGCAGTAGGCAATGTGTATCGTCGACACGTCGACGCCCTCGGCCTGTAAAAGATTGGCTAATCTCGTGGTGGTGCCGACTGGCGAAGTCGATTCTAAAATGACCATGTTACCGGGACGCAGCAAGCCCGCGATACTCTTTGTCGCAGCCAGTACGTAGTCGATGTTCGGCTGTGGTATCTCACCACCCTCATAAAATGGCGTAGGCACGCAAACCATAAAAATGTCTGCTGGCTGTGGTCGTGTGTGGGCCTTGAGCCGGCCAGCGGAGACCGCCGACCGAACGAAGGCATCAAGATCGGGTTCGACGATATGGATATCGCCACGATTAATCGTCTCGACAACATTTTCGTTAACATCGACGCCAACGACGACATGGCCGGCACTCGCAAGTAGGGCAGCGCTAGGCAAGCCAATATAGCCGAGCCCAACAACACAAATCTTATTTTTTTGCATTTAGTAATTCCTCAGTGCATCCACGATTCGGGAGCAAGCCATGCCGTCACCGTAAGGGTTATTAGCGCGCGACATAGCTTCATAGCTCGCGACATCTTCCAGTAGTTCAGTCACCGCAGACTCAATACGTTCCTGCCTGGCACCCACCAACCGGACGGTACCCGCATGAACCGCCTCAGGTCTCTCAGTAATGTCGCGCATGACAAGTACTGGCTTACCGAGACTTGGTGCCTCCTCTTGGATGCCACCGCTATCGGTAAGCACGAGATAGCTGCGACTCATCAGGACGACGAAGGGCTCGTAGTCAAGAGGCTCGATGAGATGCACGTTATCCAGCTCGGCAAGCAACTGATGGACTGGTACCTGCACATTCGGATTGAGATGAACCGGATAGACAAAATGCACAGCTGGGTAGCGAAGTGCAAGACTTCTGAGCGCTTGGCATATTTCGAAAAAACCGGCACCGAAATTTTCGCGGCGATGGCCGGTGATCAAAATAAAGCGTTGCTTCCGCCACCTAAAGGTCAGGCAACTGTCGAGTCTGTCTTCGACGGCGCGCGCACGAACCGGGTCGGATTCGATGCGGTCCAATACCCAGTGCAATGCGTCGATCACCGTGTTACCGGTTACATACACTCTGTCTACGGCGATATGTTCTGCTAGCAAGTTGTCACGACTGGCTTGCGTTGGAGCGAAATGCAGTCTTGCCAAACGACTCACTACTTGTCGATTGAATTCTTCCGGAAAGGGCGCATGCAAATCCCAGGTCCGCAGCCCGGCCTCAACATGACCAACGGTAATGCCCTGGTAAAAGGCTGCGGTCGCTGCTGCGAAAGTTGTTGTTGTGTCCCCATGAACCAGCAGAATATCGGGCTGCTCAGTTCGTAGCACATCGCGCATGCCCAGCAGTACCGCCGTGGTGACGTCATATAGATCCTGCCCAGGCTTCATCAGGTCCAGATCGATGTCCGGCACGATATTAAAAAGCTTCAGCACCTGATCAAGCATCTGCCGATGCTGTGCTGTCACGCAGACCTTTACATCAAATGCTTCTTGCGCAGCGCGCAGAGCATGGACCAACGGAGCCATTTTGATGGCTTCGGGGCGGGTGCCAAATACCAGCATGATCTTTCGGCGGGCTTGGAGGTTCAGGCTCGACATTACGCGTCCAGAAATTCACGGCACCAGAGTTCGATGCATAACAGCGACAAAAGGGTATAGCTCGCGTCTATCTTGCCGCTGTCGTTGGCCACGATCAGCGCCTGCACCGCAGCGGGCTCGAACAGGCCTCGACGACGAAGGCTCTCGCTGCCGAGAATGTCGCCGAGCAGCTCACGCAGCTCATTCCGCATCCAGCGGCGCAAGGGAGCGCCGAAGCCGGTCTTAGGCCGGTAGATCACTTCATGCGGCAGATAAGGCTCCATCGCCTTCTTAAGGATCCACTTGCCCTGGCGGCCGCGCTGTTTCATGCGAACTGGAATCGTGGCCGCAAAATCAACCAGATCAATATCAAGAAAGGGCACTCGGACCTCAACCCCCGCAGCCATGGACATCTTGTCTCCGTAGATCAGGTTGTGATCTCCCAAAAAGAAGCGCTGTTCAAGCGCAAGAGTACGCTCCAACTGCGACAGGCCATCCGGTAGCTCCTGCAAGAAGTCACGCATGGGCGTGTCAGGGCTTTCGCCCGCGAGCGCGCCGCGCATCTCTGGCGTGTAGAGCGCCAGCAGGTCGGACTCCTGAGCCCAAAGAAAATAGCTCGTTAGACGCGCGTCGCCGTCCAGCGCCACGCTACCCATAAGCTTGGCCAGCCTGCGCTGTAGGGCGTGCCGATGGTCTAGATGCTGGCCAGCGCTGCCTGCGGCACTACGCAAACATTGCGGAAGCCACGCCCAGTAACGCTCCATTGCAATCGCGTAATGGCGGCGGTACCCGGTGAACAGGTCATCCCCCCCCGAACCTGACAACAGCACCTTAATCCCCTGCTCGCGTGCCAGCTTGCTGATGTAGTACACGTTGAGCGTAGCTGGGTCTGCCAGCGGTTCATCGAGCATGTGCACCATGCGCTCAAGGTCGCGAGCCATCTCCGAAGCCTCAATGTGAACCACATCCAGCGGTACCTGCAGGTGCTGCGCCACCCTTCGAGCGTAGGGTAGATCGGCCTCAGTACCCTCTTCTTTGTCACCCCGCGCGTCGATAGTGAAACAGCGGATCAGCGGGTTGATCTCGCGGGCTAAGGCCACAATAGCGCTCGAATCCAGACCGCCGGAGAGGAATGCTCCCACTGGCACATCTGCGAGCATCTGACGCTGCACTGCCTGACGCAAACCGCGGACGGTACCGACGACAGCGCTTTTTTCATCGGCAACTAGGGGCTGGTGGCGAAAGGCTGGTAGCAGATACCACTGCCAGTGGCGTATGACTCTACCGTTGCTTACCCGCATAGCATGGCCAGGTTGCAGCTTGCGCACGCTACGCAGAGGGGTAGCTTCGCCCGGACACCAGAGGAAACTCAGGTAGCGATGCACCGCCACAGGATCCAGTGCACGTTCGCCCGGCAGTATAGGCAGCAGCGCCTTAATCTCGCTGGCGAACGCAAATTGCCCATCCGCCTCGGCGTAGTACAGTGGCTTTACGCCCAAAGCATCGCGCGCCAGCAGCAACGTCTGATCGCGCTCATCCCAAAGGGCAAAGGCAAATATACCGTTCAGGCGCGCAAGCATCGCTTCGCCCTCTGCAAGGTATAGATTAATAAGTACCTCGGTGTCCGAATGCCCTTCAAACACCACACCAGCATTTTCGAGTTCCGCACGCAAAGCCGGGTGGTTGTAAATCTCGCCGTTGTAGACCAGTACCACCTTGCCCTGTGCGCGTACCATAGGTTGGCGGCCATGAACCGACAGGTCAACGATGGCCAAGCGAGCGTGTCCCAGCCCGATGCCGTGTGCCTCCCTGAAGTACTCCCCTCGGTCGTCGGGTCCCCTATGGGACAGGGCAGAAACGCTACGGGTCAAGGATGCATGGGGCCACGCACCCGAAAAACCTGTTATCCCGCACATTTGCTGAGTCTCAATTCCTCTGCAGTAGTCCAGCTAGTCGTTTTCTGCCTCAACGACCCGCCTCCAACTTCACTGCAGGACTACGCAACTTGCCGCCTGCTTCCTGTGCAACGGCAGCCAGAGTGAGCTCCAGCCCCGCTCGAAGGGGGGTGCGCGGTGCGAACCCGAACGCCTGTTTTGCCATGGCTACGTCCAGCACACTGACCGGAATATCGACCAGACGCGGCGGGGCATCTGCGATCTTCAGCTTGCGGCCGGTAAAATGCTCGATCAGGTTCACCACTTCGACTAGGCTGTGTCCCTGACCCGCACCGATATTCAGTATTTGCGGCAATCCATCACGAATGCCAACGGCAGCGAGCGCCTCTGCGACATCCTCGACATAGATGAAATCGCGCACCATCCGGCCGCCGTCACGCAGCGTCAGCGTCTCGCTCCGAAGCAGGCAGCCGATGGTGATGGCCACAAAGCCCTGCCGTCCGGTGATGCTCTGGCCTGGCCCGTAAGGGTTGGCCAGGCGGATGATTCGCACCTCTAGCCCATGCTCCCGTTGAGCCAGCCACAGGAATTTTTCGATCGCCAGCTTGTGAATGCCATGGGCGCTGATTGGCCAAGTCGGAGCGTCTTCGCCAACTGGGAAACGTTCCTGCACACCATAAACAGAGGCCGAAGACGCGAAGACCAGCCGCCGTATGCCATGGGTTACGCAAGCATCTATAACGCTCAGCGAGCCGACCACATTTTCGTGCAACTCTCTGGCCACATCCACGTGCAGGTCACCCGGGACCGTGCTAGACACCAAGTGGTAGACAAGGTCCGCTCCAGTTAAAACCTGGTCCAGCTTCGTGCGATCATGAAAATCACCCTGCACCCAATCCAGCCGGCCAAAAAACTCGGCCGGACAGGCATTGCGGTCAAGTATGAACAACCGGTAGCCACCACGCAGCAGATTACGGATAAGGTGCTTGCCTATAAAACCGGCGCCTATCAAGGCGATACGCTTGCTGTCAGATGCTGTCATCGAAGACCCAGGATGTTGAGATAGGACGCGGCAAAAGCGGCGTCACCATAGGCGCTGCGGGCATGTGCTACGGCATGTGCAGACAACTGGTTGCGCCGCATTGGATCGCGTAGCAGGCCGTCGAGCGCCAGCGCCAGGGCGCCAGGGTCACGTGGGGGCACAATGATGCCAGCGCTACCATGGTTCAGTAGATCGGAGATCCCCCCCACGTCACTGCCAACGCACGGCACACCAAGGCTCATCGCTTCGAGCAGCGCAACCGGTAGGCCCTCCGCGTGCGAGGGCAGCACGAACACTGTCGCTGCATTAAGCGCTTCGATCAGCATCAGCCGATCATGTACCGGACCAACGAAATCCACGCAGGCAGATATACCGAGCGCCTGCGCTTGAGAATGCCAGTACGACGCGGTATCAAACAGCGGGCCGACCATGCGCAGCCGCGCCTGAGGGCAGCTGGCATGAACCCGCTGGAAGGCCTGCAGTAGGTCCAGCACCCCCTTAGCGGGAATCATCCAGCCGACATACAGAACCGTCGGAACCGACGCCGTATCCTGCCATGGAAATGCTGTGCGAAATTCCCGGGTGACCGTAGCGCTGACTGCGACGCACTCGACGCCGGGGAAGATGCCTTGGTAATAGCGGCGCCATTGCTCAGATTGCACCCCGATGGTGATGCTTGCACTGGCAGCCAGTGCTCGAACGACGCGTCTGAGAAGCGCTGGCATGCTCTCCCAGTACGCTGGAAAATTGCCGTCGACCATCACTACCACAGCGTGCCGTCCGCAAAGCCGCATTAGTAGCAGCCAAGCCAGCTTTTCGTAAAAGGACGCGCCGGCACTGGAAAAAAACAGCACACGTCCACCCCGCTCGACCCGCAGTGCCGCTTGTACTAAGCGCCATAGATTGGCGATTGGCCGCAGCGCACCCAGCAGCCCTCCCTGCTTGACCAGCGGCATGGCAAAGCCAAGTCCTGGCGTTTCTACCAGCGACTGGCGCAGCATCGCAACAATTGAACTCACGCCACCCACCGGCGGCGGCGGCGCGGCAAAAACCAGCGCGCGATGCTTAACTGCCATATTATTCTTGGCGTCCAGAACTTCCCTTCGCAGGCACTCCAATTCGACGGAACTGCAGCATCAGCAGGGTCAGCATTGACTTCAGTCGCAGGTCTGCGCGGCCCCAACGCAAGACCTTGTACAGTTCCGTCCGTGCGCGAGCCTGGTCACCCTCACGGGACGCGTGGCGGCCGGCAGCATAGGCCGCATTAGCTTCCATGCGTTCACGGTATTCGCTTGCCAGATGGTGAGCGTGGGTGGCATACACTTCGCGCATCGGCAGGGACATATCTTTGCGCGAAGCGCTCTGCATGCTAAACAGATAGAAGCCAAGGTTTTCTCGAACGAAATGGAAACGCTCTGTTAGTTTGGCAATGCGCAGCCAGGCATCGTAATCCTCCGCCGCTACGATCTCCCGACGCTCATCGAAACCGCCGATCTTCTCCAGCAGCGCCCGTCTCACCACGACCGACGAGGTAGCAACTGGGTTGCCATCGATCAGCATGTGCTGCAACACTGGCTGACGGACCTGCCAGCTACCGATATGCCGTGACAGATAGGAACGGCGCCCTTCGGAGACAATACGCAGCCGATGGTAGATGAAGTCTGCCTCGCCAAAATGCGCAGCGCAGCGCGCCAGCTTATTGTCAGCCCACCAGTCATCCGAATCCAGAAAGGCGACCCATTCGCCCCGCGCAGCGCTGATACCAAGATTGCGCGAAATAGCAATCGTGCCGCCGTTGTATACCTTTAGCAGACGCACCCGCGCATCCGCGAAACCATTCACCACTTCATCGGTGTTGTCGGTAGAGTGGTTGTCGACGACGATGAGCTCCAGCCGCGGCCAGCTTTGCGCGAGTACCGAACTGAGCGCGCGACCAATTAGATGCGCATGGTTATAGGAAGGAATCACCACGGAAACCAGCGGCAGTGCTTGGGTCATGCCGGCCGCTCTTGGGTGCCGAAATGGGTGGCACAAAACCTGAGCAACGCATCAACCTCACCTTCCATGTCGAGTACCGGTGCTGCGACTACCCGTGCTAGCCGGTCGCAACGAAAGTCAAGCTGCGATGCTTCAGACGTGCTCAGCACCGATGGCCGTTCCAGCCGCGGCGTGTGGCCAAACAGCACTTCCGAGCGTGCTTGGATCAGCTGCGCCATGTCAATGACTCGCATCGCCCGCCCGCCCAGGTTGAGCACGCCGAACTCATTCAAATCTGCATCGGCCTCCAATAGCTGGGCCACCACGTCGCTGACAGCAGTCAGTGGGATGAAATCACGCCATTGCAAACCACCGGTTGAAAGTCGCATCTGGCCTTGTTCAGAGATCTGGCGGCATAGGTCGTTGGCTAGCAGACCCCAGCAATTGGCATTTGCCTGCAGCGGCGCTCCGAAGGCATTCGATAACCGCAACGCTAGTACCTGCAGGCCGCCTGCCTGCCCTGCTTGTCGCAGCGCGTATTCGCCCGCCAAGTGCGAACTTGCATAAGGATGAAGATTCGTCGGGCTGTCGTCCTCGGAGATCGTGCCAGTCAGCGGACTGGCATAGACGTGCGCCGTAGAGAAATAGAGAAGACGACCCACCCCAGCACGGCGGGCTGCCGTGGCAAGCAGTGCGCTGCCTAAGCCGTTGATAGCGAGTGCGGCGACCGGGTCTGCGGCGGCATCCTGCGCATTCATGCCGGCCGCGTGGACCACTGCGTCCATACCTCGACATGCATCGTACAGCGATGCCTCGTCGCCCCAATCAGTTAGCACGCTTTCTTGGTCATCGGGCAACACAGACTGTGATGCACTGCGCGAACCCAGCCGCAGTGTGTGTCCCCGCCCGACCAAACGCTGCGCGACTCGCGAGCCAACCAAACCAGTGGCACCGGTGATTAGTACTCGCATCGATGCCTCAACGCACCCAAGGCGCTCCTTTGGTCCACATCGATTCCAGTAGTTCGTGATCCCGCTTAGTGTCCATGCAATGCCAAAATCCATCGTGGCGGTACGCCATCAGTTCGCCCATGGCCGCAGCGCGCTCCAGCGGCTCGCGCTCCAGCATCGTCTCATCGCCAGCAATCAGGTCGAAAAATGCTGGCTCGACTACAAAATAGCCGCCGTTGATCCAGCCTTCGTGCAATTGCGGCTTCTCTTTGAAACTTGTGACTTTCGCGCCATCCATCTCCAATTCGCCGAACCGCGCCGCCGGGCGCACGGCAGATACTGTCACCAGCTTGCCGTGGCTGCGGTGGAAAGCCAGCAGCGCATCGAGGTCAATGTCGGCCACGCCGTCGCCATAAGTGAGCATGCAAGTCTCGTTGCCAATGAATTTTTGCATGCGCTTGACCCGTCCGCCCGTCATCGACTGGTCGCCAGTGTGCACCAGCGTCACACGCCAGTCGACCGCATCGAGCTGGTGCGGGGTCAAGTTACCTGACGCCAAGTCAATCGAAAAATCCGAATTCAGCGAACGATAGTTCAGGAAAAAGGACTTAATCACATCAGCCTTGTAGCCCAGCGCAACAAAAAAATCCTTGTGATCAAAGCTCGCGTAGCTGTGCATGATGTGCAACAAGATGGGCCGCCCGCCAATGGGTACCATAGGCTTTGGAATCATATCGGTGTACTCAGACAAACGTGTACCGAAACCGCCGGCCAGAAGGATAACTTTCATTCTTCAGCTCCAGTCAAAGTCGAATTCTTTTAGCTCAGCACGCTGTGCTTCTTCGGGGTCGTGCACGATATTTGCAAGGTTTAGCAGCAAGCTAGGGCCGGTGGCACACCCCTGAAATCCAAACCAGATGCCTGGCGGCACACTAAGGCGCACGTAGTCGGCCTGAGCACCGATCTTGATCTCACGAAATGGGCCATCGGAGGCTAGTGCAAACACGATTCGCACGCAGCCCACCGGAACGACTAGGTTCATCGTCATTCGGAAATGTCGTTTCCATGCTTTGACCGCACCCTGCTCCACCCACGAGAAGTACGCTTCACCGAAACCCTCGTAGCCCGGGTCACCCGCCTTCATCGCATGCATTACGTCTCCGCCCGATGTGGTAATGCGCGTCAGCGGCGTGATTCTTATGTCAGCGAGGCTCAAACCGCCCATGCGAGCGCCTGCCTGTTAGCCATGCTCACATAGGACTCCACCTGTGCACGGGTCACTTGGGCGATGGTTGCCGGGTCCCGATAATAGGCCCTGTACCACTCGGCGGTCAGGCGCACCGTGTCCACGAAATTCATTACTGCCTGCCAACGGAGAAAATGCAACGCCTTGTCGCAGTTAAGCTTGAGCAGGCGGGCCTCGTACGGTCCCCGCGTTACGCCGGAGACGTCCTCCCAGCGCACCTGGTTCCAGTGCAGAGACATTTCACACACGAGTTCGAGCACGCTATGGTTCTGCTGCGTGGGAGGTCCGAAATTGAAAGGTTCTCCGTGCAGCGTAGCATCGCCGGCCAGCGCCATGGCCAGATTGAGATAGCCACTTAACGGTTCCAGCACGTGCTGCCAGGGGCGGGTTGCATGCGGGTTGCGCAGTTGCACCGTACCATCCTGTGACCAGGCACGGATGCAGTCGGGCACGATGCGGTCGGCCGCCCAATCACCGCCACCGATGACATTGCCCGCCCGAGCCGAGGCAATGCGCACCCTGCCGTCTTTCGGGAAATACGACGTGATATGCGAACGGATGGCCAGCTCCGCGGCCCCTTTAGAAGCGCTGTACGGATCCGGCCCTCCCAGGCCGTCCGTCTCGCGGTAACCCCACACCCATTCGACATTGTCATAACACTTGTCACTGGTAATGATCACGGCCACACAGGGTTTATCCAGCTTTCGCAGCCCTTCAAGCAGGTGCAGGGTTCCCATCACATTGGTCGACCAAGTGGAGAGCGGATCGTCGTAGGAGGACCTCACCAGTGCCTGTGCGGCGAGATGAAAGACAAAATCGGGCTGAGCCTGAACGACGGCATCAGCCAGCGGGCCGGCGTCACGGATGTCAATGCGCAGATCCTCCATGCTCGCAGCGAAATCCGCCACATCGAAATGCGAGGGTATCGTTGGCGGCTCCAGAGCGACCCCGACAATATTAGCTCCCAGCAACTGCAGCCATGCAGTCAGCCAAGAACCCTTGAATCCAGTATGCCCGGTCAACAGTACCGTCTTGCCGGCGAAGGTTTTTTTCAACGCATTCATTTGCTTGTCTTTTTCTCGATCGCACTGTCTGGCGAATTTTCCTGTTGTGGATGGCCAGCCCGGGTGGCAATGACTGCCGCCACAAAATCAGCATGCATTTTTTCCAGCGAAAACATAGTCTCGAAACGCAAGCGGGCTGCTTTGCCTAGCGCTTGGGCCTCCCTAGGGTCACTAAGAAGTCTGCCGATGGACGTCTTCAGCAGCTGTGGCGTACGCGGTGGCACAAGCAAACCTTCACGCTCATCCCGAATGGCCTCCGGAATCCCGCCAACAGCCGTAGCGATGATAGGCAGCCCCGCACGCATCGCTTCTAGCAAGGCGTAGGGCAACCCCTCCCAGAGCGAGGGGAAGACATAGATGTCAAAGCGGCTATATTCGTCCAGTAATTCCTGCCCGCTCTTGAAGCCGGCAAAGGTGACACGCCCGCCAACGCCCAACTGTTGCGCCAACTGCCGAAGGAATGTCAGGTGCTCCCCTTCGCCCAAGATACGCAGCTTCACATGGTGTTGGCCATCAAGCAGGGCCAATGCACGGATCAGATCATCCAGGCCCTTCATCGGGTCAAGCCGGCAAGCCACGCCCAGTACAATCTCAGGCCCGGTCAACGGTGGCTGTGCTCGCACCGGATCGACCGCAGCAAGGCCGTTATACACGGTGCGAACCCTTGCTGCAGGTGCTCCGCGCACCTCAATCAGCGCCTGGCCCTGGCGCACCGAATTCAACACGAAGAACCGGGTTGCGGAAAACACCAGCCAGTCCAGCAGGCGCTCATAACCAGGCAGGACATTACGCCGGGGCTGCGGCTGGCTCATGATGACCAGTATCGAAGGAACCCGCCGCAATCGCGCAGCTAGTACTGCTGCCAACGCGGACTCCGCGGCAGGATAGCCTCCATTGCAAGCCACCAGCACTTCCGGTCGCAGACGCCCCAATTGGCGCCAGATCACCAGCAGGTTGAGCAACAGCATCAACGGACTGAAAAGGATCAACATTTTGCGGACCCATGCAGCCAGCAGGCCCTGCCCCAGCAGGCACCCAACCGACTGGGTTCGCTCGAATACCGGCACCAGCTGCAGCTTCAGGGGGCCTTGCAGTTGGTCCAATTCATCGGCCGTCACGGCTCCACGGTTCGATATCAAGGTGACTTCGTCACCATGTGCCAGCGCACCGTTGAGACAATCCAGCACATATTTTCCGCCGCCGCCGATGACATGATTTTCAAAAAAAAAGGCGAGTCGCATCGGGCTCAATCCGGCTTACGATAGATCGCCAGCATGTATGATGAAATCAAGGGAGAATTAAGAGAGTCCCATCCCTGCCAACGACGCAGATAGGAAGCCAGACGTAAGACACCTTTGGGCACGAAGTTAGCGATGTTCTTTTTTTTATAAGTCATGGGTAATGCGGGCTCAAACGATCCCAGATATTCAAAGCTCCATTTCTCAACTCCCAAGCGTGCTGGTAACGATTCGAAGAAAGTTGCGCCCATGATGGCGGTGTTGTGTGCCCTCAAAATAGATAAATCCAGCAGACGTTGGGCGAATCCATGCAATCCAGTAAAGTTCGGAACGCCAATCACCAGCGCCCCACCTGGGCGTAACCAATCGATGTGTCGGCGAATTACGGTCACTGGATCGTCGAAATGCTCAATGAAGCCCAGCGACATCACTATGTCGAAGACTGGACGTGGCTCGATAACAAAAAAATCACCATGCATCAGCTCAAGCGGTTGAATTCCAAGGAGCTCCATATTTTTCCGAAGCGAATTCATGCCTTGCTGACTATATTCAATCCCAGCAACTGCAAAGGAATCCTGCGGAAAGATACTTAGCCATTTTCCAGGCGCCGCTCCGATTTCCAGCACAGTACGCCGCTCCTCACCTTTTTTTGGAAACGGAAATTCGGCGAATCGGTCAAGGAGAACCTTGCTTAGACAACGGTCAAAACTGAAATTTGGATCAACAACACAAGGTAGTCGAAGATTTTTCCAGTAGTTCTCCCAGAACTCTTGTTCGGTCAGTCGGTTAGTTTCAGTAGCATCCATCAATAAAATTTCAAGATATTCCTCAGCTCTTGCAGGGGGTGTGGGACTGTTCGGGCGTATTGATTACAGAAAGCAAGCCGGGCGTTCTTGACAGCAGCCAGCTCCCACCAGCCAGCAACATCGTCCCAGACATTACTCACATGCTGTGCCGCAGATGCCGCTGAAAGGTGGACGATACCTACATCGATCAATAGCTGATACCAAGGCCGCGCGCTATCTCTGACATGTTCCAAACCATTTTGCCAAAAGGCAACCGTAGGAATATTTTGCGAAAGTGTCTCAAGGATGCCAGTCGAGTCATAGCTATGCACCACTAGACGACTCTTAGCGATCAATCCATCAATATTTTCAGTGCCATCATTCAACTGCAATCCTGAATCAAATTCACGCCAACGCTCCAACTCCCCCCAGCCCATTTGCTCATATGTACGGCTAAGACGTACCCGGAGTTGCCTGCATGGAGGCTCCGTCAACCCGCTCACAAAACGCTTTTGATCTTCGAAGTAATCGTCAAATTCTGCAAATACATCCCATGTATTCAGACGGTGAGGCAACCCAAATTCAATAAGCAGCAGTTCACCCGCCGGATCAGTAGGGTGGTTGGTCTTTCTACCTGTAGTTTTCAGCAAAAAGGCCGGCCGATGTTGTGACAAACCGTCCTCCCACCCCCAAGTCACAAAGCGATCAGCGGTAATCTCTTCAATAGAGGGGTATACATGATGACGGTGCGTGCCATAGTTATTGCCATGCTGTCCTGTTATGTACTTGGATCCCTGCAATACCTTATCGGCAACCCATGACTTAAATATTTCATCCGTATCAAAATTGTTGCTCGTGAATACAGCGCGCGGCTTACTGGGCCAAGATATACGTGCGCACTGTTTTTTTATTAAGGAAAACGCTTCAAGGTAGCAAACAGGAAGAAGCTCAAACAGCTGCGTCCGAACCATTTGCTCTACATCTCCCTTCTCCGCGCCAGCAATTTGCTGACATAACTCGCGCCGCCGTTCGGTATCAGGCTCCATCCTTATTGGTCGCACATTGGATGGAAGCAGTTGGGGACACTGGCCTAAAAGAACCTGGAGTTTCAACTCTTGCTTACGTGGCAGATAACTATTCACAATGACCACATCATCTTCCGCTTGAAGCAGAGAAATCGCCCTGTCAGCTGCGCTGCGAAAAACCGAAACCATGCGTGTCCGCAGACCCCTTTGCTCTTTGTATTGCCAGCTAAATCCTCTATCGCTGCGATCATCGACTACGCTTTCAAACCGGATATTAAATTCGGGCATTAACTTCATGAGACGAACATAAAGCTCATGATTCCAACGATCGTCGTTAGATGCCCAAATCGCTGCGTAAGAGTCATTCGTTGCAAGAGAATATGCCGAATTCTCAAGAACTGTCGTGCTATCAATCGAATACTGGGCAATGCATGACTGAAGTGTGCGTGTCCGGTTGAAGATCACTTCGACATAGCGGCGAAACCAATGTCCGAGAATAATTCTCCAGTACCGTTGGTCACTACTTACCCCATGCCAACGCCCCAATAAATCGCACAGCTCGGGGAACAACGACATTTCGAGATCACGCACATAGGCATGATCGGCGTCTTTGGATCGCTGACCAAGCCCATAAGGCTCAGCCCAAGTCGCATCAAGCGTCTGCCATTGATTTCTGCGCTCCCAGCGCTGGCACCACCCCCCTAGAAACAATAACGGCTGGCCAGTAGGCCAAGTTCGTTCGTCAGCAGTGGTGACTAAGTGGCGGGCTTGCATGTCAGCCAATCAAGTCCCAGCTCACGGGTGTACCTTTGCGAGCGGCCCGGTTGATCTTGCGTCCTAGAAGCGCTTCAAAGTATTTGGGAGCAAGCCCCATGCCGGGCCGCACGCGACGCAGGTTTTCCACAGTCAGGACTTCGCCTTCAGCCATGTCGCGTGCGATGTAGAGGGTGCGGCGGAATTTCAGCGACGCCAACTCCGCTGCAGTAGGTCCGTACTGTACGGTACCAAGTGACTGCCAGGCGCGCAGCGTCTCATCCACCAGTTGGCGCATTTCTTCAGGCTCAAGCGAAAAGGTCGAGTCCACACCACCATCAGCCCGCAGCAGCGTGAAGTGCTTTTCAATAACAGTTGCCCCAAGCGCAACAGCAGCAACAGATGCACCGATGCCCATGGTGTGATCGGAGAGTCCGATTTCACAGCCAAACAAGTCCCGCATATGCGGGATCGTCGCCACATTGGTATTTTCCGGTGTCGCCGGATATGTGCTGGTGCACTTCAACAGAACAAGATCCTTGCAGCCTGCCTGGCGCGCAGCCCGTACGGTTTCATCAAGCTCCGCCAGAGTCGCCATCCCAGTGGATATGATCAATGGCTTACCCGTAGCAGCGACCTTGCGTATCAGCGGCAGATCGGCATTTTCAAAAGAGGCAACCTTGTAGGCCGGAACGCCCAGCGACTCCAGAAACTCCAGCGAGCTCTCGTCGAACGGGGTGCTGATGCACAGCATCCCCAATTCCTTTGCCCGTTGCATGATCGGCGCATGCCATTCCCAAGGGGTATAAGCAACCTTGTAAAGGTCGTACAACGTTCGCCCTTTCCACAGACTTTTTTCATCAGAGATAAAAAAATCACCCTCGCTGACATCCAGGGTCATGGTGTCTGGCGTGTAGGTTTGAAGCTTAAGCATCTGCGCACCCGTCGACGCTGCTACTTCGACAATGTTCAGGGCGCGCTCAAGCGACTGATTATGGTTACCAGACATCTCGGCAATCACAAGTGGCGGCTTGTGCCGGCCAATTTCAATATGGGCAATTTTCATGTTGTGCGTAGATCTCAAACGATGATTCTTCCAACTTTAAACGCCGCAGTGGCGGCCACGCTAACCGTTGCAACCCACAGGCGCGCCAGCATCTCGATAGCCATAATCAAATGCGCATGTGGAAATCCGCATAATTCACGTACCTCTTGCCTTAATCAGGCAAAGGCGTCTCTCGGACAACGTAGCGAATCGTATCGAGGGTTAGATCGGATGCCGGCTGAAGGGTGTGTTCAGCGACACCACCGACTGACCAGAGCAGACCCAGGCAAATCGGCACATCATCAATTTGTTGCACGCACTGCATTGCGCAAAACGCCTTGAATATATGCGCCTAGTAAAACAAGGCTTTGCAATGGACTACCGCTCCACACGCAAGACAAGACCGCCACGTGGAATCACACAAGGAGAACCCTCGAGGAGCGCGCTAAGAACAGTCTAGGAGCAATGCGAGAAAAACACCGAATCGGCAACATGACGCCCAAGCATGCCAGCATCAACTTCTTCGGGCTTGCCGATACACACCGCTCCGCAGTCAGATAGACGGGCTGCAGTTCCTTCCCCCAACACGTCACCACGCAAATATGATGTTGCAATCACAATCAATGTCATACACATGCCACTACCCGCCTAGTCGGCGACGGAATATGCGCAACCCAGCATTTTCAATTGCACCTTCAGCAAAACCAAGACGCTGAAAGACTCTTGCCGATGCCTCGTTATGAATGCGGACAGTTGCGTGCAAACAGGCATCTTGGCCAACCAGCACTTTTAGTTGCTCCATGGCTTGTTCCAATAAGATCGTCGCCCGTCCCTGCCCCCGGAACTGGGCTGCAACAGAATAATGGATCGTGATTTCATCTACGCTGCGTTCGAAGCGAACCTGGCCGAGCGGCCCCATAGCCCCCTCGGCGACAAACAGCCATTTATTGGGGCAAGCCAACGTGTTGTCAAACCACCGGCAATGATTTTCCCAAGGTATTTGCGCAGTATGGATGGCACTGGCGCGCACCAGCGGATCGTTGACCCAATGCCAGTATAAGGCTCGGTCTTCCGCCTTTGCCCGTCTTAGATTCCAGGTCTTCGATTCCCCCAGGCCGCACAACAGATCAGCCACATGTGAGGCTCCGTGGCCATCGACAAGCTGCATACCTTGTGTGCTCTGCCATCGGTTGGTCTCTGGATCCGCCACAGCATCAGCAATCTGTACACGCAAGGATGGCTGATCCATATGACAGACATCTCCCGCCCAGCGCAACAGTCCTAGTGCTTGCAGATCGCGTATCGCTGGCACTTGGTTTTCTGCGATCGTCACCACGACGGTAGGCAGCCCCATACACATGCGCTCCCAGGTGGTTCCGCCCCCAGCTCCGACTGCCAGATCAGCGGCAGCCATCAGGTCTGCCATATTGTCAACCTGCACCATCAGTCGAGCATTTTGTCTTCCGCACAGCTGCTCAGCAATGCTATTCCGGTGGGGATTTGCAGCGCCCAGCACGACATCCAGCGCGACTCCGTCAAACTCGGGTCCTGCCATTGCGGAAATGACCTTACCGGTCAGGTTATCCGGGTCGCTGCCCCCGAAAAACACCAGCACCCGGCGTACCCGCCCATCCCGTGGCCGCAGCTCGGCTCGCGCCAGCGCGAATTCGTCCCGCAAAAGAGCATACCTTGGCCCGAGGAGCTGAGTGCATGCAGGGGAGACATGCTCTGCATAGCGTTTGCTGGCTTGTCGTGAAAAATTCTGATCAAGCAGTAGATGGCAAATATGGTCACGGTCCGCCATATCATCTATTGCCATTAGCTTATCCACATGTGGCGCGAGTTGCGTTTCCCATTCCACGCTGATGCCGTAATGATCGACGATGAGCCATTCCGCCCGCCGCCCCGCCAGGACTTTAAGTGTTTCTTGCACATCTCGCGCAACAGATATTCCAAGCCAACCATGCCGCACGTAGTCTTCAGCATCTTCTAGAGCATGCACCGTATATCCACGCTCACGGACAATATCGACAAAATTTCCCGGCTGCGTACGGCAGACGAATTCAATCGTGCGGCCACGAGCCCGCAACGCATCGGCCAGCGTCAAACAACGCATGACATGACCAGAACCTATCCGCTGCGAGGCGTCCGCCCGAATCAGCACCAAGCGCGTCATGTGCTGACTTAGTTCAGTCGCTTGAAACCACTGTGGCATACCGGCCCATTGAGCAGGTCAGCAACATCACGACCGTCTTCGCACTCTTTGATAAGTGCAAATATCGGGTCAAGTTCTTCCAAGAATTGGTCGATCAATTCCGGGATATGTTCAATACATGTATAGATGCTGTTGCCTGCGAGGTAGCCCCGAGCCAGCATTTCCTGGGTCAACAGCGTTTTATAGGACAGCGCGGCCGGACTCTCGAAAGTGAAGCCGGTCAGCGCCGGCAATCCCCAGTGGCTGATCATCAGGCCATGCTTATCTGCAAGCGCCTGCCAGCCAGCACGCATTCGCATCCCGGCGGCAGTGATCGTTTCCCAGGACTTAACGCGCTCCATCACTTCGAGCGTCTTTAACGCGGCACTGGGACCAATGCGCTCGGTCCAGAAGGTGCTGCTGATAAAAGTGGATTGCGCCGCCTCCATAATCTCCCGGCGGCCAATAGTGGCGGTAATCGCATAACCGTTGCCCAAGGCCTTGCCGAACATCGCCATGTCCGGTTCCACGCCATAGTTCAGGTGCAGGCCACCGAAGTTTTCCCGGAACCCCGAAGTACATTCGTCAAAAATCAGGACGATGTTGCGCTCAGTTGCCAGCTTGCGTACGCGATGCAGAAAGTTGTTTTCCGGTCCTTTGTTACGCACGACTTCCATTTTGATGACGCCGATGTCATGCGTGTTGACCAGTGCTTCAAGCTCTTCGTAATCGTTGTATTTGAATGGAAATACCGAGCCACGAAGATTTTGTGGCACACCCAGAGGATTCAGTCCTGGCAGGAGATGTCCTGCGAGATTTTGCTCATCACCCAAATTCGCGGACAGATACCAGTCATGCCAACCGTGGTAGCCACAGACGGCAACCTTGTCTCGTCCCGATGCTGCGCGTGCTATGCGAATCGCGATGGCATTGGCCTCACCACCGGAACGCGCCAGACGAACCATATCGGCCCATGGATGGAGCTCAACCAGCTTTTCGGCCAGCCAGACTTCCTCAGGGCAATTAAAAGTGGACATGTTTCCAGCATCGATCGTCGATCGCACCGCCGCATCCACTTCGGGGTGACCATAACCAAGGGTATTGGTACCAATACCCATAATAGACATATCGATATATTCCCTGCCATCGAGATCCCACACACGGCAGCCCTTGGACTTGCTGAAGTAGGCTGGCCACTGGTCGGGAAGAAACATCTCGGCCCGCTTGGACAACAACATATTGCCACCAGGAATGACCTGCTTGGCACGCTTCCACAATTTCTGTCCGTTGCCCATAGTTGATCCTTCGTTTCTGGTCAGATTTGCGTTGGCGACGAACAACTGAGGGTGAGTATGCTGCAACTTCAGCACCGCCTCCCAGCCAAAATAAATATCCGGTGCAAAGTGCCGGAACACATTGGCAACAACCTCAATGTCGCTGGCCTCATCGACCGTCCACCGCAAGTCGGACAGATCATCTGCATGCAGCATGGCAACCCGGCGTACATCAGGTGAGCGGCGCAACCATGGCGTGACGTGCTCATGGTCTAACTGCGCGTCAGTCCGTTGCGCTGACAATTCCAGCGCTGCGCGTGTAAATACTTCGATATCCAAACCATCCGGGTACGTGGGCGGATCCACATTACTGAAATAGTCGACGTCGGATTCACGAAAACGCCGGATCCCCTCATCCACCAATGTAGGATCAACCAAAGGACAATCCCCGGTTATACGCACCACCACATCCGCAGCTGCAGTCCGTGCGGCTTGCAGATACCGGTCAAGTACATCGTTCTCATTCCCCCGGAAACAAACATACCCGAGAGCCTGGACCTGCTCGGCAAGTATGTCATTGCGCGGATCGATTGAAGTAGCCACGACGATCTGGTCTAATTCCGTCGCTTTGTCCAATCGCTTCAACAACAGTGCAATAAGTGGTTCGCCTTCGATAAGCTTCATCACCTTATTGGGCAAACGGGTCGAACCCATACGTGCCTGGACAATTGCAACAGTCTTCATAAACTGCTCCAAAGTGAGGGATTAACCAACTCCTCATCAAGCGGCTTTAACCAGGCAGGCAGAGAAGGCAGGCCATCCGGGACCATGTTCTCCAGAATTTCTGTCAGCTGTGTGGTGCTGTCGAGGCCAACGATCACTCGCGACACTCCGGAAACAGACAATACGAAATATAGACAAGCTTTCAGCGGTGACAGGCCGGTCTGGCTAAGCCAGCTATCCCACACCTGCCAGACATCGCTCCAGCGGTCAAATTTCCGGGGCCGTCGATAGGCAGGCATCAGCAGTAGACCCTGCAGGAAAGCGGACCGCGTATGTACCTCAACCCCACAGTCTTGCAAACGGCTAAGCCAGCCGCTGGCGATGAGGCGCTGGTCGAATAAACTGAGTGGAGACTGCACCAGATCTATTTCAGGCAGATCATCAAGCTGATCTAGTTGGCTAGGTCCATAAATGGAAATACCCGTTTTTTGTACTTTGCCTTGTCCCTTGAGATCTTCGAATACCTGTAACAGTGCCTTGCGGTGCGGCCCCAGCAACAACTCCGGCCGATGCAGCAGCAGACCATACAGCTTGGAGACCCCCAGACGGTCGAGGGATGCGATCACTTGCCCTTTTGCCCAGGCCGCGACATCGTTCACGTCGTCTGGCAAGGGAGGCAACTTGGTAATCACGCGCCATTGAGACATGCCAGCAACACCCAATACCTGCTCGCTGTTGCCGTAGGCAATGGCCGTGTCCAGAGTATCGATACCCTTGGCATTTGCTTGTTCCAGAATGTCACGTACCGCTTCCTGCGACACTTGCCCCGAAGAGTTGCCAACCCCGTACGCCATACCAAACTGGGCAGTACCAAGGGCAAGCCGACTCATGCCAGCAGTTCCGCCAGCGCATTGACCACCTGATCCTGCTGAGAATCCTCCACGCCGGGAAAAATTGGCAAGCTGATCGCCCGCGCGTAATAGGCTTGGGCTTGCGGGAAGTCATCAGGATTGAAACCCATACCCTTGTACCAAGGTTGCAAATACACAGGGATGTAATGCAGGTTCACGCCGATACCGCGCTGCCGTAACCCCTCAAAGACCTCGCGATGACTAAACCCAATTTGCTCCAAACGCAGACGCACGACGTAAAGATGACGCGCTGAATAGCTCTGGGCAATATGTATAGGCAGATCCAGAGGAAGGTCGGCTAGCAGACGATCGTACCGCTGCGCCAGTGTATTGCGCTTAACCACAAACTCATCAATGCGTGTCATCTGGCTAGCACCCAAGGCGGCCTGTATATCAGTCATCCGGTAATTGAAGCCGAGCGCGATTTGCTGGTAGTACCACGGACCGTCCGGTGCCTGGGTCATTCTGGCAGGATCACGGGTAATGCCGTGTGAGCGCAACACATCCATATGTGCTGCTAAAGCATCGTCATTCGTTAAGGCCATACCCCCCTCGCCGGTCGTCACAATCTTCACCGGGTGGAAGCTGAAGATCGTGATATCGCTGTAACGGCAATTACCTATCGGCGCATCTTGGAAGCGGCCGCCTATCGCATGTGAGGCATCCTCAATCACGCGCACGCTGTAGCGCGCTGCAAGCGCTGCGATCGCCTCCATGTCGCACGATTGTCCGGCCAGATGTACAGCGACCAGAACCGTTGGGAGACGGCCGTCATGGCTGGCGCATTCTAGTTTCGCTTCAAGTGCTGCAATGCCGATATTGCCGGTTTCATCAATATCGACGAAATCGACGCGCGCACCACAATACAAACCACAGTTAGCTGATGCGACAAAAGTGATCGGCGAAGTCCACAACCAGTCTCCCTCGCCCAACCCAAGCGCCAGACAGGCAATGTGCAGCGCAGAGGTTGCGCTATTGACCGCCAATGCGTGGTGGGCTCCTGTGTACTGTGCAACTGCACGTTCAAAATGGGGAACGGCAGGCCCCTGAGTGAGAAAATCAGAGCGCAACACTTCGGTCACTGCATCAATGTCTTCCTGACTAATATCCTGACGACCGTAGGGAATCATGCTCAGACCTTCCCAATCTTTGCACGGTGGGTATCGATCCATATCCGCAAATCCTCGACACTCATCCAATTACGGTTGTTGTCTGAACAATAGGTGAAGTCCGGTGGAACCAATGTGCCCATATTGATGCGGTAGGGATCGTTACTCCATCCATGTATTGCCGGTAGGATCTTGAAATGTTCGTCGTATTCATAAGTGTAAGGAGCATCTTCGAATCCGATCATTTGCTCATGTAGTTTTTCTCCGGGGCGCACCCCAATAATGTCATGACGCGATGTGGGGGCAACCGCATGAGCGATATCAGTGATTTTCATGGAAGGGATCTTCTTGACGTAGATTTCGCCTCCGACCATGTCCGTAAATGCATGCCAGACCAGATCCACCCCCTGTTCTAGAGTGATCATGAAGCGTGTCATGCGAGTGTCGGTGATGGGCAGCACGCCATGGTCAGCTAGCGTCAGAAAATATGGGATTACCGAGCCGCGGGACCCCATCACGTTGCCATAACGTACTACAGCAAACCGAGTATCGTCCGAACCCGCATAAGAGTTGCCTGAAATAAATAGCTTGTCGGACGTCAGCTTGGTAGCGCCATACAAGTTGGACGGGCTGCTTGCCTTGTCTGTGGACAAAGCAACTACACGCTTGACACCCTGGTCAATGCAAGCGTCGATCAGGTTCATCGCACCCAGTACATTGGTCTTGACACACTCGAATGGATTGTATTCCGCCGTAGGCACAATCTTGGTGGCAGCCGCATGCACCACGAAATCCACACCTTTAAGCGCGCGGGAAAGTCGATCCTTGTCACGAACATCTCCGATGAAAAACCTTACCCGGTCATCACTTCCGTACAGCTTGGCCATTTCCCACTGCTTCATTTCATCGCGGGAGTAAATGACAAGACGGCGCGGGTTATAACGCGCCAACGTCATCGGCACGAAAGTGTGACCGAACGAACCGGTTCCACCAGTGATGAGAATGGACGAGTTGGTTAGCATAAATTAATTTTCACAAAATACAGAACAGTATCAGGGGGCGTTTAGCACGACGTCTCGGTAGCTACCTATACGCTGCACCCGGCCCGCATGCAATTCGACAATCTGATCACAACTGCTGAGCGTGGAAAGCCGGTGGGCGATTATGAGAATCGTTAGATTCCTATCAAGTGCCTCAGTCGCCTGCATCACCGCGCGCTCGGTTTCAGTATCCAGTGCACTAGTGGCTTCATCGAAGATGATCACACCAGCACGCTTGTAAAGCGCCCGAGCGATGCCAATGCGCTGGCGCTGGCCGCCGGAAAGACGAACACCGCGCTCCCCCACCCGTGTCTGGTACCCCTCGGGCCAGCCATCGATGGTTTCCGCTAGTTGCGCATGTCGTGTAGCTTCGCGCAATAGCGCACCGTCAATCTTGTCCCGGGGCACGCCAAAGGCGATATTTTCTTCGATTGATGTATCAGCCAAAAATATAGTCTGCGGTACATGTGCGATGTGATCCTGCCAATGCCGACAATTAAGGCTTGTTATTGGCTGACTATCCACACTCAGTGTACCGACGGTGGGCTGCAACAGTGCCATAACCAGATCCAATAGCGTGCTCTTGCCACTGCCGGTACTTCCGATGAAACCCGTACGACTACCTTTGGGAATCACTAGGTCAATTTCCTTCAAAACCAACGGCATTTCTGGACTATAGCGAAATGAAACCTGCCTCAGTGCAATTTCGCGGGCAAAGGTCACTGGGTTTCGTTCGCTGCCGAACTCCAGCGATTTCGGCAAAGGCTGTCGGAGCAACACCAACACGTCCCTGAGTGAAGCTTGGCTACCGCGAATGGAAGCCCAGCCGCCGTATGCTTGCTGCAGCACCGGCAGCAAGCGCTGGGCGCCCAGCGCCAGCGCACCCATCACCGGGATTGCCGAGGCGATACCCTGTTCTTGGCGCCCCATTAAGTAGGCCAAACCTGCAATTAGCAGCATACCCAAGGTCTCGACCCCATAGCGAGGGCATAGGCCGATGAACTGGTTGTTACCCTGCGCTCGCCGTAGGGATACGTCCGCTTGCCGGTATATTTCACAGTAGGTCTGCTGTGTGCCATCAATTAGCACATCTCGAATTCCACCCAAACCTTCCTGCAGACATTTGATTACGAGCGTCGAATCGCAGGCAATAACATCGCCGTTACTCGACAAACGCTTGCGCGTCAAGCGAGCCACAATAAGATAGATCAACCCGAACCCGCCGAATGCCGAGAGCGCAATCGATGCGTTAATGTAGAGCAAGGCAAGCAGGATGGCGGCCAGCATAAAGCAGGAACTGACAACATTCAGTGCCGGCGTCATGACGCCATAAATGACTTCGTTAGTTTTATTTGAAATACCAGTGATCACCTCACTGGTGTTGCGGGCAACATGAACCGAATATGGCTGATACAGCGTACGACGATAGATCTCCATGCTGAGGTCGGCGCCTGCGGCGAAAGACAGACGCGTCGTTGCCCAAACGAGGCACAGACGAATCGCTCCAGCCAAGAGAGCTGCCATGCCAAAAACCGCCGTCAGTGGCAAAAGTAGCTGATTCGGCTCAGATAAACCAAAAGCATCGATCAGCGTACGCGCAGACGGATGATGGAAGACTTTATCGGGTGCGGTGAGAACACCGAGGAAGGGAAGTACCGCACCAATACTCAGCATCTCAGCGATAGATGCAACTACCATAAGCAATAGCAACAGTACTAGCTGTCGCCGCCTTGCCAATGGCAATTTGCTCCACAACTCAAGCAGCAACCGAGAGCTTTCGCTTGGTTTCATGCCAACAATGTTTGAAAGCTCAAAAATTTTCGCTTATGTCGTGATGCCCTGGGCAAGATGACCAAGAGCATTTTAATTGTCGGGTGGGGCACACTTGAGACTGATAGACGAGGGCACAAACTCGCAATGTGCCGGCTAATCTTTTTTTTAAATGAGAAATATTTCGCTTGAACAGGACTGCTGCCGATTATTCTGAAAATTTTCTAATGCTACCGCCGTGCCGTATGTCGATCAGCAAGCGCAATTGACGGTCGAGAAAGAAAGCTCTGGGGCTAGACAAACCGCGACCCCTTATTAAAAAAGGGCTAGAGAGTTGAATTCTGCCACACACTGATGGCCTCTAGAAACATTTTCAATGGTACGGAGCCCTGTGCCTAAGGATGTTAAGGATATGATTGCTTAAGCGTTAACCCACCCTCCGTAGTGCCTCCACACCCACAGGCACAGCCACTTTCTTACTCATCAACTCAATCAACACCATCACCCGCCTATCACCATCCGCCATCTGGTAAATCCCTTCAATTCCGGCAAATGGCCCTTGGGTAAGTTGAACGCGCTCACCCACTTTGTAAAGCCGCTCAGGCTCTCCAAGCGCGCTGGCTTCATGGGATCTGAGCAGATCAACCAAGGCATCATCGATCCTGGCTGGCTCTGCACCAAATCGCACTAGGCGGCTCACGCCCTTGGTGGACCGTATCGGACTCCAGCTTTTGGCCATGAAATCTTGTGCGAGGTTGATGAAAAGGTAACGCGGGAACAGGGGCTCGTCAGTGAGGGCGACGGCGCCTTGACGGAGTTTTTCTTTGGGAAGTAAAGGTAGATAGCATTGGTAACCCTGCTGCTCCAGATTCTGAAGCGCGCTCTTTTCCTGGCGGGGCTTGGTGTAGATGAGGTACCAGTGCATGTGTGTCCCGGGTCTTATGTTCGACAAGCAGATCTTAACTGAATAGAGGGGCTGTGGATTGCTTCTGGTTTTGATACAGATAAACTATTGGTTAAAAATCTGGAGGTTTATTGGTTTTTGGTCTGCTCTATTATTGCTCACTTGGCTACTTTCTGTTTTTTGGCAGCTCAGTCCAGTAGACTTTTTGCCAGATTTAGGTTCTGATTACCTCGCTTTCGCGCAATGCCAGCCAGTTTAGGGCTGAATCTTCCTATGCACGACGAAAGACACTGGGTCCCGGCTTGGACTCGCAGACACAACGCCGCAGACGCTATACTCCCCCCTGACATTCGCTCCCCCGGACCCCCATGAACACCGTACCCCTTTGGGTGCAAATCCTTGCTCTGGTCACCCTGACCTGCACCTCGGCTTTTTTTTCTATCTCTGAAACTGCGCTGATGGCGCTCAACCGCCACCGGGTCAAGCATCTGGCGCGTCGAGGTTCGCGGCTCGCCAAAACCACGCTCTGGCTGCTGGAGCACACGGACCGCATGCTCTCGCTGATCCTGATCGCCAATACCCTGATCAATGCCTTAGTGACAGCGCTGGTGACGTCGATTGCGATCTCAGCGTTTGGCAACAATGAAGAAGTGCTCACCATTGCTACGGCGGTGGTTGCGTTTTTTCTGATTGTGTTTGCGGAGATCACGCCCAAGGTTATCGGCGCCACTTATCCCGAGCGCATCGCTTTGCCGGCATCGGTAGTGATCAAGCCGCTGATTCTGGTCGGCCGGCCGGTGATCTGGTTTGTGAATTTATTCGTGCGCGGCATTTTGAAATTAACGCGCATTCGTACCGGCAGCGAGATGCGCGATCAGCGTTTGTCGCCTGAAGAGCTGCGCTCGATGGTGCTGGAAGGTGGCAATTTCATCCCGGTCAAGCACAAGAGTATTTTGCTCAACCTGTTTGATCTGGAACGCGTGACGGTTGAAGATGTAATGACACCGCGCGCGCAGATTGAGTCACTGAATCTCTCAGTACCTGTCGACGAGATCAAGCATCAACTGACGACCTGTTATCACAACAAGCTACTTGTGCATGAAGGCGAGGTGAATAACATCGCCGGCATTCTGCACGTACGTAAAGCGATGGCGCTGCTGAATCAGGAGGATGCACTCACCGTGGATCACTTCCGGGCTTTGCTGACGACGCCTTATTTCATTCCGCCGGAAACAGATTTGTTCACCCAGCTGCAGTATTTTCAGGAAAACCAGGAAAGGCTGGGCGTGATCGTGGATGAGTACGGCGAAGTGCAGGGGCTGGTGACGCTGGATGACATTATCGAAGAGATGGTGGGTGAATTCACCACCTCCACGCCGAGCGCTTCACGCGCAGACCACTTTGGCTGGGATGCGCGGGGCGAGTGTTTGCTGGAGGGTACGACCTCACTGCGCGATGTGAACAAGCGCCTGAATCTGAATCTGCCGCT
>Ga0315909_10001898_pt1 | contig 27492 bp, 4 predicted proteins | sample LakEriMetagenome_11_FD_203527 | JGI IMG/M metagenome (GOLD analysis project Ga0315909, IMG submission 203527) | Freshwater fungal communities from buoy surface, Lake Erie, Ohio, United States - Buoy 2 MA125 | ecosystem: Environmental > Aquatic > Freshwater > Lake | place: USA: Lake Erie, Ohio... | reverse complement strand
CCAGGGCGTTTCTTTTTAACTCCCCTAGGAGCATAGTTGTTTTTAGATGATACTGTTTTTGCCATTCTGTTATTTCCAATTTTGTGCTTTTACAAAGTTAGTTACTGCCATTGCAGGATCCAAGGATTTACCTGTCAAACCAAATGATCTTGCTAAGTATGTAAGTGTTTTAGATCCTTCATACCAATCATCAGTGCCTCCTTCCTGCATCCAGGTATATGGTCCTTCACGTTGATCAAAGTATGCCTTTGAATCATCTGTACCAAATAGATTATGAGAAGCATGTGTGATCAATCCTCCCATGATCTTACCGTAATTATCAAAGGTGTTGTGCATTGCCACAGAATCAAGGGTAAGCATCTCCATATAGTTACCACCACTTAACCACTGTGTCTGTTCATTCTTAAGACTCATGGTCATCATCAATGCATGGTTAGAAAGCCATCCCATAAAGTTGAAATCTACATCTGTCTCTTCTGTTGCAAGGAATGGTAAAGGTCCTGACTTCTGACGGAGTTTCTCAAATCTATCAGGGTCCTTATCATCATAACCAAAGATCATTGATACAGCCATTACAAATAAACCAATACTAGCAGCATCAACAAGTGATTTAATAGCTGCTGCTTTCTCTTCATCTCTTATTGATCTATAATAATCACTTCCTCCTTTAATACTTCTTGCAAGATATCTAAGTGTTTGAATATGATAACCCATTACAGTATCACCTACTGCAGCATCAAATCTATATCTTGGATTAAGTAATGATCCTCTATACTGGAATCGATTTAGGAACATTCTTACAAACCATCTCTTGAATGCAATGATCCATTTGAATAGTAGATATCTGTCTGCATCAGCATAATCAAACTTAGCAAAAGAACCGGCAAGATTGTTAGTTACACCTTGTACCTTGTTTTTAAATGCTTTGAAGTTATCTCCACCAATACCCCATGAAGGATCAATGCCATCTTTTAGACGAATCTGCCCATCAATAGTTTCCCAGGCATCCATGTAAGATATCTTTTCAGTAACACCATTGACAGTTCTATCTATCTTTTGATGATACATCATGGCACCAAAGATGGAAATTGTAGAGTTCAATTCAGTCCATTTTCTAAAGCTGGTCATCCAGGTTAATCCTCCAAGGGCATCTTTAGCAAATGATCTTGACATTTGTTCTTCAAATTTCTCTTCAAATCGTCCTTGATAAGCATCAAAAATGTTTACTAGCTGTTCATTGTGTGTCTTTGGTTGACCAGAATACAGATTCATACTTACTTGCATGGCTGTATTTGTGGCCCAGAGTTGACCCTTACCATAGGAAGCATTGTTAAAATACTGTCCTCCTGCAGCTTCGATCATAGATTGAATTCTTAATGAGAAATCGTTCTTAAGAGCTGATGGAATATCCAAAGCAAAGTAACCAAAAGCAGATCTCTTCATGATAAACTCTGCAGTCTTGGTTATCCATCTCACATCTGAGTCAGTTTTCAAAGCTCCTTTGTTGACAATACCCTGAAATTCTCTTTCAATGAAATTATCAATAGCTTTTTGTCTGACTGATTTATCCTTAGAAGGTTGTTTCCAACGAGCTTTGTTAGTCATTGCATTCAGGATATTTCTATTCTTCTGTTGGAAGGTTGAAATATTCTTTTGAATGTTCACATAGTTATCTGGATCATGAAGAACAGACTGAAGAGCTCGGGCCATAGGATTCATTTCTATGAGTGCTCTCTGTTTCTCAGCTGACAACATGTAACGAAGCATTCCTCCTACTACATCTAATGATGTGTCCTTTGTAGATAAAGCTGAGAGACCATGGATAGGTATTCCGGCATACTGATCATCGTACATGTCAGTTTCCATGATCATCTTTTGCTCTTCATAGTTGAAACCTCTGTCATAGTCATCTGGACTAGATACAAAGAAAGCACGGAGTCTTCTACCCCAGGAGGATATTGGATTCTCCTGTGTCTTATCTGCAGCTAGGAATCTGAGGTTTTGCTCATATGTACTAGACATGAATCTAGGAATGTCAAGATACAGTTTAGACTGTGGTGGATTGCCTTCCTGAAACTCAAGATGATACTTAGACAAAGCTAGGATTGCATCATACAAAGGCTTGTCATTCTTCTTTATATCAAAGAACTGTTCATTGACAAATCTTCTGTCCGGAGCATCAAGACGTGGTAAATAGTTACCCTTATTATCCATTGTGGCCAATGTAGGATCTCCTTGTTTGAGAGCCTCGAGCATTGTAACCTGCTTATTGATGTACTTATCCTTTACTACACGTGTGTAGTACTGGATAGAAGGAACACCCAGAATAGTCTCATCTTCTCCTTTAGTATTAGTAAAGGTGAATGTTTCATAGTATCTAGCATCCTTTGGTCTAGATATGCTCCAGGCCTTTACTCTTTCAATTTTAGTATAAGGAACCCCTGCTTTATCTTTAGCTTCAGTCATGATGTGGTTTTCATCAAACCACTGCTTGATCTCAGGAACCTTGGATATAACTAGATTATAAAAATCCTCTGTAAGAACAGAATCTGCATTATCAACGGTAACATCTTTACCCTCAAGATACTTGTTAACTAGTAAGGCTGGTGCAAGACTAAGAATGTTATTGATGGTCTGTAAGTAATACTCAGTTGGTAGAGACTGTGACATCTCTTCTAACTCAGCACTGATCTCATCTAACCTTTCCTTATCCTTCTTGGATAAACCATATAGTTTCTTTTTGTCCAACAAGTATTGGAACCTGTTGTACTCTCCTCCTAGTAGTCTTTCTCCTGCAGCTTTTCTAGAAAAGAATTCACTGAGTTCTTCTTGCTCTAGTTGTGTGAGACCAGACTTTCTTGTAAGGTTTTTCTTAAGCTCCTGGAGTTTTATCTGAGCATCCTTAACTGCAGCAATGTTGTTAAGACTCATAGCTGTAGCATCAGGCTGAAGATCTTCATCCCGGTAGGGGCTCAGAAGTTGTCGGATCTCATCATAACCCTCTGCAATGTTAGCATCAATAAGAACATTTGCAGGAAGCTTTGCTAGAATTGCTTTCTGCTCAGCAATCAATGCATCATAATCCTTGTAGTACTGCTCCTTAATCTTGATTCTAGAGTTACGGGCAATCCACTGTTGTCTCATGATTTGTTTTACCTGGTCATTGTACCCCTTTCTGTCTATCTGTGCTTCATAGGCAGCCAAAGAATCAGTAAACATGTTAGGTAATATCTCTTCCCTGTAAAGATCTTTTGATGCTTCACGGAACTCTCTGAGTCTTTCTGCAATGGCAATGCCCTCTGCATTTTTTAATTGACCAGCAGCATTATAGTTTGAGTGCAATAACCTATACTCTCTCCAAAGTACGTCAAGGTTTTGGATTGTTTCAAGGTTCTCATCCTGAGTACTTCTGTCAATCATGGTACTAAGGTTTTGAATACGAGCAAGGAGATCTAGTCTTAATGCTTCAGCCTTGGGACCTATGGTGTCATTCTCATCTTTTTTAAAGATCTTGTAACGTTCATAGTATTCAGCCTTATATGGAGTATGGAAGTAATTTCTCATGAAGATATCCTTCTCCAACTTGAGTCTGATTGCTTCAGAGTCATCTCCAGTCTGGTTTGCTTTAAGGATAGCATCTTCAATATCCTTTTCCATTTTAGCAATAACTGCTCTATGGTCCTTATAGGGATTGATCAGAGTGTAGACTTCTTCATCTTTTACATTCCCGGATGCATCTCTGGCCGGCTTTCTGTCAATGAATGTAATCTTGGCACCAAATGCTGCAGGATTACTTTGATTGTAGCCAGCACGTTCTAGTATGGGTCTCACATCTGTCATGAATGCATTACCCTTGTTTTGAGCATTGGTCAATACATCAGTGACTCTATTCTTTACCCACAAAGCAAAACCAAATACAATAGGATCCTGGTTGTAAATGTATCCTTCTAAGAATGAATTTAGACCATAAGCATCTCCAAGATTACCCTGCATTAGATAATCAATCTTTTCATCTGTAAGGTAAGCTCCTTGCTTGTATGACTTCCTTTTGAGGATCTCATAGTTGGTAGCTGCAACCCCTTTTAATACTTCACCGGCATCAACTCTTGCCTTGAATGCAAGGAATGCTTTAAGTTCTTCTTCTTCTAGCCCCCAGTAATCTTTCATACGGAGTAATCTAGTCTTCTCTGATAAACCCAGCTTAGTAATATCATCCATAAGCTTTTGATACTTCTGGTCAATATAAGTAGCCATAGGTTTCAGCTGTGTCTTGATCAGTTCACTGGTACCATTGAAGTATACTTTTCTTGTAGAGATTCTGGCACTTTCTATTTGTGCCTCAATCTTACCCACAAGTTCAAAGATGGGATTATCCGGAAGGATTTCTCCTTCTAGTTTTGCCTGGTTGATCTTCTCATTGAAACTGTCTAAGAAACTTTCCCACTCATTTAGAATGTCGTTATAGTAGAATACTGTAGCTACATTATCCTTAGAGTTGGTGTCTCTTGCCAGCTGTGTGAGAGCATCATTCATTCTGGTCACCATCTGCAAGGTTCTATCAAGGCTCTGGATGAATGCTACAGTGTGGCTGTTAGCAGTTTTAATCTCATCCATGATCTTACTAGCTTCCTGTGTAATGAAAGTAGTGGCATCCTGATAGGGTGCAAGATTCTTACGGATTTCTTCCAGGTCACTCTTATTGTACTTGTCTTTGATGATCTGCTCAAGGGCCTTGTAATCCTTGTTCTTCTGAAGAAGATTGATATGTTTGGTAATAACCGTGTACATATCATTGGTAGCATCTTGTAACTTCTGTGTATCAAAGGTGTTGAAATCCTTGATCACCTCATCAAGACTTGTGTACCAGGCAACAATATCATCCTGTGATACAGCATCTAGATCCAGAGTAAACTTATCTAGGATCAACATATCTGCTAGTTGCTCAAGAGTAGTATCAGCCTTAAGTTTTTCAATGGTTATCTTATCTTCCTTCCCAAACAGCTTTCTTAGAAACTGCTTGATGGCATAGAGAAGATTAGAAACAAACTTATTAAAGGCAGACTCGGGTCTCTGCACAGCTCCTTCTGTAAGAGCTATAACCAAAGCCTCTTCCATGATAATAGGATCATCCTCAGCAGCATTGGGATATGCTTCTTTTGCTTTTTGAAGAATCTGCATGCCAGTCTCTGTAGCCATAAGCTGACTTACAAGATTGTCAAATAAGGGCTTATTAGTAAACTGAATAGCTCTGATAACCGGATGGGCAAACTCGTGGAATACAGACTTCTCTGTAATCAATTCTGGTATGATATACACCTTACCAGAAAAGAAGAAAGCAGGTTGACCGTTCCAAGGTTGAACTGCAGCTGTCATTTCAACGGCTTCCTCTGGAGTAATGGTCTCATATGATATACCAGTATTAGAACTAAGTACATCAAGTAACCGGTTTACTCGAGCTGATGTTTTCATCTTACCCTGTGATTCGGCTGTCAATGTTATTGGATCAACAAGTACACTGTATTCAGGAAACACATTGGCCAAAGATTCAAAGGATGCCTCTCTTTTAGGAGATACCTCAGAGTGGAGCCCTGGAGCAAATACTCCAGCAGTCTCAAGGATATCTTGAAACTGTTCAATAGTAGGAATGTCTAATTCCTCACCAATCTGTTTATTCTGATTGATGGTAATGTATGCACGGTTTACTTCTTGCTCAGCTATTTCAGCCAGGCCGATTGATTTTGCATATTCAATAAGAGGGTCTAGCACCCCGGGCATTGGACAAGTTACCATTATCTGAAGCATTTTCTGTTAAACTCAACAATATCTTTCTCTGTTACAGGCTGGCCATATTGTACTATAACACGGCCCTGTGGGAAAGTAAGATAGTGAGGATTAATAAACTTGAAGTTCTTATACAATTGTTCGGAAAGATACAAAAAGGTTTCCTTGGCTAAAGTAGAATCTTTAGGAAACTGAGGCTCTGCAGCTCCAGGGAAGTACTCATTGTATCCAATCATATACTGACCATATCCATTGGCATCAAATACCAAAGGAACCCCGGCATCACGTTTCTCTACAAGAGCTTTAATATCCTCATCAATTCTAGCTTTGTTTGCTTCTAATGTAGCATCAGTCAATGCTGCCTTTTTATCTAAGGTTGCCTTATTAAATTGAGTAACTCTACTAGTCTTTTTAGTTCTTATACCTAAAGAGTTGTTACCCATTTCTCTAAAGATCACATTAGTACCAGCAATGTTTGTATCCTTCTCAGAGGTCTCATTCCTTACAAATACTACATTAGGATAGTCCTTAGCCAGTTGCATCACATCAGCTTTAGTAAGAACCTTGTAATCTGTAATTATAGGATCTCCTTCCTTTTTAACTGGTACCTTAGCAATTACTTTGAACGTCAGTGTTTGATCAGCAATAATCTTTGACAAAGCAAACTTATTGCTTGTAATCATGGTTCTGTCTTTAACTGAAACTTGAACAGATGATTGAGTAGATGCTTTAATTACTTGAATTCTAGGTTTAACACCTGTATGATAAATTGTAAACTTAGCACCTATCTCTTGTAAGTAATCTATAAACTGGCTATCTACTCCAGGCATATCACCTACAACAAACTCTGCACCTTCAGCAAATCTATCATCTATAGTATTTTTAGTAGCTTCTTCAAGAGGTTGTCCTTTCAATGCACCATTTCTTGCTAACATAACTACTGTAGGAGCAACTGCTATGTTTTTTTGAGATAAAACTGTTTTTCCTTTTTGGTCAAGAATACCAATTTCTTTTGCTGATGTAGATGTAGATGAAGGTTTATTACTAGCTACTTCAAAAATTCCTCCATCAGCAACTTGCCTCATTGCTTTATCTTTACCATCACCCTCTGGTGTACCTTTACCTTTATCTTCAAATCCTCCTTTATAACCTTGGAATCCTGATAACATTGTAGGATTAGCAGGTTGAGAAGATGGTTGAGTAGTAGAAGCTACTATGTCATATACATATAACTTACCTTTACCATTAACCCACTCTTTAGTCTGTTTGTACATAAACTCATTTTCAGATGCTACACCTTCAGATTTAATAATTGCCTCTTTACCACCAGCTTCTTCAATAGTAAGCAATCCTCTATTTGTCACTGTAAAATCTTGACCACCAAAATTTACAATAGCAGACTGACCTACAGGAATATTGATTTGCTTAGCTTGAGACTCACTTCTTGTGGTAGTCGTTTTTGTCCCAGCTTTTATTTTTGCAACATTGGCTGGCTGCATTTGTATATCAACCCTAGCAGGTAGTTGAGTACTTGATACAGTACTTGGTTTTACAGGAGGTAATTCAGTATCAATGAAAGGCTCTTCAGTAACTTCAGAAACAAGTTGAGCTGATGCATAGTTTTTGATCTTGTTACTAATTGAACCATTCTCCTCCTTGTACTGTTGCACAAACAAATTATTGTACTTGTCAAGCATTGTTCTAGAATTACCTTTCAGTTCTTCTAGGAAGGTATCATACGGCTGCTTGAGGAGTCTGTAGAAATCATCATTGGCAACGGCCCGGATCAAACTGAAGGCTGAGGTAGTATCAATACCAGTCTGCAATAATGCAAATACAGGAAATCTCTGGAACATTGTTGATATTCTAGCATTCTCAATAGCATCATCAACTTTCTTAACTGTAGGATCAGCAAGTTGTTGCAATTCCTTTTCATACTTATCTAGCTCTTCTGGAGTTGGTCTATCTCCTTTGAACTTAAGATTATAAGCAGTGTGTTTGTTAGGAATATTACCGTTCAAGAAATCTACACTGTTACTGCTGAGCTCTAGTCTGTCTAGTACTTCATATTTGCTAGACAACTCTTTGTAAGTGTTATCAAGTTCTTTTACCTGTTTTGCATAGGGTCTTCCTTCAAAAAATACATGACCATGATAATTAAGATTATCAAGGGCCATATCTCTCAAGGTAGATTCATAGGCTTTCCAAGTAGTTATTTTTTCATCTTCTACGGTTTCTTTTTTAGCAGCTTCTGCTTTAAGACTCTCTAGATTTTGCTTGAATATCAGAGAACCTTTTAAGTTTTCTGGACTGTTTTGTTCTTGATCTCTAAGTACTTCTCTTTCATATACATACTTTGCATACAAAGCTTTTGCTGTTTTGGCATCATACATAGAGAATACATATGTAGGCACGGCAGCAACACCTCTTTTCCACATCTCATCTTTCTTAGAATAAAGACCTTGATCAAAGATTGTATTGATATCATTCTTACTTATGTACAGAATTCCATTCTTAACTCTTCCTCCAGAACCCAATGAGGCTACTGTTTCAACAGGATACTCTGTATTATAACCTTTGTAGGTTTTACTTGAGCTATCAAAGTTGAAATAGTTTGATTGGAAGATATAATTAATCAAGTCACTACGGAACCGTTCAATGTATTCTGCAGACTTAAGTTTAGTAGCTTTCTGAAGCTCCATAATCTTAGGTAATCCAGAAGCATCTCTGCTTGTAAGACTTGAAATATATCGGTTTACATTAACATTGTCTCTAAGAGGGAACAAATCACTGAATAGCTCTAAGATAAAGTCCTGAATCTTATAGGCGGATACAGGAGAATTCTCAACAATGTTCTTGATTGTCTCTTCTGAGATACCATTAGTAAGCTCATCAATCTTAGCAAGCTTTAATCTGGCATCCAACAACGTTGCTGTCTTAGTACGGTCAAAGTTCAAGTTTTGAGTAAGCTGTGTAATCTGAGAAGACATCTCACTGATCTCTAAGAAGTGAGCAAATACAGCTCTATCAAAGTCAGTGAAGTTATCTTTCTGATTGATACGTGCCTCAAGACTTGCATTATCAAATACATACTGATTAGCTAGATCTCCAATTGCTTTAAACAACGGTCCTTTCTCAGCACGTCTTGTTTTGTTTTTCTCACTTGTAGCAAACTGAGATTCAGTCCAGCCAAAGCCATACTTGTCTACCTTGTCTTTCCCGGTAAACAATATCTTGTTTCTAGCATAGATACGGAAATAGTTTCCGGCATCAGCATACTTGATGACTCTAGCAAAGCTACTTTTGAACTTACGTTGTTCTCTGATATAATCTTGAATCAATGGCTGTGACAAGAAGTAAACAATAGTGTCTACAGGTACACCAGCCATAAGCATGAATAACATACTGTTAATCAATTCCTTATTACCCTGAATGTCAAAGATCCAGGCATCCTTAGCAACGTCAACAGAACCGTTGATCAATTGGCTGATGATGTCAGAGATTTTATTAAGCTGATCAGCATCGTACAGGTTGGATAGAGTAATACTATTACCTATCTTATTGTACTTGTTGAACTGCAGTCTTTGCGGATGCATTACTGCTCCCTTTTCAGTTGTTGTAATAACCCTTTCAGGCTCCATTACAACCCCAGTTCTTCCAAATATTGATTGGAAGGTATTCACAACAGCAATGATACCTAGTACATCTTTACCTACGTTATTAGACTGATGCTTGTAGAGGTTTCCTCCTACCTCAAAGATCTCAGACATTGCTGGTTTAGCTTTTGTACCGGGTCCTTTTCTTTTTTCAACCATGGTTTTAGCCAATCCTGTTAGAGTATCGGTTGTGTTAGGAGTAACCAAGCTGTCAAAGTTGAATGGATCCAAAAGGATATCCTTAATGGTACCTAGAAGTTGATTCTCAAGACCAGCTTTTGACTGATCAACTGGTAAGTATGGAGATGACATAGTCAACTCATACTGCTCAATCAAAGAAAGAAGTTCTCTGTCTTCTTCAGTAAGTGTTTCAATATCTAGATCTTCTCCAAGTTCTCTAAGTTTCTCAATTCTTCTTACTGTACTAGGTCCTACTACAAAGCCAACCTCTTTTGAAAGTTGATCATAGGCCTGTCTATTTAACACCTTCCTTGACTTGATATTTGGGAAGAAGGTAAACATCTTATCAATGTCAAAGTCACCACCAGATTTTGCAACAATCTCTGCTGGAAGAACTATAATGTTACCTGATTCAGTAGGAAGGAATTCATATACCTCCATGACCTCCATAGAGTTGAGACCTTGCACCGGAATACGTACAGCTGCTGTAGTGATATAGGATCTGAGATTGTTTTTGTTCAATTCATTCTCATCCTTGATCATAGCATTAAGAGCATCAAGTCTGCTTATATTGTTATCTGCAGCATACTGAATAACAGAAGGAAGATTTAGAAGATTCTTGAATGGTCCTTGTAGGGATATCTTGATCTTCATTGCAGAAACGGATGTTACATTACCCTTCTTATCTAACTTAGGTTTGTAGAAAGAAAGACCGTTTGTACCGTATCTAGCAACTTCTTCTTCTGTAGCAGCTCTTAATTTGCCTTGCTCAAATCCTACTCCAGATACCTGAACCAAAGATTCTCCGGTCAACTTCTGATTGAGGATTTTCTTCTGAGCAATTCCTACAAGAGCTCTTTCTATTACATCGGCAGATGGAGATAGGTCAAGACTTCTAAGAAGATTATCTTGTGTATCTACACCAAGGAATTCAAGCTCATGTTGAGCTAGTTTCTTACCAGGGCCAGACAATTCTCTCTTGATAAACTCAACAAGAGATGCTTTACTAGATCCTACTTCTCTTCTGATTTTCTCTTTCTCAATCTGTACAAGACTATCTAGGATACTTTCAAACTTGGTGGCAGCCTTAGCAAAAGGAGTACTTTGCTTATCTGATTCTTTCTTCCAAGCACTGATTCTTTCCTCCTTGTTTGTGATCTCTGGCTTATAGTCAACAGGTACCTCATTCTCAAAAAGACCCTGCTCAATAAGTTTACGGAGCTGAGATGAGAATGTGTTCTCTTCTTTATAGTAGTCAGCTACTTCTAACTGATCCTTAAAGTAATCAAGGAAAATAGTATTAGGAGTAAACTTATATCCAGCATCATTAAAAGCATAACCATCGGTAGTTCTTGTCTTGTCATTGTAGAACTTGTCTACAACACCATCAGTAGTAATGGTATTGATCTTAGAACCTGATTGCATTAATGCATAGTCAATATCCTGATCAACCATCTTATTATGAAGAGCCTCAAGAGGAGTACCCTTAATGGTTGTTGGTATCAATGGCATCAATGAGAACTTATGGAAGCCCATTACAGGAAGACCTGTTCCTGCCAATGGTCCCCAGTACTGCATTTTCTTAACTGGGAAGAAGTTTAATACCTGCTCGGTTGATACCTCTTCTCCTTTTATGATTTTGTTATATAGAAACTCCTGATTAGGTGTCCACTTGTTCATAGAAAGAAGCAATGCTCTATAAGCATCAAAGCTAATCCAACCTTGTCCATCAGCCTCTTTCATCTCTGTATAGGCCTTAAATATGGTTCTGATCTTTTCTTCTGCTTTAGCAATAGTTTCTTCACTTGCCTTCAAAGCTTTCAATCTAGCTTTTTCTCTCTGGAGTGCAATCTGTAGATAGTCATCATAGTAAATAGATTTACTCTCTACGTCTTGCATTACTGCAGAGTTCATGGTATTGCTAAAGGATTTTCTTGCCTTACCTCTAGATGCAGCATAGCTTGATGTAGCAAACTTTCTGTTTATGTACTCAACCATTGCAGGACTAGTTCTGGCAAAATCTCCAGTAGCTGCAATACCAGCATTACGTTTAAAGAAATCATCACGGTTCTTGTAAAGAGCAGGGTCCCCATAGAAAAGAGTAGTAAATTCAAACTTATGAATCCAGTCATTGGCTGTGTAACCTTCTACAAGATTACCAATTAGGTCCATTTTCTCAGTAGGAGTAAGAGCATTGATGGCATCTTCTACTTTTTGGTTTGGATCACCTGGTGTTTCTACAATGCTTTTAAGAAGGAAGTCTACAAGTTCTTTGTTATTGAACAATCCTGTCTCCTCAAGTCTCTTATAATTAGCCTGACGTTGTTCAGTCAAGTAGTTTACAATAGCCTGTTGTAGCTTATCTTTCTCTTCAGCATTATTCTCATAGTATGCTTGGAACTGTTCAGCAGTTTTTACACCAGCAATATCAGTTTTCAGCAGCTCAGAATCCTTGATAATTGAATCAAAGATTACATATTTACTTCCTACTTCTTTATATGTTTTATCACCTACAATAACATTTCCTGCCGGATCACCGTCCTTGAGTTTTTGGATACGTTCATACTCAGCTGACATGTACTTGATAAGTCTGTCAGCAAACTCTGCTTTACCTCTTGGTCCTTTTTCTCTGAACTTCTTAAGATCGATATAATGGGTTTGACCATTTAGGATCTTGTAGAGGAGTGTGGTTGCCTTGTCTGCATGTCGAGTAGCCTCAGAGGTACCATTTAAAACTCCCATAAGGAAGTCACCAATAAGCTTAGTAGTTTCATCTGCAGAAGAAGAATCAATACCAGCTTTACTCATGATACCTTTTACATTGGTATACTTTAAAGTAAAGCCGGCCATGTTATCTACCTGGATTGACACTGGAGTATTCTCTTTAGTTCCAGGCATACGATACATGCGTCTCATACCATTTTGATCAAACATTGATTCCATGATAATGGATGTTGATCTTTTAGCAAATGGGTTACGATCTGCATCTAAATGACTCATACTTAAGTCATTTGCTGCAGGTACGTTTGCTTGAGTAAGTTCTGTAATAGATCCAGCAGCATTCATTTTACCAACCTGCTGAGACATAGTACTTCTCAAAGATCTTTCTTGCTGGTTCTCACCATTGGCATTACTTACTGTAGTATCAGAAAAGTCATCTGACCACTTGAGTTGGAACTTTTGAAGTCCTCTATAAACTCCGGATCCTCCTGATAAACCTCGTCTGATATCCCTGTTAGAAACCTTAACATTATCAATGTGACGTTTAAAAATATCACCAGGGTTATATATCACAATAGGGTTTTTCTCACCACTGCTTGTGTTGTTGTAATTGTTAATGGCTTGGATATAACTCAATGTTGAGTTAGCATAATCTATAATACCAGAAGAAACAAAACGTTTTCTAGCTGAAACAGAATCTTCAATGGTTATACCTATAGCTTTGAAGAACTCATAGATTTTATCTATATCCTTTGCTGTGAATTTAGTGCCGGCATACTGTAAGTAAACAGCTCTTATATTCATCATGTTATTGCCATAGATATCCTTAGAGATGTATTTCCCTGGTTCAGCAATAGCAAACTCATTGTTCCATTTTCTACCAATCTTTCTATATTCTCCGGTAGCCTCAGTTGAACTTGCATACAAGCTAGTCAGTGTGGTACCTGTAAGATCATCTCTTCTGCTTTGCATTGTAATGTCAAGCATGCGGAGATTCTGTCTTGGCATAGTAAGGATCTTAGTAATGTCGGTCCACAGGTTTACAGAGGCCTCTTCAATTACATTAGGGGACCCAATCTTATTGACAAAGTCTCGGATAACAGGATAATCTGATGCAGCCTCTACAAGCATTTCATATACCTCTACATCAGTAGATGCACCCTCTGTGATATTAAGGATCCTATTCCAACTCTTAGTGAAAGAATTAAGCTCAGAGAAACCAAGACTGTTTACTTGTACTTCTCCATCCTTATAAGCATAAAGAGATCTTACTGTAAACAGGAAGTCAGGTCGAGCTAGATTAGCCAGTGGGACTTCATTACCTGCTCTTTTCTCAAATACATTCTTATCAGTGATTGATGCTTCCTCCTCAATTGCAGCAATTGTAGAAGACATAAGCTCACTGTTATTCATATGAAACTTGACAAGGCCTATAGGGTTCTCAAGATCATAAGGATTACCAAAGTTGGCTAAGCCGGCAGCAAGAGTCTCAATAGCAAAATCAATGTCAGAGGTATCATCCTCAGCTGGATTAAGTTGCTCCCGTTGTACAAAGAGATCAGCAAGTCTTGATATCATCTCTTCCTGTACATAGGCATAACCAATGGACAAAGAAGTTTTATCTTTGATAAGACTGGTAGTTCCTACTGAAGTCCCAAAGCTTTCATTAACCTTATCGATATATTCAACAAATAATGAATCTACTGAAGATGATAATAACTTACTGATTTCAGGATTCATTACAAAAGGAGAATCAGGAACAGTTGACTCAATGGTCTTATTAAGAACATTGAAGTTAGCATTAGCCTGGTCAAAGGTGTAGCCAGCCAGGTTACCTACTCTAAGCTTATTGTACAACTCTCCAATGACTTTATTGTCACGTGGATTAAGCTGAATGTCATCAACAGTAGTACCACCAAATAATTTCCCTAGAAGATCTAGAATCCATTGGAAGAACTTATTACGTACAGGCTTTCCTTCTACAGGTTTGCCTTTACCCAACATGTATTCACGGAAATCTTCTGCAAGATATTCCTCAAGTTCTAGTAGGGTAGCATCGGCAAAACTAACTGTTCGGCCCATGTATGATTTAAAGGTGCCATCAGTCTTTCTCAGTTCATTGTAAAGCTCAGTTCTTTGAGCTTCCGTCATGAATGTCTGAGTAAACCCGTGCCATGCTTCATGGTATAGATCAGAATAATCAGACCCTTTGAAAAGAGTAATACCGGCTGTTGTCCAGTTTGCAATAGAACCTCTTGTATCAGAGTTTACAGCATTGAACATTACTTGATACGGAATCACCTTAGCCAAAGGACTTGACTCATACCATGCTTTGGCAGCATAGATTTGAGCAACTGTAGCTTGTACCGACTGTTGTTTATCTAACTTGTTAAGACCTTTTGCTTTACGGATAACCTGATCAAGTTTACCGTTCTTAATAGCATTGCTTATTACATTGTTATCTGCAGAGCTTCTTCTACCAGGTACAGTTGCTTTGGCTTTTGCTACAACTTCTTCAGATGCTACTTCAGTAACTGGATTAACTTCAGGAGTTTTTGCTTTAAAATCTGTTTCAGCTATGTTGCCAACATACTTATCACCAACAAATACCTGAACAACATCCAAGAACTCTTTGCCATTATCAACAACCTTGTCTACTAACTTAAGTGTAGCTTGTTTTGTAAGATCATCAGCTGAGATCTCTTCAGCACCTATATTGTAAAAACTATACACAGTACCATTATCTGCAGTAAATTCTTTACGGGATACTGATCCAGATGGAACACTAATAGTACCAGCAACAGAGTTTCCTGCTCTTAATAGACCTACAAGATCATCTTTCTTTTCTTTAACTGTAGGTGTTGGATTACGGAGTACTGTTTTACCAATCTCAGCCTTAACCGGAGACATGGTAAAGTAACCATTGTACTCTGCAAGCTTGTTATTGGCATCAAAGTTTCCCGAAAGAGTAGCAACATCATTAAGATAAGTTAGGCCAGTTTTAGTTTCAGGAGTCAATATCATTTTACCGTCAACTACATCTAATGTAAAGTCTGTGACTTCCCTGGTTCCGTTTACAACAAAATCTGCTATTTGATAAAGACGTTTGCCTTTCTTATTTCTTGTGCCAGCAAAAGTTGTAAAAGCTTCAATAAGTTGATCTTTAGCTCCAGGAGCTTTTAGATTGATAGGTTCTCCTTTATACCTTACAATGATTTCATTGCTTACAGAATCTACAAAGACAGTAAGGTCAGGAGAATTAGCAAATGTGTATCTGAAATACGGATACTTATTTTTAATCAGTTTACCTTCGTTATCATAAACATCATTGATGATTAGATCAGCTATTCTTGATGCATGATCTACAGATATTGGTTGAGCATAAACTAAAACAGATTGACTGCTGCCTCCTATTACAAGACGTTGCTCAACGGGTCCTTTTTCAGTTTTAACTCTTTGTAACTGAACAGGTCTATTTCCAAATTTTGCATCAGAAACTTTTATAATACGGCTTTCAACAGACACATTAGTTCCTGTGCTACCACCTGTAATCTGGTAGGTAATTGTACTTCCAGGATTGTTCTTAACGTAATTATAGCTTTTCTCTAAGCTATTATAAAGCTTAGTAAGATTCTTAGCTGCTTCTTCCTCTGTAATCTCACCTTTACTGTTTTTTGATATCTCAGCTGGTGATTGTGTATAAGGAGCTTTTGCCCAGTTGTACTGACCATTATCTAATTTCTGTGGAATAGGTCTTGAACCAAAGTAGATAATACGACCAGCTTCTTTAACTTCATACTCTGAGTTGAATGTAACAAGTTTACCATTAACATCAGTAATGGCAAACACATAATCATTTATATTAGTAGGTTGTACGTATCTCTGTTCCTCTGGTATTGCATTACGATTCATCAGAGTAAGATGGAGACCTCCTTCTACATTCTCATAGGGAATACCGGTAGATCCTGGTGCGGCCCCTAATCCTTTGCTAAGAATTAGCTTAACAAATTCAGTATAGTAAGCAATATCAGGATTCTCCCCCTTAGAAGAATCTTCTGGGTCTACTAATGCATTGATTGTAGTAGCAAATGGATTATCAGGCTTAGGTCTAGTGCTGATCTGCATCCTTGCAATCTTGTCTGTAACAGCTTCTATCTGAACCTGATTATTGATCTCAGCAATAGTATCCTCAATGTCTGGCTCAGGTTTATTCAAACCAAGAAAGTCTACTGTAGCCTGAAGACCTGTTGTTTCATTTTCTACTAATTCAGCTAGATCGATTATAACATCAGCACTAAATCCAAGTTTTCTTAAAGGTCTTAGTTGAGTAAGTCCTAAAGAAGAATTTAATAATACAACAGACAAACGTGCATAATCTATTGCTTTACTACGATCTTTAGTATTATCAAGAATTAACTGATACACCTCGGTCAAATGCTGTTTTAGATCAAAAGGTTCATTTCTTTCAATCTTACCAAGCAGTTTTGCAATGTTGTATACTCTAAGATCTCTTAGCTGATCTGGGGTAAGGGCACAGGTTATCATTTACAACCAAGGTTATTTAGTAAGTTATTCTTAGATTCATCTTCACCAAGTTCTTGGGCTTTTATAGCATCTTCTTCGGTAAGTGTTGTATCATTAATATCAAGAGCAGTGTTAACACTCTCATTGCTTACCCCTTCTTCCTCAGAAGTAAACTCAACAGTACTTTGTTCAGATAGTACTGGCGTATCTGACTTACTTAGTCCTATTTGTTCAATTTGATCAGCCAATTCTGATTCAGTTAGAACAGTGTCTTCCCTATCAATGTTAGCATTTCTTATTGTTACTGTTCTGTTTTCCTCATCTTTAGCAATAACAGATGCTCCACCATTAGCTGTATACTTGGTCTTGTCTTTCATAATAATATAAGCATTGATGCCTAAAGATTCAAAAGTAATACCTTTTGATGAGAGCTCTCTTCGTTTGTTTTCAATTAATTTTGTAAACTCTTCAATTGAAAGATTCTCAGCAGCTAGTTCTCCTCCAGTAACTCCAGATAGATCATCAAGTTCTTCCGGAGTAGCCTGAGCAATCTCTTCCCTAATAGTAAGTACATTAGGTATTGGTTTTTCCTCCTCTGTTACCTCTGCTTCAGGTTGTTCAACAGCCTCTGGTTGTGGAGCTGGTTCAGCTGCAGGAACAGGAGCTGCCTCTTCAACAGGACCGGCTACCAATCCATTCTTGGTATTATAGTCAGCAATAAGAGCATCTATCTTAGGATCATTACTAGATAACCACTTAACAAATTCAGCATTGGCTGCCCCTGGTTTACCTGTAGAGATGCTGTATTGACCCAATAGTAATCCCAGAAGATCAGGATATTCTGCCTTCAATGTAGCTAATGGAGTAGTCCTAGTTACGGCTGGTTTTCCTGCTCTAGGTGTAGCCTCTACAGTTGCTTCCTCTTTTGTCTGTACTCCCTTGCCGGCAAGTTTATTGGAAACAATACCAACTACTTCTGAAAGAGCTGTGTTATCTAATGAGAGCTTACCTCCTATCAATTTTTTGAATAGAGATACAAGAGCCTTCATGAAATTATCCCACAAGTTTGTATTGGTATTCTTGTAGGGAACTTCTGCCAGAATAGTTTGTCCCAGAGGTCTTGCAAAGGCCTCAGCCACAAATGCCTCAGGACTTGATAGCATCTCAGTTATAACAGAACCGTACTGTTGCATTCTCTCTGGATTAGCATCAAAGTAAGCTTTGGTAGCATTCATTACTTCCTCAAGAGCTTTAGCAAATGAAGGATCCGTAATGTTCTCTGTTACAATCATTTGAGTAAGAGGATGTATAATCAAGTAGGTAAGAGTGGATGTAATAAACTTACCATCTTGCTCTATTGAATAGTCCTTTGTAGCAAACCTTGGGTCAATTGTAATACCCATGTCTTTACTGTAACTGAAACCGGTAGGGCTCTTCAAACTGATCACCATGTTCTTACTAGGATCAACTGTTGTCAAGATGTTCTGTATGAGCTTTCTTGATGAAACAGAACCTATTCTATTCTTAAGGATGTATTTGAGGACATCAGCAATAGGAATAGTATAAGTATCCTGCCCAGGTTGTAGGCCTAAGCCTGTTAGTATCTGCTGTAAGCTAGGTGCCTTATCAGCATCAATAATATCCTTGATAGTCATTTGACCAGCTGCAGCAGCTTCAGCAATGATCTTTCCCTTAAGAGTAAATCCTTCGGCAGTCTCAAACTCCTCAAGGAAGTCTATGATATCTTTGTAAAGCTTGCTTGTTGGAGAAACCTCCTCAAATTCATTTGTCTTTACATCTTGCTTGTAGAACTGAGCCGGAACCTTATCACCCTTTACAAGAGCCTCAATTTCCTCTGGACTGAAGAATACCCCAAACTTCAAGAACAGTTGTTTGGTTACCTCATTGGCACCCATACGGTTCTTATAGTTCTCAAGAGATTCCATCATTTTTGTCTTGGCTATCTCACGGGCATCTTTGGCAGCCTTACTGAAAGCTTTAGCTGAACTAGAAAAATTGTAAGGATCATTCAGAAAAGTGACAGCAGCCATAGAATCATAGCTGTCTTCTGTAAGTTCAGCATAATCGATTACTTGAATAACCAATTTATTCATCTGAGGACTGTTCTCAGGTAAACCAGATATTGCAGAAAGGTATGCTCGAGTTCTTTTCTCAAGTTCATTACGGTAAGCCTCAATACCAGCATTGATCTCATTTCCTTCAAAGTCTAGAGGAAGCTGGCCCTGAGTTCCACCTGTTACCTTAAGTTTCTTGGCTTTGATACTTACAGCCTTGTTAACTACTTTACCGTTCTGATCCTTGTATTGAATCGTTACCTTACCTGAAGTTTTCTTAACAACCTTACCTGTAATAGTCTGTCCATTTTTGAAAGTATACTCTACTGTATTACCTTCCTGAACAGTCATTGATGCTGCTGTGTCGGCTTTAACCTCTTCACGAACAGCTTCATTAACCATTGCTTTCTTTGCAGCACTGTATTGTATACGGTAGTTCTTGAAGTCTTCTTTATAATTTCTAAGTAAAGCAGCTAATGTCTCCTTCTGCTTTCCTATCTTCTTTTGTTCAGCATTACCTTGAGCATAGTTTTTGGCTTCCTCTTCCAATGTTTTAATTTCCAGTTCAAGTCTATCTCTTCCTTCTAGATCTTTGGTATCTTGTAGGAAAAGGGAAGACAACTGGAATGCCTGGGCATCTCCTATTTTGGTCCCGGAAGCTTCATTGAATATGCTGCTTAATCTCTTTACTGCCTGCTGATATGTATAGTCATTGTAGATAGCCATATTACGAGCATGCTCAAATCCAAAGTAATCTTCTATCTCACTGAAATCAGAAGATTTAGGATTAAATGGATTTCTTATGGTACTATACTTTTCATGATTAGCTTTAATATTATTGACCTTACCTAATACAGAAGTAAGACGAGATCTCATGTCTTTGTTATATTCATCGGAATTTCCTGAGTTTTGGTCATAACCAAAAGCTTCAAGCAATTCTTTGTCATCCATCTTCTGGAATGTTTCAATCTGATCAGTAAACAAATCGATATATCCTAGATCAAGTAAGTTTTTAACTTGACCATAGATAGAATCATTTACCAAATCTTTATGGACTTTCTTGTCTCCGTCTTCTTCAGCAGCATCAATAAGAGTAGAAAAGTCTTTTTGATTCTGAGCATTCTCATAAATTTTATCATAGAACTTTTTTGGATCAGCTTGAATCTGATTCAAGTAATTAGTAACACGATCCTGCTGTTGTTTTCTTTCCGTTTGAGCTTTTGTATAAGCTTCCTTGTCTTTGACTCTTTGGTAAATATCTTTACCTGCCTGAGGCATTGTTTCAAAAAGAATTGTCTGAGGAACTTGTACTAATCCTCCCATTAAGAAACCAGACAAGAATGTTTCAGCTCCTTGTGCTGTAAACTGATCAGATACTCCCTCACCAAGTTTTTCCATGAAGTATGCTGTACCTGCTCTCTCGGGAGAGGCAAATGTATCCAGGTAATAGTTAGTCATAGCTCCAGCAATTGTCTCTTGATATGACTCCTGAAGACCTTCTGCAAGATTAGCTGACATATATCTTAGACCATTCTTGGCTAAATTCTGTGGTCTGAATCCATTGATAATACGTTTACCATTGCGTACAGTAAACCATTGTTTTGCATCAGCTGGATCAACAAATCCTTCAAACCTCTTCTTGGCTTTCTTACCATAGTTGACAACCATCTGACCTAAAGAACCATCGGCTGTTTCTCTGAAAGGTCTAAATCCCTTTAAGGCTTTATCAAATACAACCTTATTGGATAGAAGTATAGCTGGAGCATTAGCCAGTGTAGTTCTCATGCCTGCCGTTTTTGCTTGCTGCATGATTTTATTAGCATCTTCTCCCTCTGGTGCCTTACCATTCTCATCCACATACTTGTTGTATAGTTCTAAGAATACATCATTCTGAACCATACCTGCCTCAAGTCTAGATTCAGCTAGGGCTGTGTTCATCATCTGAACATCTCTAAAGAAAGAACCAAATGTTTTAGAGTATCTTGCCCAATCACTCATAGCATCAAAACCTTTAGCACCAGTCTTGATGTTTTTCCAAGTCTCTGTAGTTTGACTAATAGGATTAATCATATTAGCCAAACCCTTCCAAAACTTCCTAGCATTATCTACATCAGATACTGAGTTTACCGCAGTACTAAGAGAATTAAGATCTTGTCCTTGGTCTGCAACAGTCTTACCGGCCTGAATAACATCCTGAGCATTCTCAAGGGTCTTATCAACTTTGAATAGCTTAGCAAGGTTAGATCCAGTACGGGTTGCAGCAATTTCTGACAGTACACCACCAGTTAATGCAGTAGCTGCCCATAAGGCAGCTTCTTCAAGAACTATATTTCCCATAACACCAAATGTGTAAGCAGAGTTAGCAAATGTGTTTGTTGCAAAGCCTCCTAGTCCCCCACGAGAAGAATTGGCAATGGACATCATCCTGTTCATCTCTCTGGCATACTTGGTATCACCTTGAGTATTTAGAGTGAACAGATCATCCCAGTTACCCAATGTTTGTTGAAAACCAAGACCAGCCAATGACATCCATTGACTCTTTGCACGGCTCATATCATCAAGCCATGTACTATTGGCATTATAGATAGCCTCATTATCTATGTATGGATTCCAACCTAAATTCTTAAACTGATCATGATTATAGTATCGATCAAAGTTTAACTTATTAGGACCAGCTCCAAATCCTACTTGTCTTACTCTATCTACAGCACTACCAACAGTTGGTATACCCCCAGAAGATATTGTTGAAGCCAACATATCTCTTACAAAACCTTGAGTACCATCAATCTGAGGATTAGTTCTTTGAGGAGAAAATGTTGCAAGGCCAGCATTGTCACCTGTAGATTTTTCAGCATTCTGTCTTAAAGGTATTGCTCTGTTTAGCAATACACTAGAAGGACCGGTGCCCAATATGCTGTTCACATTTTGCTCTAAGCCAGGCAATATTGCATCAAACTGTTTTTTAGTCTGATCTAGTAAAGTCAAATACTGGTCAATAGGATTAATTGCTTCTGGCATATTATGATGGATTTAGTTGAGCAGGATCATAGATCTTGTTAGCACTTGATTCTTTCAAGGAGTTCATGTACTCCATATTACCTTTTGCAAAGGTTTCAAACATTCTACTAAAATAACTTGTGCTAGAGTTAATATCAGAATTAGTTGTACCGAATATAGGATGATTTAGAATTTGACCTGCAGCATTTACAGATCGTGCCTGCCCAGAGTATGTATAACCTCCTACAGCATTAGGAACAATTTCAAGAGTCCCTCCCATCTCCTTAAAAGCATCCAAAGTAATCTTTCCATTTGCCTTCATAAGCATTTCATCTTTAGTACTTTGCATTGCTGTAAATGGTAATGATTCTGCTTTATCAGCATCCATCATAAAGGTAATTGTAGCTGGTTTACCTGCATTAATACTTTGTTGGAGATCCCATGCAACACCTTTTGCTTTTTCTGTACCAGCATGTTCCTTAACCCAGGCTGGTGAAATTTCCCATGTCATTGCTACTTTGTTTCCATTATTAGCAGCTAGAGCATGCAAGTAGTAATTACCTGTAGGTCTCATTTGATTTTCACCAGTCTTTCCTCCAGAGTTAATCATTGCCGAGCTTAGGAATGCTTTTAGGGTGGTTAGGGCTTTCTGTTCGCTATCTCGGTTGACAATCTCTTTATTTTCAAGATCCTTTGCTGTTAAATCAAATCCAGATATACCTGATACTACATTAATACCATAGTCATCAAAAAAACTTAGAGATGCTGTCTTTGGCATAAAGTCTTTAACATAGAAGTCTTTTACCATATCAAAAGAAGTGGTATTAAAAGCAGCTGCATCAAATGCATATCCTGCGGCCATACCAAAGAATCTATTGATACCTCCATTACCAGCCAACTTAGGATCAATAGTATCTAGTCCTAAATCAGATCCAGGATCCTTCTTCAAAGTCTCATAAGCCTCTACAAGATTTTCATACGCATCTTGTGCCTCTTCTATCATTTCAGATTCTGACTCAGGTCCCTCAGATAACCAACCTAATCCAGGAATCTGGCTCACTTCTTCTCTTACTGCTGAACCAAAGCTTGCTCCTTGTGTTGCCATTTTACCAACTCTTTGTGTCTTAAGTTTGGAAACATAATCTTGGATAAACTGGTTTTCAGACTTAATACCTGACTTATTCTTATTAAAGAAAACATCAGCAGCAGCTGTATCAACACCGGCTTCTAGAGCTAGGGCTGATGCAATCTTTGTATTGTTCTTAATCATAAGATCAGCAATACCTGCTTTGATTTGTTCATTTTTTTTAACCTGCTGTGTCTGTCCTTGTATCTTTATAAGAGTTTGGTTCACTATACCATCTTTCATAAGCTTTGATTGCTCAGCAAGAGCATCAGCCATCTTTTGTTGAACGGTTGCATAGTAAGAACCTGTACCCTGAATATTAAACTCTGGAGCTTTACTTGTATCAACAATAGAGTAAGTACCATTAGAATTTTTTACAGCCAGACCACGTGTCTTTTTGATAGTTTCAGGAATAGTTTCAGTTGTTGTACTAAAAAAAGCAGAGTTCATATCTTTTAGTCCAGCATACATACTACCTACCCCTGCTGAAATGCCTGCAGCAGCTAATGGTGTAGCTGTACCTAAAGAATAAACTTCTCCTATACCTGATATTGCAGTTAGTCCTAAACCTATTATAGTCTCACCTGCTCCAATTAGACCAGTCTTCCAGTCAATAGGAGTATCTTTCTCGGTTGTAATAGCTGGAGTTTTCTCCTGAACTTGATATTCACCAAGTACATCTTTTACAGCTTTAGTTGCAAGAGCTTTCTGTTCTGGTGTACCATTAAGGATGTAATAGTTCTGTACAGAAAGAAAGTCTTCCATACTTTGTTTTGTTATACCACTAGATTCTCCTTCAATTGCTGATTGGACATTTCTGTTTTTCTCAAAAATATCAATGTCCTCATTCTCTACATTACCTGGACCCGGAATTGAATAAAACCAACCACTGTTAAAGGCTTCATCCATAGAAGTGCCTGCTGCAGTTGTGCCATTATTTTTCATAAGCTCTGCAGCAACATTCATTATTATCTTAGCCTTATCATAGCCAAACTGCTGTTCCATTTCAGCCATAGCATAGGCATGCTTTACTTTAAGAACAGTATAAGGATCTTCCTTGATATCAATATCAGCATGTGACATTGCATAGTTTGTAGCCGTACTTGTTGCAAGATCATCTAACAAGAAATAAGACATGGCACCATCTACTCTTTGTCTCATACCCTCTAGATCAGCTGGATCATAACTTACAAAGTCTGTCTGAGTTAAAGCTTCACTGTTCTTATCTAGAACAGACTGTTGAACTGCTTCGTCTTGTAGGGTGTTCTGGTAAATGGCTATAAGGTCTTGATCTAGATTTGGGTCAACACCTCTTTCTTTAATTGTAGCCTCAATTACTTTTTTCTTAGATTTAGCATAATCCAGTCTCTCAGTATCATCCATGTTTGTTACACGATAATACTCATTGATGGTTTTAATCTTTGACTGAAGGTAATCAGTCTCAGCTGCCACAGCATCACCATTAAACTTCTCCAGGTTAGACTGGATATAGTTCTTCCGGTCAAGGTATGCCTGTGTTCTAAACATATCCTTAATTCGAGGATCCCCTGTAAGAAGAGAACTGAATACGTTCTTGATTGTAGAAATAGCAGGCTGTCCATTGGTGTACTTAAAAATAAAGCCACCTCTGATATCAGGTGTTACAATATTGATATCATTGTCTTTTGCAAACTTGAATAGATTCTCAGCTGCATTGATAAATGGAACATATCTAGGTGCCTGAAATTTCAGGGAGTCCTCATCGGAACTGTTGGCAAAATCAGATGCTTGATAATGTAATGCAGACATACCTTCCTCCCAGTATTTCTCATCACTCTTGGGATTAGGATTGTTGCGGAGGTTCATACCCTTTGCCTGCTCTGACTCATACTGTTTAGTAAAGACAAGATCTTTTCTAAAGAACTGATTATCAATCAGTGGCTGAAATAATTTACCAGCCTGCTCAACATTTTCAGCAAGAGATAAATCTACCCCAGCAAGACGGTTGATCTCAGAATCAATCTCAGTAAAAAGATTGTCTCGACGTTCTCTATTGCTCTCCCTTAAAAGGTTAGCATTAAGAAGTTGTCCATAGATGGAATTGATCTTGTTATACCCAGCTTCGTATTGAGCCTGCTTTGTACTTAAAGCAGACTGAAAGAAGTTAAAGTCCGGCTTGAATGGCTGGATCTGTGGGATATAGTCTTGTATGCCGTTAATGTAAATTGCCATGGTGTATAGTAAAAATACAAAAAAATCTTTTAAGTTTAGTAAACTTCTAAAGTTTACATATAACCTACCCTGTAAACAAAGGGTAGAACTGGTCCACCTTTTCTTTGCTCTGGTGCCATACCATAGTTTGCATAAGGCATTGATGCCTGTGGCATTAAACCTTTGTAAGCATTAAAGTATGCCTGCTCTGGAGACACTTCCGTTGATCCAGCATTTGCAGGTTTACCATACCATATTTCACGAGCATACTCAGGATCTAATTCTGGATGTTTTGATTTCCAAGATAAGAACTGGTCAGCTTGTGTAGCAGTTCCTGTTTCTTCGCCAGTAGGCTTATTACCTTTATTGAAGTATAAGGTACCTCCTGCTGCAGGATTAAGCTGGTAGTTTGGATACAACGTATTAAGAACCTGAGCTTGAGCTCTGTTGGTAACAGCATCAATGTAGGCTTGTCTTAAAGCACCTTTGGCAGCTCTACGAGCATTATCATAGTTCTGGTTGGTAAGGTTAACCTGGTCTACATATGTCTGAGCAGCCTGTAGATTTTGAAGCTGAGCCTGATTCATGATGTCTGCTTTCTTATAGGCAAACTCATTGGCCACTCCTACGTTCTGGGTATTGTATCTACCCATGGTATTTGCAATCTGTTCTGCAGCTGTTCCTTGTAGGCCGGCAAGACGTGCACTGGTCATTGATGTAGATGCTCCAGAACCTCTCATAACATCACCGGCAATACCAGCAGTCTCCTGAATAGCAGCAATCTCCCTAGAAGGATCGTAATAGGTTGGTTCAGGTACATATGGATTATACTGATACTTACCTGGCATGTACTTTCTAATACTTGCTAGGTCTGATACAGCACCCATAGTTCTTACCACATCCTGTAACCACCATGGAGTATACTTGTCACCTGATACATACTCAGGTGAATTATCTACGAGTTCTTCTTCTTCAGTTGTAGTATCTGTTACTTCTTCAGTAGGCCTTGCATATGTAAATGCATCAGCATGCTCAAGACCTAATTTTTGATCATTGCCTTGACCGGGTCTATATTCTTCTGGGTTAAAGTAATGCTCAATAGCATCTGTTAATCCAGCATCTGTTGCAATTACTTCACCTGTCTTATCATCCTTAAATACTCTACCAGCACTAAGTTTGGCTTTCTTCTTACCACCAATAAACTCAGGTGTATAAAGCTTATCTGGATTACTAAGATTGTTCTTAATAAAAGGATCTTCAAGGTCATAACCTAATGCAGCAAACATCGTTGTTCTGTTTGCTAGTTTCTTACCTGCATCTAAGCTTTTCCAGTCTTCAGCTTTACCTTCAGGATTCTGAGCTTTCCAGAAACGGTACTCATAAAATTCTGGATCAGTATAACCGTAGAAACCTGTACCTCCAGATTCTTGTAGGGAGATATTAAACTCAGGAGTTCCTGCCCCAATTTGTTTGCTGTCATTACCAAATGAAAGGAAGTCAGTAAGAAACTCTTTCTCATCTACACTCAATGCTTTCTTGGCAGATGCTTTTATTTCCCATCCAGGTAATCTTTCCTTTCCACCTACCATGTAAGGTTCACTATGATAAACGGCATGACCATCCTTGGCCAATCTGTTAAGCATTGCACCAGCCGTTACCTTATCTTTTTCAAAATCACCAGTATAATACTGAGATCCTGACTTAGTCATATTAATAGGCTTAGTAGGATCGTATGGAAGAACTTTGTAATACTTACCATTCTCTTCATAAATATCACCTGCCTGTGTAGCTTCTGCCTTTGATTTTTTAATTTTAGATCTATCAAAAGATGTGACTACCTTAGTCTTAACCTTATATCTCTTGCCGTTTCTTTCAATAATTCTTTCTCCGTCCTTGCTAGTAGGAGTATTATTCTTACCATAGTAAGCATTATCAAACTGAGTAATTCGTACTCCATTACCATCAACATAGTAAGGATTACCTTGATCATCAGTTTTATAAAATATTCCGGTAGAAGTATCAGGCTTAATCTCTGGTTCTTTTTCAATCACAAAAAGGTCACTTAGTATTTGAGCATACACTTGATTCATGTATGCACGTTTGGCTTGTCTTTCCGCTTGCTTAGTCATTCTCCTTTGCTGTCTAGCATTTGGAAGAAATCCTAATTGCTGCTCTTGTTCTGGACTCTGGCCACCACCGTTTTGAAAAGATCTTAGTGGCATACCACCATATCTAGCAACAG
>Ga0315909_10001896_pt1 | contig 27496 bp, 32 predicted proteins | sample LakEriMetagenome_11_FD_203527 | JGI IMG/M metagenome (GOLD analysis project Ga0315909, IMG submission 203527) | Freshwater fungal communities from buoy surface, Lake Erie, Ohio, United States - Buoy 2 MA125 | ecosystem: Environmental > Aquatic > Freshwater > Lake | place: USA: Lake Erie, Ohio... | reverse complement strand
GGCTCAAATTAACAAGCATGTCCTTATCACAGGATACCTAGCAGAGGCGCCAGGCCCTGCATTCGTCCCCGCACTTCACGATTGGTTTCGCCGTTTGGTAGAAGCAGTAGATATGAAAGTGCTAATTGATCCTATTTGCGTTTGGTGTGATGATGAAGGTAACGAAGGCGTTACTGGAATCGTGGGAATCACTACTAGTCATAGTAGTATACATTTTTGGGGAAGTGAGGACGATAAGCCAGCTTTCTATAAGTTCGACCTATACAGTTGTAAAGACTTTCAGCTAGAAGATGTTGCTGAAATGCTCAAGGAGTTCGGCACAACTAAGATTACATATACTGTTGTTGATCGCACAGACGATGAACATCCAGTCATTGATTCAGGTGTAATTCACTTTTAAAATTTCGTGCAGGTGTGATGTTAACGGTAGCATGACGGTCTCCAAAACCGTTCGTCTGGGTTCGAATCCTAGCACCTGTGCCAAACTTTCTGAAAATAGTTCTTGACATTCAGCCTAACATGTCGTATATTCAGAACATAGTCAAGCAATTGACTGCTCTTTGACATAGTTGGTTTTTGATTTTGTGCGAGTATGGCGGAATAGGTAGACGCCCGAGACTTAAAATCTTGTGTCCTTTGGACGTGCCGGTTCGAGTCCGGCTACTCGTACCAAGTTTACGATATGGGGTTGCTACCTAATAGGCACGTGAGGGGTCACGGTTAGCTCCTCAATCACTTTTATTGTCTGGCCCCTTCGTCTAGAGGCCTAGGACACCGCCCTTTCACGGCGACGACACGGGTTCGAATCCCGTAGGGGTCACCAGATAAATACTATGATCCAAATCAGGATCTAAAAAACATAAGGAAAATAAAATATGAAGAAAATTGCTACTATTGCTGCTGTCGCAGCACTAACTACCCTCGCTGCTTGCGGCGAAGCAGAAGTACCGGCAGAAGCAGTCGCAACAGAAGAAGCTGCTGTTGAAGCAACACCTGCTGCAACAGAAGAAGCTGCTGCTCTTGAAGAAGCTGCACCAGCAGTAGATGCTGCCGCTGCTCCAGCCGCACAGTAATCTAAATTAGGAGCCAATCATGGGCAATGTGATTCAAGTTGAGTTTGGTAAGAAGAACGTTGTAGAACAACAGGGAGTGCAGGAAATTCCGCCTAGTCTCACTGCTTATCTAGACAGTTTGCGTGAACAAGGTGTTGATGATGAAGACATTCTTGAAACCATTGACGCAATCAACAACGTAGATGCATATTTTGCCGCAGATGATGAGGTAAAAACATTCGCTGATGGTTGGCTCCATCAATTTCTATAAAGTTTTATGCGTAGGTGGGTGAGAGGTTAATACCAGCAGACTGTAAATCTGCCGCGGCAACGCTACGCTGGTTCGAATCCAGCCCTGCGCACCATTTCAAATGCTCTTGTAGCTCAAAGGTAGAGCTGGCCGCTCATAACGGCTAGGTTGTGGGTTCGAGTCCTGCCGGGAGCACCATTTTTTAACCACAGCCCTAAAAGGGCTTAAATACTTATAAGGAAGCGTGGCTGAGTGGTTTAAAGCAACGGTCTTGAAAACCGTCGTACTGAAAGGTACCGTGAGTTCGAATCTCACCGCTTCCGCCAACTATTAGGAATATAAATGTCTTACGTACTATTTTTAGATGATGAACGAATGCCCGACAAAGTTGATTGGGTTCAGTTCCCCCGGTACGAGACGATTTATATCATCCGTACTTACGAAGGTTTTGTTAGGCAAGTTCTAACATATGGTGTTCCTATGTTCGTGTGCTTTGACCACGATCTTGCAGACCAACACTATGTCGCCATGCTTGCAGAAGCAGAAGGTAAAGAAGCGGATTATGGTCCTGAAAAGACCGGATATGACGCTGCTAAATGGCTTGTAGATTATTGCGCTGACAACGGATTCAAGTTTCCTAGACATGTGGTTCACTCTATGAATCCTGTAGGCAAAGAGCGTATTGACAGTTACATTGAGAACGCAAAGAAGCATTTGAACATTTAATATGATTACCGAAAAAGTTATTTCAGTCCATCATTGGAGCGATAGAACCTTTAGTTTCAAGACCACTCGTAGTCAAACTTTCAAGTTTAACGCAGGTGAGTTTGCTATGTGTGGCCTTAACATTGATGGTAAGAATGTATTGAGAGCATACAGCGTAGTCAGTCCTCCCTGGGCAGATGAACTAGAGTTCTTGAGCATTAAGATTGCTGATGGCCAGCTTACAAGCAAACTACAGCATATTCAAGTTGGTGACGAAATAGTATTGAATCCTAAGACTACAGGTACGCTACGCAACGATGCTCTCAATAAGGGCGGCGAATTGTATCTGCTTGCTACTGGCACCGGTCTTGCTCCATTCATGAGTTTGATTCGTGATGTTGAAACGCTAGAGACTTGGGACAATATTCATATTGTTCACAGTGTTCGCAATCGTGATGATTTAGCATATTATGATTTGCTGTCAACTGGATTCGCAGGTGACGATTTAGAAGAAATGGTTAAGCCTGTTCTTAACTATATACCTATCGTTACAGGAGAAGGTGGCAAGCGTATCACAGCACAGTTAGGCGATACATTAAAGATTGACCCTACTAAGGACAAGATTATGCTTTGCGGCAATCTTGACTTCAATCACGAAGTTGCAGACTGGTGCAAGAGTAATGGAATGAAAGAGGGTTCGTTGCGAGAGCCCGGCGACTATGTTCTTGAAAGGGCATTCGTAGAAAAATAAATAAGAATACGGAGAGTTGGGTGAGTGGCTGAAACCATCTTCCTGCTAAGAAGGCGTACTGGGAAACTGGTACCGAGGGTTCGAATCCCTCACTCTCCGCCAAGTTTTTGAAAATAATGGTTGACATTCATCCTGAATGTTGATATAACTAATCTATAAAGTTTAATGCACCGGTGGCAGATTGGGAATGCGGTGGACTGCAAATCCGCTTCGTAAGTAGAGTAGGTTCGATTCCTACCCGGTGCTCCAATTAATAGGTGAAGTATGAAGAAGATTGCTATTGTTCTTGTTTCTATGTTTGCTCTTACAGGCTGCATTGAACGTGCTGATAATCAAGATCAAACAGCAGATATGATGAAGGTTCAGGGTTCTCTTCCCGAAGGGTGTACACTGCATTACGCAGGAAGAGTTCGTGTTGAAGGGACTATTGAAAAACATCCTTCTCGTATTTTCTTCACTGTTTGTGGTAATGCAGTAACTACCAGCGAAACGCACAGCGTTCAGCAGGGTAAGACTACCGTAGAACAGAATGATGTTTCTGTTGTAACTAATTAAAATTTAATGTGCGTGTAGCTCAGTGGTAGAGCACCGCCCTGATAAGGCGTAGGTCGCAGGTTCAAATCCTGCCATGCACACCATACAACGGACACTTAGCTCAGTAGGTAGAGCAACGGGCTTTTAACCTGTAGGTCCTGGGTTCGAACCCCAGAGTGTCCACCAATTATCTTTGTTTAGCTTGAAGTTCGTTTCTCATCCACTCTTTAGCGATGTGTGATTGGGGAGGAGCTCCTAGCCATTTGTCCATTGACTTCTGAACATATTGAATATCAGGTTCTCCGCGATTGTTGTCAATGATGTAGAATCTATTTCCAAAGATGCTCTGCAATTGACCGAGACCTTTCTGCACTCTAAGCCAAGTATCCTTCACGAAATTAGGATCAATTTTTCTACCGTAATCTTTACCGGGCGCATCTGCTCTACGGGTAGTGCGTTCAATGCTTGTGTCTAGTGTGGTGTTGACGAAGACCATTGCAGTCTCGTATCCCATTTCTTCAAGCTTAGCTTTAACATCACCCATGACTGCTGGGTTTTTACCAGTGCCATCAATGATTAGGCCTAAGCGACCATCAAGATAGTTTTGCTCTCTTGTTCTGTACTTGTCCCAAGCAGTAGAATAGTCTTGCTCAGGATTACCTGTAGCTTTTTCTGACTGTCTTAGGTGATTGTAGAAATCGTCTACGTTGAGTGTCTTAAGTCCTGTTCCAGCAAACAACTTATTAGCTATAGTTGTTTTACCTGAGCCTGGGCTACCCGCCATGAAGATAGCTTTGAAAATATTAGGATCGTGAACGCCTTCGTCTAGAGGCTGAGAGAATTCATTAAAGCGCATATTGTATTTAGCATAAATATGTTAATGAAAGACCTATTAGAACAATTGATGCAACTAAATGAAGCGCCGGTTAAGCCAGGCGAACGTAAAGGCATATCCTTTAAGCTAAAGAAGCTTGAAAAGATTGGTGACCAGCTACGCCAATATCAAAATTCAATGAGTCATATGAAGATGGCCGAGTTACCCGGTGAACTTCAAAAAGAAATGCAACAGTTGCAGGATAAGTTGAATGCTGAAATTGACAAGGTTGATAAAGCATATCAGATAGAATATGAAAATTCTAAGGTCAATGATAGACCAGTAAAGATGGACAACTTGTTTAAGGCTCTAGCAAAGCACTGCAAAGAGATTATCAAGGTCTATAAGGAACTAAACAGAAACGACTTCTCTAGAGGTAAATTTTTGTTCAGAGGCATTAGGTCAAGTGATGATGCACTATATGGTAAACCATTTGATGCTCGTAAGCCAAAAGACAGTAACCGTGATCTACACGAGTTAGTCAATGGTACTATCAACAATTTAGGATTTACTGCTAACCGAGAAAACTCAATGTTCGTTACCGGCGACAGAAGCCAAGCTAGTGGTTACGGTAACTCACTGTACATTATGTTCCCCGTTGATGGCTTTACCTTCACATGGAGTCAGACTGTCAAAGATTTGGTTCTTGATAGTAGTAAACGACGAGAGATGATGAATCAGGATGCTGTCCAACAGATTAGATTTTTGACAGCAGATGCTAAAAAGAATAGCGAGGATACAAGTCTATTCCCTAGTTATCCTGAGGATTTATTCTATGATGGGTATAAGTATGACTCTGATGTTAGCACAGTATCTAAACTGATTAAAGACGGTCTCTTGCCTAAAGAAGCACAAAAATTCTTAGACTCTATTTTAACGGATGACAGTATACAGGAACACTTTAAATTCACTGATCAAAATTTCTTTGATGCAATACTGTCTGAAAAAGAAATCTATATCAGGGGAGATTACTATGCTGTAAACGTGTCCCATAGTACTGAACTGTTTAAATTTCTAGAAGAAATGAATACTGACAACGTTGAGCTTCCAGAAAGCTTTGGTGAAGTTCCTAATATCCTTGACAAGGGTGACGTTGTTAGAATATTGAATGGTACCCACGAAGGTAAATTAGGCACAATCACTTACACCTATAGCGACAAGTATGAAGTGTTCATATCTCAGAAGGCTGGCGACATTACTATATCAAAAGATGAAGTAGAACTATATCATCTTCCTGATGGATCTATACCTGTTTACGAAAAGGACGACAAAATTATTGTTACTGACCCGCAAAGTAGATTATACGGTGTAGTAGCCGATCTTTATGCGGTGTATTCAAATGGTAAGGTAGAATTTGATGCCAAAGGAAATTATCATTCTCTATACAAGAGTCAAGTTGAAAAATACACACCTGAACGTGAACAAGAAATACAAAAGGATCTAGAATCTAGACCACCTGTTATTAGTGTTGATGATGAAGTTATTGTCAGTGATCCTGATAGTGAGTATTACGGAGAACAAGGTATTGTAAATTTCGTTTATAATAGCGGTACTATCGAAGTTAGACTTACAAAGAAAAACGATTATATTGATTTTCAACCTACTCAATTAGTATTAGCTAAAAATGCTCCACCTGAACTATTAAAGACTCAACCTGAAACAGAAAATCAGTCAGAATTGCAAATCGGTGATACTGTTCAAGTTATCAATGATGAATCATCATACTATGGTGAAATCGGAGAAGTCATTGAAGTTAGTCAGTCAGCAAGTGGTAACCCCTCTGTCAGATTAAAAAATGCTAGCTATCCATCCGGCATCAAAACATTTGTAGGATGGGTAAAGAAAGTAGACCAACCTAAGCAAACTTTCAAGGCTGGTGACGTAGTGAAGATCAAAGACAAAAGCTATGATATTGATGGCAGCACCGCTACAGTAATTAAGGGACCAGATAGCGACGGCGATTACAAAGTAGTTACTACTGACAACAAGGTTCTGTTCGCTGCTGCTTTCCAAATGGAAAAGATTGAAGGCGCTGAGAAAACATTCAAAGCCGGTGACGCTGTAAAGGTCATAGGGGGCGGAGATGCCAAAACAGGTGAAGTTGGTGAAATTAAGAAGGGTCCTGACGGAGACGGTGATTTTACTGTGACATTCGGAGACGGTGATTGGGGCTATTACCAACCATATCAGTTAGAAAAAGTATCATCAACACCAGCCAGTTCGGATACGTCTACCTTCAAAAATGGCGATACAGTTAAGATTATTGATAAATCAAGCGGGTTCTCTGGGATGGTAGGAAGAATTAGTGCCGGACCTGACGCCGATGGTGACTATACGGTAACGTTTGATGAGGATGGTGAAGAAGAATGGACTTACGCTAAACCAAATGAAATGGAGAAGGTAGAAAAGCCTCAAGCTAGCCCAGCATTCACTGAAGGCGAAACTGTCAAACTTACAGGCCCGAGCGCATACAACAATAGTTCATATATTGGACATACTGGAACAATTACCTCAGTCTCAGACGATGGTAAGTTTGTCGGCGTTCGTATTAGTGATGATGAGGATACTATCTTGACTTACGATGTATCCAATGTATCAAGAACAGAAGGCGATGTGATTGACAACTTAAAGTGGGAGCCAGAACCAGAAGTCACTTCACCTGCTGCCGCTAAGTTTGAAGTTAATGATAGAGTAGAAGTAGTGGGACAATTCCCTAGCTTAATAGGTGAGACCGGCACTGTTGTGCAAGTTAGTCCGAACTATGATTTTGTTAGTGTGCAGATTGACAACAATACTTCTCCAAGTTCATTTCCATCTATCGCACTTAAAAAAATTAACAAACCGCAGCAATCGGAAGAATTTCATCTAGGTGATATGGTAGAAGTAGTCAACGACTCTCTAGCTTCATATGGGCAGAAGGGCAAAATCACTGATATGGATGTTACTATGTTAGTGGTCCAGGATTCTACAACCGGCGACGTATTTTTCGCAAAAAAAGATAACGTCAAAAAAATAGGTTGACAAGCACCCAAATCTGATGTATAACTTATAATTAAAGGAGTTATACATGCAAGTTAAAGACAGACTTTTGGGTTCACTCTTGGGCCTCGCAATCGGTGATGCTGTAGGTACTACAGTTGAGTTCCGTGCCCGTGACACGTTTGAACCTGTAACTGATATGGTCGGTAAAGGCCCATTCAATCTTCCGGCAGGATATTTCACTGATGATACTAGCATGGCGCTGTGTCTCGCTGAAAGTCTGATTGAACATCCTCAACTTGATAGAAATGATTTGCTGAACCGTTTCAGCAAGTGGTATCGTGAAGGTGTAAACAGCCCCACTGGTCGCTGTTTTGACATTGGCAATACCACACGTTATGCAATCACGAATTGGGAAAGTACTGGCAGTGTATTGAACAACACCGACTCTTGGGATGCAGGCAATGGTTCTATCATGCGTCTTGCCCCCGCGGTAATCAAGCATCACAATGACCGCGATTTAGCAATTGCTACTGCTATCATGCAGGGTGAAACTACACATGGTTCTGTAGAAGCTTCTGATAGCTGTGATTTGCTTGCTAGAGTTCTGTTGACTGCATATGTCACTGATGATAAGAACGCAGTATTGAACATTGACCCGCAGGAACATTGGGCAGATAGTGTTAAGAACATTCTCACTACGCTTGATGTATCTCGTGATGAAGTCGAGAGTTCAGGCTATGTCATTCATACGCTTCACGCTGCATTGTGGTGCTTCAAGAACACTGATAACTTCCGCGATGCTATCTTGCTTGCTACTAATCTTGGTCACGATGCTGACACTGTAGCAGCAGTTACGGGGCAGATTGCAGGAGCTTTTTATGGTATGTCAGGTATTCCTATCATGTGGCTTGATAAGCTGTATGAGACCGGACGTTTTATTGAATTGGTAGATAAGTTAATAAATGAATAAGGTAATTTTTTTAGACATTGATGGTCCAGTAATTCCCATTGATGTTCCGGTATATGAAAGTGTATACCGTACTACATATAGTTCTAACTCAATTGCATATTTGAATTTGTTGTGCGAGGAAACTGGTGCTAAGGTTGTTACTAACAGTATGCACAACTATGAAGACTGGATGGGTGGCGATCTTAGAGACGACCTAGTTGAATGGGGACTTGATGAAAAGTTTGTTCATTCTAACTGGCGCACAATCTTTCCTATGATTGACTACAGTAAGGTCAACAGCCCAATACGTGGCATCGGAAGATTAGTTGCAATTGAGGACTGGATTAAGCATCACGGTGACACAAGTTGGGTATGCTTTGATGATAGAAAGTTTAGTGACATTGCTAATCTAATTCACATTGAAGATGGACTGGGAATTAAAGAGCATCATTTTGATTCGGCTCTTGACATTCTAACTATGAACTGATATGAGGTAAACGTTATGAATATTATCGTAGATTGTGAAGCATCAGGTCCCTGCCCAACATGCGGGGACTTGATTGAATTCGCAGCAATTGCAGAAGATGGTCGCTCATTTACTAGCGATAAGTTTTCGCCAATGTTTGATAAGTTTGACCCGGGTGCATACCATGCATTAAAATTGACTCGTGCAGAACATGTTGCCTACACAGGTAGCTTCAATGACGAAGCAGCTAGATTTCAAGAATGGCTAGGACAGTTTGACCGCTGTGTCTTTTGGTCTGATAACCCTGCATTTGACTGGCAGTGGATTAACTGGTTGTTTCACTCGAATGGCTTAGGCAATCCTTTCGGATTCTCTGCTAGACGCATTGGCGACTTGTATGCAGGGCTTACGGGCGATATCAAGAATCATACTAGCTGGAAGAAGTTTCGTAAGACGAAGCACACGCACGACCCACTAGACGATGCTCGTGGCAATCTTGAAGCTTTTGAGCATATCAGAAAAACTTTCAAAATCTAAAAACGGTTGACATTGTTTGTCCATTTTGCTATAGTGAATTTTAAACTATAAAATGATAGTGATATAGATGAACAAAACAATTTTGATGGTTGCAGCAGCAGCTACGGTGCTAGCACTTAGTGGATGCGGAGGAGATTCTTCGTCTTCCGATACTAATTTTGTACAGATACCTACTCTTAGTCCGTCAGCAGCACCTGCTCCTTCTCCTGCGCCAGTTACCTATTTTTCAGAGATTCCTAACGCAATAAGCGTTCCTTTAGTTTTTCCAAATAGGGGACAATCTTCTATCACCACAGTTGCTGCCGACATAAATGGCGACAATTTAAAAGACTTGGTTATGCATCTGTGGACAAACGCATACAATACGCATAGCGAGACAGGTTCTCTTCCTTCGCCAAACAAACTTTTGATCTACGTACAAAATCGTGATGGAACATTCTCTGATAGAACTAGCCAAATTCTTCCAAATAGCAATTACGATTTGGGAGGCGCATCCCGCAAAGTAAAAGTTAGTGATCTTAATAATGACGGGAGGCCTGACTTTTTCTATGCAATAAATCAGGAAGATGGCCGCTTACTTCCCGATGCTCACGCAGCTAATGCCCAGTTAGCAGCACTAGTATCAACGGGTTCTACCTACAAAATTATTAAATTTGGAAAATCAAGCTGGCATCATAGCGTTGGTTTCGGTGTCGATTTGAGTGGAAAACAATTTGTTTCTGGTAATGGGTATACAAACACATACCATAACACACATGCTTTTATTTTCGATTCTAACGGGAACGTTACTAAATCAGCCTATGCATTACCTGACATAAGCGCAACGTCTTTTCAATTTCTCAAAACGAGAGATAGTATATCTTATACAGATTTGCTCATTCAACCAAAAGATTCCGAAGAAGATTATTTGTCTGTAAGAGCATCTATCCTCAATGCATCATACGTGTGGACTTCGATAAAACCACTAACGCTTGCCGAGAAAGCAGGAACAGTGTTTGCAATTGGATATGACGGAGCAAGTCAAGGGGTAAGTCCCGTATTCAGAGCAGGAAACAAAATACTTGCTTTTGCCGGGCTTTCTGAAATGTGTAAAATTCGTATCCATCCATCGCAAAATCAAGTAGCTATTGTCAAAATGTCAGGGGCTGTAGTGCCAAACTTTCAACCGGGCATGACTGTCAGACAAAATGATTTGCAACCAATATCAATATTGCGTGGCGTAACAGTTGATAATAGCGGATTGATTGACTTCGGCCTACATATTACTGGAGAAGTTACGGATAACGTCAATTCCAACTTTTTTGATTGTAATGATATTAACAACGATGGTTACGACGATATTGTAGTTTACCCGTACAACGAAAACGGTCTCCCGTATGTTTACATCAACACAAAGGATGGCAGATTTAGCGCAGTAGACTCAAAGAAATTCCCCAGTCCTTCGCTAAATTGGGGTAACACTGCTAGTTCAATCTACACAGATTTTGACAATGACGGCATCGCCGACTTGATGATTTTTCCAGCTAACGGAATCAACGGAGGCGGCAATGTGGCCTATAAGTTTTACAAAGGCACACGTATTATTCAGTAAAGTCAAATAATATTTCTAAATTGAAATTTTCGGTTGACATACAACAAGAAGTATAGTATATCTAGTATATCAAGTGACGAGAAGCCCCGAGTGGGATTTCGTATATTGCTGAATTGCTAGGTGTCCTGGCTTCTTGTCGCTTGTAACAGATTTATGGACGATTAGCTCAGTCGGTAGAGCGCGGGACTCTTAATCCCTAGGTCGTAGGTTCGAACCCTACATCGTCTACCATTTTAAAAACAGGGTCCTTGGGTAAGACGGTAAACTGCCCATCCATTTTTAAAGGAAGTAGTTATGCAAGTTATTCAAGGAAACAAGGGTGGTCTTATTAAGGCATGGATCGACGGCGTGACCGTTGAGGAACAAGCCCGCGCCCAGCTTGACAACATTGCTGCTATGCCCTTCATTCACAAGCACGTAGCAATCATGCCTGACGTTCACTGGGGAATGGGTGCGACTGTTGGTTCGGTTATTCCGACTAAGGGCGCAATTATCCCAGCAGCAGTTGGTGTTGATATCGGTTGCGGTATGATGGCTCATCGTACTAACCTTCGTGCAGAAGATTTGCCTGACAACCTGTTTGGCATTCGCTCTGCAATTGAAGCACGAGTTCCGCATGGTCGCACTGACAACGGCGGCAAGAATGACCGCGGTGCATTCAGTGATTATTCTGATGCAGTTGCACTTAAGTTCGTTGCACATTTACCTGTGCTTTCAGAAATCGTAGCAAAGCATCCTAAGATTAGTCAGGCTGCTGAACGGGCTCCGTATCACTTAGGTACGCTTGGTTCCGGCAATCACTTCGTGGAGATTTGTCTTGATGAAGATGATTATGTTTGGATCATGTTGCACTCAGGTTCTCGTGGTGTAGGCAATCGTATCGGTTCCTACTTCATTGAACTTGCAAAGCAAGATATGCGTAAGTGGTTCATCAATCTGCCAGACATGGACCTTGCGTATCTGCCAGAAGGCACTGATCACTTCAACGACTACATGCAGGCAGTGTCTTGGGCACAGCGTTTTGCTCGTAGCAACCGTGAAGTAATGATGGAAGCAACTATTGCTGCTATCAAGTCAGTGATTACGAAGCCGTTCTATAGTGAAATGATGGCAGTTAACTGTCACCACAACTATGTATCGCATGAACGTCACTTCGGTGAGGACATTCTGCTTACTCGTAAGGGTGCAGTGTCAGCTAAGAAGGACGAAATGGGAATCATCCCAGGTTCAATGGGTGCAAAGTCATTCATCGTTCGCGGTAAGGGCAATCGTGAATCGTTCTGTTCATGTTCGCATGGTGCAGGACGCTCCATGAGCCGTACCGAAGCGAAGAAGCGTTTCACTATTGAGGACCATATCGCTGCCACGGCAGGGGTTGAGTGTCGCAAGGACGCAGACGTTATTGACGAAACGCCAAATGCGTATAAGGACATTGATGCAGTTATGGCTGCACAGTTTGACCTTGTAGAAATCGTTCATACGTTGAAGCAGGTAGTTTGTGTCAAGGGGTAAAATCCTTGACACATTACTAATTAAAGGAGGATAATATGCCAGCAATGACATTAGCTAAGTCGGGCAAGCGTTATACTCACGAGGAGTGGATCATGATGGATCCTCAAGAAAGAGAACTTCTCTTGAGTAGACAGGGCCCTGCCTACACTGACGAAGCGTGGAAAATTCATCACGGCAATAGAAAGCCATATAAATGAACGAGGAACGTATATTTGAGGTCAAGTTTGATAACTATCTTAGATACAAGCCTCTTCTTAAGATTGAAGGAACTAATGTAAGCGGAACGAAGACCACTTATAACGGTGCGCAGATTCGCATTAGCGATAAAGAACACCCGTTGTATTTTGAGTTTCGGGATGAAATTAGAGCATTCGTAGATGAAGTTTTAGCTAAGAATAATTCTAAGCTAAAGGTAGTTCAAAATCTGTCTTCTTGGATGGTGAAGTATCAAAAGAATGGTCATCAAATCCCACACAAACACGGTGGGTCAAGTGGATACGATATACTTTCAGCAGTATTGTGTTTTAATAATACAGCCGAACCTATATTCTTCGCAGAATGCAATGGTGTAGAATACAAGTCTTGCGATTACCCAGGCTTATTGAGAATTTTTAATTCTTCGCAAATATCGCATTGTACAGGATTGACTACGAAACCTAGGGCAGTTATTGTACAGGACTTTTTAGTAACAGAAAGCTAAGAAAATGAAGCATAAGATGTATTGCGTCTTCGCCAAAGAAAGCGTTGACAAAATCAACGGTGTTCGTGGCAAAATGTGTACGCAAGCAGGACATGCTTATCTACATACGTTCATGAATGCTATGGCAGAGACTCCGGAACTGGCAGCAGCTTATATAGACAGTGGGCACTCGTTCAAGATTACCTTGATTGTAGACACTGTAGAGCAGCTACAGGAGCTTCAAGAAGCATATAAGGATGTTTGTGCTACGCAATTAATCACCGACAAGGGCTTTACAGTCTTTAAGGAACCTACTACGACTTGTCTTGGTATCGGTCCTTTGAGCGAAGATATGATCGGTGAAGATTTAAAAGCAATCAAAGTATTTTGTTAAAGGAATTTGAAATGATTAAGGGTACACGAGTATTGATGGGTGAACAGGCTTCTCGTTATGTGTCTATGATTGCCACGCTACGGAACTGTCTTCATTGATGCAGGCTTTAGTGAAATAGTTCTTCCCGTACTATGGGAAACTGACACTTGGATTCAACGTTCAGGGTCAGAGATACAGAATCAGTTGTGGAACTTTAAGGATAAAGGTGATCGTGAGGTCACGCTGATTCCAGAAGCAACTGCAATGATTCAACAGATGTATGAACAGAATTGGAGAAACTCACTACCCAAACCAATTAAACTGTTCTACGTCACTCGTTGCTACCGTTACGAAAGACCGCAAGAAGGTAGATACCGTGAGTTTACTCAATTCGGTGTTGAGATTCTAGGTCCAGGCGACTATGAACAAGAGGCAAAAAATCTCTTGACATTATGCTTGAATGGTAGTAGTGTTGATTATGAGTTTGATGAAAACGTCAAGCGAGGATTGAGTTATTATTCCCGCGATGGATTTGAAGCTAGGTGTGATATACTTGGCGCACAGAAACAAATCGCTGGTGGAGGCACTTATCCTCAAGGATGTGGATGGGCAATAGGAGTTGATAGACTTCTACTTGCACTAGAGAAACAAATGGCGCGGTAGTTCAGTGGTAGAACAGGAGTCTCATAAGCTCCATGTCGGTAGTTCAATTCTACCCCGCGTCACCAAAGCTTACCCAAAACGATTGACTATCGTATTGGAATACATTATAAGAAGTATATACAGAGTTTAATGGCTCGTTAGATCAGTTGGTTAGATCGCCAGCCTGTCACGCTGGAGGCCACGGGTTCGAGCCCCGTACGAGTCGCCATTTTATAGAGGAAAGAAAAATGCAAGTTTCACTACGCAAGGCAAATGCACTTCAAGTTTTAATCAACGAAGCCCTCAAGGGTTTGGAATTTAAAGCTGATGTTAGCATCAACGAGTTTCAGGCTCCTGCAAAGGAAATTGAACTTGCTAAGCAGAAGTTCGACCGCAATCTTCAACGCCGTGGGAATCTAATTTCCGCGCTCTACGACATTCGCACTAAGGTTGCCTCTGCTAATGCAGAGAACAACATTGACAACCTTCTTGCCGATCTTGCCCGCATTGAAAAGGACCTCGTGTTCTTTGCACCGTTTGCTAAGGCAAATGTTCAGACTGACCTTAAGGTCATCGGCGGCAAGCTTGAGAAGATTGCTAATCGTGATGGTGAAAGCTATAGCTTTCATTCAAGCGAAGTAAGCACTTCTATCTTCGCTGATAGTGATTTGGAAGATTTCCGAAGCAATCTTTCACTTGCTAAGAAGAAGAAGCAAGCATTGCAGGATGCATTGCTTGAAGCTAATGTTCGCACTACAATCGAACTTGCTGCTGGCACTGTTGAGGTTCTCAAGGCTGAGGACATCATCTAAGAGTTTGGTAGCGTCCTTTTTGACTCCATCTTGAGGACGCTACCGGAAGAGAAAGAGAGACGAGAGTAGACACCCTGGTATCGGAGATACTGTATCGATCAGGCGCTTGAAACGCTCCATAATAGCATGAACTAAGCTTTATTCAGATTTGTGAGTTGCCGCTTAGAGATACGTTATTTTTGCAGATTGTGTAGTGTTTAGTGTCCGTAGACTTTGACCGTACGGTCGGGTCGCTGTGTATTGCATTGTCTATCACTTACTCTTTCTCTTCCACCCCAAACATAGTCGCTAAATATTTTATGAATTTTTTTATAGGCGACGATATTTCACTAACAGGTTTTACTCAAGTTGCACCTAGATTGTTTGTAGATCAAGGTTGGCAAAACGTAGGTAACATATGGTACAAAGGTTATAGCACTGATTGTACTATATCTGAACGACTAGACGATATCGTAAACGGTTATAAGCCAGCAGGCAAATGGTGTGTGATAAAGGATGATGAAATCTTTCATCCTGTACTGCGAGGCTTCCCATTACATCAACACGAAAATAACGTAACTACTTTGATGTTACCTGATTTTCAACCTAAAAAATATGATAGATTGCCTGTTCCTATTGTCAATGAACAAGATATTCTCACCATCGAAGAAGCTGCTTATTTAATAGGTAACATCTTAGTAGAGAACGTTGAAAACTTCTATCGGTATAACAATCCAAAAGATGTTACATTGCACTTGTCAGCAGGATTAGATACGCAGACTTGCTGGGCAGTTTATGATCAAGTGACAACAGACTATACGCTACAGGCAAGCATCACTAATGGATTTGATACTAAGCCAAAATATACAAACGATGTTATAGAATCACTGTTTAACAATTATTCTGGCTACAGACGAATCTCTATACAACCAGGTAAATCTTGGACATGCTCTGGCTTTTACGCAGAACCATATACGTATAGAGACTTAGGTCATATCATAGGCTACTCAAACTATCTAGGTAAAACTTCGCTTGACGAGTTGTTTACAGAAGACGATTATATTTATAGTTACATAATGCAACCTTCTCTAGTTAGGATGTATGACGTTTTCAAGAAAAATATAGATGCTTCTACTCAAGAAAAGTTAAGAGAGCATTTATGGAATACAATTTGGATGGTCCATCAAATGTGGCACGTTGACGATAATATGTTTTTCTGTCCGTTTGCTGATTTGCGAATTCCTAAGATAGCGTTTAGATTGTCAATTGAAGATTTGCTAAAATGCAGTTCTAACGGCGCCCTACAACGTCATATTATAGATAGGTTTGCGCCGGATAGGGCAGGACTAATCAGTAAGCAAAAGAACATTGGTGATGTTTGGTACAACTTCAAGAAAAACTTCAAAAGGTCGATGATTGGTAAGGATACTAAATTCATCCCTAACTAAAGTTTTTTCGTAAATAGGCAAAATAGTTCTTGACATTAGCCTGATATCTTGTTATAAGAGTATATATCAAGAGCAGAGAAAGGATTCTCAAATGGCAACGGAACTAAAAGGTACCAAGTCACTTAACGGAGAAATCTTCATCACCTCGTACTACGGTGGTAAGAAAAATGGACGATGCGTTCAGCTTACCCCGGAGTTTGGTGTCACTGCTTGGGGTGAAAGGTATATTCAATTGACCGAAGAACAAGCCCGTGAACTAGCCCGTGCGCTAAACGAGTTTGTAGTAGGTGCAAGAGAAGAAGCCGAGTAAAAAAAGTTTGAAATAAGGCAAAAAAGTTCTTGACAATAGTTACGAACTTTGATATAATGAGTTTATCAAGACAAGAGATTGTCTTAGTTCTTTGAAAATTGAATAGAAATTGGGGGCATAGCCTCACTAGGGTAGCAGGGAGTAATCTCTGTCAAAGCAAGGTTTCCTATAAACTTGCGCTTGTAGCAATACAAGTCCATCTATGCAAGCCCGAACTAGGGTTGACTCGGCTATAAGCCGAAAGCAACCCCCGTCAGTAGAATGGCGGCAGGTAGTAAGTTAGGGTTGTAGTCTGAAAGGATAAAGTCCAGGGCAACGCTGAGGACGAAAGAGGCTGTGGTGGCTGAACTACAATCAACCAAACTAATGAATACTGAAAGTTAACGGGTAGTTATTGAGTCTGACCTCGCAGGGGAAGGCAAGATAGCAATGTAAAAGTTGAACCGATGAGGGGAGACTTGAAGCATGGTTGAGTAGCCCGCAAGGCAAAAGACATGAGGTGTGTTGTATTCTGTATCTAACAAGGTATGGAGCAACTGGAGCAGCACATCTTGGTAGGTTCGCAAATTGCCTAATGGTAAGGCAACAGTCTCTTAAACTGTCGATCTAGGTTCAACTCCTGGTTTGTATAACAAAAGCGAAAGACTGCTCCGGTACTATGTGAAAGGTGCTTAATACCTCACTCGCAAGAGAATGAGGTTCAGGGATGCCCGCAAGGCGGAACTGATTGATCGGAAAGAAAGCGTAGCGGTTTAGCGACTGCGAATAGCCCGCAAGGCTAGCGAAAGATAGATGGTCGAATAGCATAGTGCGACGAGTCAAACGCCAGACTCTCAAAAAGGCAGCATTGAGTGATACTAACTGACCGTAAAAGGCGTTAGTGGATAACGGTAGAACGGTCCTCGCAAGGGATTCGGTAATGACCAAAGTCACTCGTTTAAAGCAGTAATCTCATGCTTTGTAGAAATAGACTAAATAATATTAGACTATTTTGATGAATACACATGACGGCAAAAGCTAACCTCGTGCGATAACGAGGCGCCGGTGGTTTTGACGAACTGCGAAAAAAAGAAGGCGTCAACGTTCTTTACATTATGTGTGTTCTTCAAAATAGTTTATCGTGGGGTAGAGGAGTCAGGATGTCCTCGCTGGTCTCATAAGCCGGAAATCGTCGGTTCAAATCCGACCCCCGCAACCAAATATAGAGTGCGGGATTAGCATAGTGGTAATGCTCCAGCCTTCCAAGCTGATTAGACGGGTTCGATTCCCGTATCCCGCTCCAAAGTTTTAGACAACACTATATGGAATATTCCGGGGACGGCATATAGTGTCATACATGTACAACTGCTGGTAAAACCGATAAATGCTGATCCGGCTTTGCAGAGTCCATGTGTCTAGAAGTTAATGCGGGAGTAGCTCAGGGGTAGAGCGTCACCTTGCCAAGGTGAATGTCGAGGGTTCGAATCCCTTCTTCCGCTCCATTTTTTAGGTGAAGTATGGATAGAAGTTGTGATGGCTGTACGAAATGTTGTGAAGGTCATCTTACTGCAAATATATATGGTTATGAAATGGGTCCGGGTAAACCCTGCTTCTTCGTAACAAAAAACGGATGCGGCATTTATTCTAGCAGACCTCATGATCCATGTAAGGGTTTTAAGTGTATATGGAAGATGAGTTCCGCTGTTCCGCTTGAATTCAAACCAAATCTGTCTGGCATTATCATGATAGAGAATCAGATTGATAACATGCCCTACGTTTATCTTGTTCCAGCCGGAAATGAGATTACACTTGAAATCTTAGATTGGGCAATAACCGCAGTAAACTCAGGAAGCATAAACAACATTGTTTATAAAAAGGACGGCAAAGCACGAATCATATCTCGTGACCCTGAGTTCATAGACAAGTATTTTGATAAACCGTCCGCCGAATAGTTTCAGTACTATCTTCAAAAATCTCAAGCGGACTACAGCATATAAATATATGCATGATCGTCACTAGAGAACTAATCAACAAATCAATAACCTTTAGGGACAGTCTATATTTAGACTGTCCCTATACCTTTATAGACCTATCCAAAGACATTGATGCTTATAAAAATCTATTGCAACACAAGTATAATGCAGTAGAAGGTCAGTCGGTGTTGATTGGTGAGCAATCCGGTAGAAAGCAACTGGCATTGGTATTTGCATGTTTGGAGTTAGGGCTTACAATTACTATTGTAGACTATGGTAGAAAAGACAATTTCCAAACTGATTACTTTGATCCAAAAACTACCTTGCTACTCCCCATTCATTTTTTCATTGTATCTACAGTTGATATCACTGACAAGTTTGCATTTTTCAATGATGCTTGCGACACAACAATCATATTGACCGATGAAGTTTTGGACTACACTCCCAATCAAACTGTAAATGCCAAACCTAGTACGATGCTACTTAAGTGTACTAGTTCAGGCACAACAGGAACTCCTAAGATAGTTCATCATACCCATGAATTTATCTTTGCATTAGTTATGCGAAATGCTACGATGTTTGATGGTGTGATAGGACAAGCATTCAATCTAAGTCATGGCAGTAGTTTAGCTACCTTCTTCTTGCCGACGTTATTTTCATCTGACGTATCAGAATACATAAACTTCACACTTGATGACACTGACTTAGTAATTGAAAAGCATAAGCTAGACCACCTAATGCTCCCTTATCCTGACATGCTTGAAGTATTTGTAGAGCAATACAAGAAATCTGCACATGCAGGTATAAACCTATACAGCCTAACATATATCAGAGACGAGTGGAAAGAGTATACGCAAGAAGGCAAAATCAAAGATATCATAAGCTTTTTTGGAAGTAACGAGACAAGCGGTCCTACACTGATTAATCGAGTCAGCTATGATGATTTCAATCGTCAACGGTATCACAGAGTTGATGATTTCTACGAACTTGAAATTAGAAATACCGAATTGATTGTAACGCTTCCGACTTACAATAATAAGATTGAAACCAAAGATGAGTTCGTTTCGAATGGTGAAACATTTCTACATTTAGGTAGAAATGACATGCACAGAATCAATGGTAAATTCTTTAGAGACACCTCATACCAAAGGATTGTTAAAGATAAACTTAACAGTGATTTGGTATTTGATTTTGTGAATAATCGAATCTACTTAGCTGTGTGGGAAACTGATGACAACCTTGAACAAAAGATTGATGAAATACAAGAAGTGTTGAAGAAACGTTCAGATGATGCACATTACATCAGCAAATACAAGGTCCTGTCATACGAAGACTTTTTATCAGGTATAAAACTAGATCAAGAACTACTTAGGGAGTATTTTAGAAGATATGTTTAAAGAGCATTTAACAAAGAGCCAAGTTACATACTGGCAACATATATCTTGGGCATTTATAGCAGGGTTCAGACTCATCTATGCAGGTATTGCTAGCATCATACACGGAGTAGTACCTACTCTACTTGATGGAGTCCCTGCTAAGACAGTGATAGACATATACCATAAGCATCTACTAAATCACCCCAACGGCGACTATCAAGCGTTAATTGAGTCTTATCGAGAACAAGATACTGATAAATAGCTTTATGCTAATTATTTCATATCAAGGTATATACGACGGGCAAAACTTTGAAGATGCCAACACTCCGGGACAGATAGCGAAAGCTTTCAATAACGGGTTTTCCGTTATGGCTGATGTATGGAGATTTGATAACAAGCTGTATCTCGGTATAGAAAATGATTGGATTGAAGTCACTGACAAATATCTGCAAGGTGTCAAGTGGTGGCTAAACTGTCAGAATCAAGCTGCATATGACTATCTCATTGCACAACCTTCTAGACAATATCCAAACGTATTCATATTCAGTAATGTTGCTACAGAATCAACTCCTACTAATAGTAGAGGCGGTCAAACTATCGTTCCTGGCAATGTTCCTATAAACAACAATAGTATCGTCTATCTACCTGAAATCGTTGACCGAGGATTATTCAGCACTGTTAAGTTGCGTTGCTTTGGAATATGTAGTGTATACTGTACGCTTATTCGCAGAATGCGTAACGAAGGCGAATGGTACTAAAACTTAATGATGCAGTAAGCGTTTGCTTCACTAGTTTCAGAAATTTCCCAATCACTAGATAACCCAAATCCTGCATTTAGATATGATTTCCAACTTGACTTTCTAGGATAGCTCCAACACATATTACAATGTTCTATCTTTGCTTGTTCAATGGTTGCTTTTAACAATTGTGTCCCGATACCCATACCGCGAAACTTTTCAAGGACGTATAAGCCTCTAGAGCGATATCCATCATTCATTGTTTTGTGACCGCTATTGACCCCTGCTATCTCGTTGTCAATCACATAAGCAAAGAACGTAGGATGAGACTGTGTATTGACCAAATCATAGCCGCCCAAATAACACATGGCACTTGTAGAATCAATGCTGCTTTGTCTATTGGGCCAAAGATACGTGTTCCATATAGGTAACACTTCATCAAAAGTAATTGTCGTTATCATAAAGATATTTATAGGTTGACATATTACCCAAAATGTTATATAAGAATAATAGAAAGGAATTAATTATGCCTAACGTTTTCCTGACCAGCGACACGCACTTTGGTCACGCCAACATCTGCAAGTTCACAAACTATGATGGCTCTCCTGTTCGTCCCTGGGACTCTGTTGAGGAGATGGATGAGGAAATGGTGAAGCGTTGGAACGAGACTGTGGGTCCTAAGGATAAGGTCTATCATTTGGGCGATGTTGTTATCAATCGCAGAGCATTGGCAACACTAGACCGTCTTAACGGTGATAAGGTTCTGATTAAGGGCAATCACGATATCTTTCCATTGAAAGATTATGTGAAGTACTTCCGTGACATTCGTGCATATCATGTTATGAATGGTATGATCCTGAGTCACATTCCGGTAAGCAAGGGTAGCATCGCTCGTTTCGGTACTAATATTCACGGTCACACTCATGGCAATCGTGTTATGAAGACTGTGGGTATCTGGCCCTTCAAGAAGCAAGTGATTGATCCTGACTACTTCTGCGTTTGCGTTGAACAAACAGACTTCCGGCCCATTCTGTTTGAAGATGCAATCAAGCGCATCAAGGATCAGGGCGGACAGGTTGGATTTAGGAATGGTAATGGTCCAACCGTTGATTAAATAGTTGAATGAACGTTACTGTTAGATTTCCTAAACACCTACAGCCTGACATAGAGAAAGCCAAAGTTGCTACTTCTTTGTGTCAGGCTGCCGCTTTATATATTGCCCTTCCAGATAACATCATAGTTGAGTTGGTAGACCTAGGCCACAATGCGTATGGTGAGTCTACCCTGACATTCAACAAGGAAAGCAAGGTCCGTATCAACCTGCAACTATCCGCAAAGGAAATGATATATCCCCTAGTACACGAGTTATTGCACTTGAATCAGATTCACGAGGGTAAGCTATCAGTGACAAGATTTGGCGACTGTGTGTGGGAAGGGAAGATATACAAGTTGAATCAATCTAAAATGTCATACAAAGAGTATACCCAGCTTCCTTGGGAACTTGACGTAACCAGCAGAGAACAGCAACTTTTGGCTAACATTCTGCAATAAACGGTTGACACCACTCCCCTACTATAGTATAGTGAATCTTATGAACGATGATGATTATTGGAATATTTTATCAGGGTCAACTTCTACAACGCGGGAGTTGTATGACCTGTTAAAAAACTATCAAAACTATAAAGATTACAATAGGAAAGGTGATATGGCATATTCTTATAGCAGAGGCTACTACAAGGATACCCGCGGTGATGAGGTCGCTACTGCGGTTCTTGAAGCATATGCTAAGGGTATTGAGTTTGATGCATTGCTCACTAAGAACAAGCAAGTTCGTACCTACTGGAACCAAATCCAATCCGAAAAGATTCGTGCTGAACAGATGAGGGAAAAGGAACGCCAGCGTCAGGCAAAGCTTGCTGAAAGGCGAGCCATTGAACAGGCACAAAAAGAAGAAGTTATGGCTAAGCTTTCTAAAGAAGAACTTGAAGCATTTGGTCTTATTAATAAAAAGAGGGCTAGCAAGCGATGAACGAAGATACTGAACTACAGATTGATACGGAAGTTTACGAAGAAATCCTTCGTAACACTGACAAGAAGAACTACGTCAACGTAAATGAACGTATTTTGCGCAAGACTATGGTTGCACTAGTTAAGTCAGGTCACGCCACTTTCCTATTCCTCCGTGATGATGAAAGTCGTAACTGGTGGGGTAAGGTCGTAAAGCAAGCTAATGCTACTGTTGAGAAGCGCAGAGAAGCTTGGAGAATCTACGAAATCAAGAAGAATGCCTGGGACCGTCTTAGTGAAGAAGATCGCAAGATTCTAAAGATCCGCAAGCCTTCTGCACCTAGAATTTAATTACAAAGGATAAAAAATGATTGAAAATATGAACGTTTATGAACCCGATCAGAACACTCTTGAGAATGACATTGATGTGTTTCGCGGTTGGCTCAAGGGTGTACTCACTGTACAGCCTGCTACTATCACCTTCACTAAGAAGGATGGTACCGAACGTGTAATGAACTGCACCCTTCGTGGTGATATGCTTCCTGTTGTTGAAATCAAGGAAGACAAAGCTCCTCGTAAGCAGAATGACAGTGTTCTTTCTGTGTATGATCTTGATGCACAGGGCTGGCGCAGTTTTACGATTAACGCGGTGAAGCGTGTGTCTTTCACGATGAGTGACGACTAAAAGAGTTATATAAGTATTTTATACCAGCCCCCAGGGGCTAAGTATATATGTCAGTTGTGAGAATTCTGACAGAGGGCTTGATGTAATGTCAGGCTTACATTGACTGATTATTTCAGTTAATTGCCACATAGTGTTTAATAAGGACATGCATGACCCTATCGGTGATAGGGTCATCCTATTTTAAAGACTATACCGGAAGTGCTACTTTAGTAGATAGATAAGGTGTCCCGTTAGAAGGACTTGATAAAACAGCCTATTGTATCATAAAGCGGCCCAATTAAGGAAAAATAATGTTATATTCTCAAAAAACCGCTACAGTTGATGTAGCAAGAACCTGGAAAGTATTGATTGTCGCACTTTCTATAGCATTTGGGTCGCAGTATCTAAATACACAGGCAATAGCTAATAGTAATATATTAGCAATCAATGACGAGCAGCAAGTATCTACTCCAAAAGTAGTACAACCTTCTAAGCCTAAAGAGCCTACATTAGAAGAAATTTATGAAGCTGCCCCGTTTTTAGCAGTGGTTCCCACTGATGAAAGAATCTCTTACAACAAGGATGATTTGTTCTGCATGGCAAAGAATATTTACCATGAAGCAGGATCTGAACCTACCCTCGGCAAATATGCTGTTGCACAGGTTACAATCAACAGAATTAAGTCACCCAAGTATAAGGATACTGTATGTTCAGTTGTATTTGAACCCTATCAGTTTTCATGGGCAAACTATCATGGTAGACGTTGGACGACACCGAGAGGTGAAAGCTGGCAAGAAGCCAAACGTATTGCTCGTGACGTATTAGAAAACGGTAAAAGAATTAAGGGAATGGACGATGCTCTATTCTATCACGCAACATATGTTCGCCCATACTGGGCTAGCAGAAAAGACAGATTGACTAGAATCGGTCTTCACATTTTCTACGAACCTCGCGGATTGCAGAATATATAACAACGATTGGTAGGGCCTTAACCGGCTCTACCTTTTTTTGTGGCTGGCATCTTTTTGGTTGACACTTGCCCAAAACTAGTGTAGTGTAAATTATAAGCTGAGAAAACGGAGATACACATTGATTATCAAGAACAAGATTGACAACGAACCGGTTCTTTCTAATGTCGGTGAAGTTGGTGAGTTTCGTATTCGTAACAGTGCTAAAGCATTTAGCATTCTTTCGTCTGGTCTGTATGCGAACAAGGTTCGTGCAATCATTCGTGAATATTCGTGTAACGCAGTTGACTCACATGTTGAAGCTGGTCGTGCTGACACTCCCTTTGATGTTCATCTTCCGAACTCGCTTGAGCCTTGGTTCGCGGTTCGTGACTATGGTGTGGGTCTTGACGAACAACAGGTTCGTAATATTTTCACTACTTACTTTGAATCCACTAAGACTGCTACCGACGAACTGATTGGTGGCCTGGGTCTTGGTTCTAAGTCTGCTTTCAGCTACACCGACAACTTCACTATTGTTGCTATCAAGAATGGCATGAAGCGTGTCTATACTGCATTCATCAACGACCAGGGCGTTCCTTCTATCGCTCCGATGGGTGAAGAAGCCAGCAACGAACCGAATGGCGTTGAAATTCGTTTCGCAGTTGAAGACTCGTATGACTTCCGCAAGTTCTACAACGAAGCACAGCATGTTTACAAGCACTTCAAGCTTCGTCCTATCGTAAGCGGCGGTATCGGTGAGTTTACGTTCATTGATCCTGAATACAGCGACCGTGACATTATCCCCGGCGTTCACGCAAATGACCGTGGTTATGGTAACAGCTACGCTATCATGGGTAACATTGAATACCCGCTTGACATTCCCGGTAACATGGACCTTGGTGATGTTGGTCACCTTCTGCGTTGCGGTCTGACTATTGAGTTTGCGATTGGCGAACTTGACATTCAGGCTTCTCGTGAGGGTCTGTCATACATTCCTGAGACTGTTGCTGCTGTCAAGGCTAAGCTGGAAGCACTGAATGCTGTTCTCGCTGACCGCGTTGCAGAAGATGTTGCAAGCGTCAAGAATGATTGGGAAAAGGCATACATTCTTGCTAAGAAGCTTGATAGCGATCTTTGGAGTGCAGCTACTAACAAGTATGTTGCTGACACAGGCTTTGCACTGATTACGAACAGCCGTTATGCTCGTTCTAAGAAGTTTCAGTTTGATGAAAAGACTCTTGAAAAGAAGTTCAACATCGTTATTCGTGGCTTCTACATCAATCACGGTTATGGTTCGTCTACTGCTTCTCGTATCAATCTTGACAATGTGTATAACAATGAAACGCATACTTACGAAAAGCATGTAGGCATCCCTGTTTCTAAGGATACGCAGTTTGTCGTGAATGACACTAAGGTTGGTGCAAGCGAACGTGCTAAGTATCACTGGAAGAATGCAAGTGGGGTTGGTCGTAATGATCACGTTTATGTCATTGAAAAGGCTAACAAGAACGCTGACATGAAGCTTACTGCTTTCTTCAAGGCTCTTTCTAACCCGCCGAAGACGCAGATCCGCAAGGCTTCTACGCTTCTGGTCAAGGAACGTGCTGCTGGTATCGGTAAGGATGTGAGCATCCTCAAGCTTGAGCGCCGCAATCATCGTGGTCACATGAACAGCAATGACATGGTGTGGCGTGATGCAGGTAATCTTGACTCGTTTGATGATAGCAAGACCTACTACTATCTCCCGCTTGTCGGCTTCAAGTGTGAAGGCATTGCCCGTGACTACGATATGAAGACCTTTGCTGCTGCTCTTGTTGATAGCGGTGTTCTCACTGAAAGCGTCTACGGTGTTCGTAAGGCTGATCTTGAAAAGATCAAAGGCAAGACCAACTGGGTTAATCTTGACACTTACGTTGCTGACAAGCTTGCACAGCCCAATATCATTGACGTTAAGGCTGTAATCAAGGAAGCTATCGGCTTTGACTCGTATTTCAAGTTTACGTATGTTCAGAACCACTTGAATGCTGACAGTCCGTATCTCGCTATGTATAACGAGTTTGCTACTGTCCAAGCTTCTAACGCAAATGCTCGTAAGGGCTTCCAAACTCTGTGCGCCATCTACAAGGTGGAAGCAGGAAATGTCAACGTGAGTGATGAAGTTGCTAAGTATAAGACTGCAATGGAGAATCTTAGCAAGCGTTATCCTCTCCTTGACGACCTCAGCCGTTACTACCGTAATGCGGAAGCGATTGCTGAATATATCAACGCAATGGATGCTGTTAAGGGCATTTAATCGTTGACAAAGCAAAAGAAGTGTGTTATAACTTAAGTCTAAACTGCAACTGAAAGGTAAATCTAATGTCGTTTCCGTATATCGTCCAGGGTTCGAACATCACTGTTGTTATCGGTACTACGCCGCATACTGTGAGCAAGAACCATATTACTTACAATAAGCTCCTCGCTGCTATCAAGGCAGGTGAGTGGGAGACTGTTCAGGATATCATCGAACCCAAGCAGGTTGTTCTTAACTTCGGTCAGGGCAATGTCAGCATTGAGGGCGACAAGATTTTCTGGAAGGGTCGTGTAATGCACAATGCGCTTACAAAGCGTATGGTTGCTATGATTCAGGAAGATTTCCCCGTCGAGCCGCTCATTGCTTTTATGGAAAATCTTATGGAGAATCCTTCGAAGCGGGCAGTCAACGAACTGTATGGCTTCCTTGAGAAGAACACTCTTCCGATTACTTCGGATGGTTGCTTCCTCGCTTACAAGAAGGTTCGTCAGGATTACTTTGACGTTCACTCCGGTACCGTGCTGAACAAGCCCGCTGCTTACTTGACTGATGAAGATACTGCTGCACTTGAAGAAGCTGCTGGCAAGAACAACGAAGTTACTGTTACAGTAGAGGACGGCGTGACTGTTGTTTCTATGGAACGCAATCTCGTTGACGATGATCAGAACCGCACTTGTTCGACTGGTCTTCACTTCTGTTCGCAGGACTATCTGAACAACTTCGGCGGTGAGCGTATCGTCATTCTCAAGATTAATCCTCGTGATGTAGTCAGCATCCCGAACGACTACAATGACTCTAAGGGTCGTTGCGCTCGTTACGAAATCGTTGACGAAATCGACAAGGATAAGGCTGACGAGGCGTTCGCTAAGACTGTTCAGGAAGCTGCTGAACGTGAAGCAAGCACTCTCACCCCCGAAAAGCTTGTTGAGGCTCTTAATCAGCTTATTGCTTCGCAGAAGTAATCAATAAAAAACTGTACCCGGAGTCGCTTTTTGGTTGACTTCGGGTACCTTTTTGTCTATAGTGAATATATAGCAAGGAGATACTAAATGGCTCGTTACACTCGTCCTA
>Ga0315909_10001895_pt1 | contig 27499 bp, 38 predicted proteins | sample LakEriMetagenome_11_FD_203527 | JGI IMG/M metagenome (GOLD analysis project Ga0315909, IMG submission 203527) | Freshwater fungal communities from buoy surface, Lake Erie, Ohio, United States - Buoy 2 MA125 | ecosystem: Environmental > Aquatic > Freshwater > Lake | place: USA: Lake Erie, Ohio... | reverse complement strand
GGCAAGCGTCAGTTCGATCGCCTTGGTGGCTTCGATGGTGCCGCGCAGGTTGGCGATGCGCTCGCCGCGGTCCGGCCTGTTCGGCGTGCCGGTCGAGGACTTCTGCAGCTCGTCCATCAGCGACCGCGAGGCATCGGCCCATTCCATCCGCCGCATCTTTCGTCGCAGCAGATGTACCGCGACGGCCAACGATACGGAGGTCATGCCGAGGACGGAGACGGCGATTGAGAGGGCGGTGAGCATGTCGATACCTTGGTGGTGGTCAGATGAACCAGACCCGGCCACGCGCCCGGTCGATATTGGCGCAGGCGGCCAGCATCAGCCACCACTCGTAGGCGTCGTGCAGCGGGACAAGGTCGGCGGCGTCGGTGAATCGGTGGCGGGTCATACGTGCACGCCATTCCTGACCACGATCCGCGCGGCGGCATTTGCCAGCGAGTCCAGGTCGTTGCGCATCAGGTGGATGCGGGCCAGGATCTTGGACGCCTCATCTGGCGTGATCTGGCCGTCTGCCATCATCTCCGACAGTTCGGACACCATCTTGCCGGATTGGGCCAGGGCGATAAGGCAGGTGGAGTCGATCATGGCTTCACCGCCTTCCTGATCAGAGTCAGCAGTTCGGCCACGTCATCCATGGCGCACCGCTCAACGTCCCCGTCGATTGGGTAGACCTCCCAGTAGGGGGCGCCGAAGCTGCCCAGCCGTTCGTAGACATCCAGGTAGACCGATGCGGTCTTGTCCCCGGACTTCACCTGGAACCGAACCATGGCTCCCGTAAACGGCGGGATGACACGCACCAGCCAGCCGGCATCGAACTGGATTGCCGGGATCTTGGCTATCCAGTCATGCCATCGCTCCGATTCCTCGACGTCGTACCGTTGCGCGGAGATCACTGTCCACCCCCGGTCAGCATGAGCAGCGCGGTGCGCCGCTGGACGGCCGCGGCCTGGGCGTCGGGGTTGCGGGCTGCGGCCTTCAAGGCGAGCAGGGCCAGGATGCGCGCGCTCAGGAGTTCGTTGATCTTCATGCGCAGAGCCTACTCCGCGACCTTGGCGCCGTCAAGTACTTTTGTCCCGCGCGCGGGACGCCACTTGTCGCACGCCCACGAAAGCGCGGAAAGCACGCGATAACTGGTAGTTTCCGGCGATTCCAGGATGCGCGGATGCCAGGACCTGCCCAGCCCGGCAAGCTCGGACAGTTCGCGGACGGTCGCGCCGGCCTTGATGGCGCGGCGCACCTTGGCCTTGACGGAGCGGGGGCAGATGGGGGTCATGCGTCCTCAATTATTGGCAACACAGTCCCGCGCAAGGGACTACTGGAATCCATCGCGAACCACCGCAAGGGCTGCATTCAGTTCCGCCGACCTGGCGGACTCTGGCATGGCCTCGGCAGCCATGGCAACAGTCAGAAGCGCGTTGTGGATGATCGCGTCGCGCTGGTACTGCGCTGCGGATGTGACCACCGCGCCGGCCTTGGGGTCAAAGTCCCGGTTGCGCGCCGGCCTGATCGTCGCGTCGTGCGTGATCAGGTCGGTTGCGAAGGTGGACCGCGGCAGGATAAACAGGGTCATACCATTACCTGCGCGTTCGGGTCTTGGTTTCGGTAGTCGGTGGCGCTGGTTTGGATCGCGTCGAATATGGTCTGCTGATTGCAGTCGTTTCCGGACACCGCCTTTAGATTGGCCACGGCTTGCTGGTAATAGGACGACTTCAGCTCGAACCCGACAAACCTCCGGCCCATCTTCAGTGCCATGTACCCCTCCGATCCGATGCCCATAAACGGGGAAAGCACAAGATCGCCGGGGTTGCTCCACAGGTGGATGCACCTTTCGATCACGCCAAGTTGCAACGGGCAGATGTGCCGCTCGTCGTTCTCTTCCCTGGCCGACTCCTTCTGCAACGTGTCGCTTGGCCTGATGTCCATCCAGACAGGCGAGGCATACCGCTGCCACAAACTGACCGGCAGATCGTCAGAGTGCGGGATTGGCTCCGGGTTCAGGCCAGGCTTGCGCATCGTCACCAGATAGTCGGCGATGCCCTGTCGTGACATAGCGGAGTCCTTGCGTATCGTCTTGTGCAGAAGCCCGAGAGCCTTCGTCCGCTGCATCGCCGTCACCGGATCCTTCCAGATGCAGACCTCTGAGTGGAAGATGAACCCGGCATCCTGAAACGCCCTGATCAGAATGCCGCGAAAGTCAACGATTCCGATGAACCCATCCCGCTCCTTGCTGGTCGGCAGGTTCATGCAGTGGAACGACACCAGCCGGCCGGTCTTGATCACTCGGAATAGCTCGCGAGTCAGGTATACGAATTGCCGGAAGAACTCTCCGTGATCCTTGCAGTTGCCCATATCAAATGGGGAATTGCTGTAGGTGTAGAGCGACGCAAACGGAGGGGAAAACACTGAGTAATGCACGGATTCGTTGGGCAATTTACTGATGCCTTCTACGCAGTCGCCGAGGTTGGCAGTCCACTGTGATTCGCCAACGGTCGCGGTGCGGTACTCGTCTTCCTGCCGATCGGTGCCGACAATCTCGGCCTTGGTAATCTCTGCCATGTGCTCAACCATCCCGGATGTCATCGCATCCGCTTCCGCCTGTTTCCGGTCTATGTTGTCCATGATCTCGCTTTCGATGTCTGTGGTGATGATGTGCGCCTCGACCGGGCGGGATTGCCCAAATCGCCAGCATCGCCTTACTGCCTGATAGAATTGCTCGTAACTGTGAGAAAGGCCGACAAAAACCATGCGATTGCAGTGCTGCCAGTTCATGCCGAATCCGGCCAGTTTGGGCTTGGTGACCAGGCACCGGTGGATGCCGTCCGCGAATCCCATCATGCGCGATGACTTCTCGTCTTCGTCATTGGCGCCGGCAACCTGGACTGATCCTTCGATAGATTCCTCCAGCATGTCTCCCTCATCGTTCATCTCGCACCAGACCAGGCACGGGCCATCGACTGATGCCAGGGCTGCCGCCATGTCGACTCGCTTCTGCATGGTCATGCGTCGCGCTGCGCGCTGTTCCGACAGGGTCTGCGCTGGCATGGCGAAGATCGTGTCTGGCGTCTCAATTCCTGACGCGATGACGTGGCGGATGATCTTCAATTCTGGCAGCACGTACCCATCGGATCTGAATCCGATGTCCGCTGGCGTCCGCATCATGATCGCCCAGCCTGCGACCCACTGCCAGAAATCCCGCTGCGCGTGACCCTTCAACCGCCATACGCTGGTCTCCGCGCCGTCATGGACGAAGAACGACGCCAGCATTTCCGTTCTCGTCATCACGCCCAGGAACTCCGCGTGATTGCCAAGCTCCGTGTGGTCGTTCGGCGATGGCGTCGCCGTGCATGCCAGCCGGTAATCCGTGCGGGAAAATGTCTCAATGATCAGGTTGCGAGTGCTGCCGTTGTAGCTCTTGATGATCGACGACTCGTCAAGCACAACGCCGCCCCACATCCGTTCAGTGAACCGATGGAGTCGGTCGTAGTTGGTGACGTAGATCCGCGGCTCGCCGTCAATCTCGGACACTTCGCGGATGTGCCGGACTTCGATCCCGATCTTGCCGCCCTCTCGGACGGTCTGGTCAGCAACCGCCAACGGCGCCAGGATCAGCACGCTTCCGCCCGTGTGGACTCGCACGTTCTCGGCCCATGCGATCTGCTGAATGGTCTTGCCCAGGCCGCAGTCCTCGAACAGTGCAGCGCGCCCCTTCTTGCACGCCCATCGCAGGACTGCGCGCTGCCAGTCGAATAGCTGGGATGGGACTACGGTCGGATCGAATCCTGCTGCCGGCGCGGTCCATTGCTTTGCGGCGATGTTGGCTCGGTATTCACTGAGCATACCGCACCAGATTGTCAAGTCGGTTATGGACTCGTCGCTCGAAGCACGACAGCGAGCAGTACTCGCGCGTGCTCTGCGGTCGTTTCCTGTCCTGGTGGTAGGTGCGATGGCAAGTTAGACACTTGCAAGTCGGTGGCATGGTTCCGGCGCGGAAGGCCATTGGTTCTCCTTGGCGGAACCATACGCCACTACCTTGTCCCGTCAATGGGACAATTGCCCTTGCGCTTGCGTCAAACGTGGAGCATGATTGACCAACTAAGAAAGGGATCCCATGTCCCTCGCCCTCTTTGCCCTGTCAGCCCTCGCCCCGCTCAACGCCTGCCGCCTGGCCGGCATGTTCCGCCAGTCGCCCAAGATGGCCCGCGCGCGCCGGGTGCAGTTTGTCGGATAAGGCGCTTGACTATCCGTTAAACCAATAGTAGGATTCTAGCATGAGCAACGCGGAACTGACCCTGGAAGCCTTCATCGCAGCCGCCAAGCGCCTGGATGATCCCGCCTACCGCGCGAAGCTCGACGCCGAGGACGCTGCCGTCCGCGCCTCCATCAAGCCCGAGCACAAGCCCGTCCCCTGCCACCGCTGCCGCGGCAAGGGCAACCTCTCCTGCTTCCATCACCGCTGCGGCGGCATCTGCTTCCACTGCAACGGATCCGGCCACGAGCACAACGCCTAAACCACAGAGGATCGCATGACCCCACGACAACGAACCCGCAACCGGCAGCGCTTCCTGAGGCGGCAGCGCGCCATTGACCAGAGGCGCGGGCAGGACCGCATGACCTGGGGCCACTTCACGCCAGCGGAAGCCAGGGCGCGGAATGGCAAGAACAACCGGAACGATCGCGAGTGGCGCAGATGTGCTGAGTGGATCGTTTCGGTCCCGGGCCTTCTGGAAATGCTCCGGGAGCCGGGCATGGGGGAATCCAGTGAACTCCGCTGATCTCTTTTACCACGCCTGCGCCCTTCGCGGGATGGCCGGAGACATGGGGACATTCGGAGACAACCGCGTGCCGTGCATCGTCAAGGCGGCAGACAGGCTTGACCAGATGCGAGTGGCCCTTGGCATATTGAACCTCCTGGTCAGGTGCGCCGACATGGCGAAGGAGGATGGCCAGCCGCAGTGCATCAACCACGACTCAAATCTGGTTGAGATGGCTCGCAACTTTCTCAAGGATCAGGCCCATGAGCACTAACCCACACCGCGCCGCACTGCAAGCAATCCTGAACCACCTGAGGTCGGCAGATGCCGTGCAAAATGCCGTATTGACCAGCGAGGCTATCAATCTGGTTGAGCACGAGATCACGAAGGCGGACCGGATTGCAATCCTTGGCGAGCTGTACCATTGGCGCGCGCGCGAAGAACATTTCAACCACCTTGGCCCTTGACCACCCACCCCAGGAGTCCCCATGCCACGCAAACAGAAACCCAAGATGGGCCGCCCGCCCATCCCGCGCAAGGACAAGCGCGTCCACATCGGCGCGACCGTCAAGCCGGAAACCGCGATGGCCATCAAGGCAGCCCGGCGCACTGGCGAGGGGCTGGGGCATGTGCTGGATAGGTGGGCGGAGGGCGCGCCGTGAAACGAAAAACCCCGGCGGTTCAATCCAGCCGGGGTCCTCGGTGCCGCCTGATGCACGGTCAGGTGCGCTGACGCTATGGTATTGTAATCGCGTGTCAACTCTTGCCGCGCACCCGCTGGATCAGGCGACGGACGCCGGCCGCCTCCTGCGCGGCCCGGGCCTTGAGCTTCGCGGCAACCGCGGCGGCACCGTCCTGCGCCGCCTCCAGGTCGTCGGCGAGCCCGGCGGTGAGGGACAGCGCGCGTTGCTGGTGCAGGTACGCCCGCGCGGCGACCACCAGCGCGGCGAGCACGGCAAGCGCGCCGGCCACCCATGCCACCCACAGCCAGTGCGGCGCGATCCAGAGGCCGACCAGCCCGACCACGACCACGGCCGCTCCGCTGCCAGCCAGGCGCAGCGCATAGGGCGCGTGCAGCCAGATGGCCAGCGCGATCCCGGCCACCAGCGCCAGCCCGCCGGCAGCGATCGACCACCAGGACGCGCGGCGGATGCCAGCGGCGATTTCCTGGTTGCGCAACTCGTTGGCCAGGCGGTCGAGCCGGCGCACCTCGCCGTCCTTCTCGTCGGCGATCTCGCGCGCCGCATCCCGCTCCTGCCTGGCCCTAGCCTCAGCCTCCCTGGCCTGCGCGCTGGTGCGGATCGCCGCGTCTGCCTGGAGCTCGGCATCAGCCCTGGCGCTGGTCGCTGCCTGGATCTCCTGGCGCAGCGTCGCCACCGCCTCGGGCTCGCGGACCTCGACGAGGCCGCAGCCGGTCAGCAGCAGCGAACAGGCGAGGATGAGCGCCCTCATCGGCCACCGTCCTGCCCGTGGCGGTGCGTCGTGAATTTCTCCGCCGGCTGCGGAAGGATGAACTCCTGCGACGACTCGTCCTTGCGGGCGGCCGGCTCTGCCGATCGCGCGGCGATCTGAATGCCGTAGGCCTGGGAAATAAGCTCTACCACGCGGGCGCATCGTCCAGACGCCTTGACTATTTCATGGACCCCAACAGCCATTTCCCGGTTGGCCTGCGTCGATTCCCTTAGCGCTGCAACCATTTCGCGATTCGCGGCAACGCTGTCGCTATACCGAATGTCCTCAGTATCGCGCAATCTCTTTGCGATGTCGGCATATGTCGCAGCACACCGTTCGCGTTCCTCCTTCGCTCGCTCGCGGTCTTCCTTGGCGGCATTCTCCAGGGACTTCACGCGCCGTTCCCAGGATCCTTGGAGCAGCTTGAACACCGTTCCAAGGGCTCCGGTGAGAATGATGCACGTTGATCCGGCAGCGGCCCAGATGTGAGTGGATGTGATGGAAGCGTCCATGGTCACTCCGTTTCATCGAACCAGATGCCGACGCCAGCGGTCGACGATCCGTGGAAATTGCGCGCGACCGTGACCGGTCCGGTGGTGGTCATGGCCTGGCGGTGCGAGGCGACCGGACCCAATTTGATCTGGCGCAGCTTTCCGTAGACGGCCTCGGTTTGCGTATTCGCCTGAGCCGATTCGCACACGAGGATGTCGGCGAGCGCGCATGTGGCACCGCTCACGCCATGCGCGAAGTCGACCACTGCGGCAGCGATAGAGGTGTGCATGCGGCCGAACTGGCGGACCGACGACCCGGTGTAATACGACGGCTTCCCGGCCACGGATGAACCATCGTAGTAGGCCGGCACCCAGAATGGCGCCTGCGCGGCCATGATCGTCGAGGGGAATCCGGCCGACGAGAACACGCCGCCGGATGTGATGTTGCACCACTTGTAGGAGCTATCGGATCCGGTGATCAGCAACTTCCCCGACATCGTGCTCGCGATGTTCGTGGAGTTCACCATGTTGAAGCAAAAGCAGATTCCCTCGGTCGATTCCATCAGCGTGATGCGCGGAAGGCTCGCGGCGGCGAAGTGGGACGACGTGCACACGACATCGCCCTGTAGGAACTTGGTGGCGTACGGGGCGCCCGCGGTGGGCAGCGTTCCTGGTCCGGTGGTCGCTGCGTCGATCGACATGCAGCAGTAGAGCGTATTCGCTGCCGGCGATGCGCCGACTGGGATCAGCGCAGCGCTGTTCGGCGAGGACGATCCGAAGAACAGGATACGCACGCTGGCGTATTCACCGGCCGGCGATCCGCTGACCTTGCGCTTGAGTTCCAGGGTATGGTTGACGATCGATAGTTGCGAGACTTCCCACAACGTCGCCTCGGCCACGACCAGGTCGTTGATCCCTTGCAGCAATTCGTCGATGGTGGCGTTCGCCCCGGCGATGGTGTAGCTGCGCGCCGTGGACATGGTCCATGAAAATGACATGCGTTTCCTTTAGGCTATGGTTGGGCTTGCGATGAATCGGACTCGATCCCTGAACACGGCGGTTGCCGGAACGTCCGATTCCATCGACGGGCTGACGATGAATCGCTGGCGTATGCGGAATACGGACGTGGCGGTCAGAGCGCCGTCTGCGCTCGACCCGACGCAGACCGATTCCGTCCGGCTTATGTAGTCGTCGCCCTTGCTGATGACGAGCGAATAGGTACCTGGATCCAGCAGCGCTTCCCAATACCCGACCGAATCGGTCACCACCGGGTTGCTTTCTCCGGGGATCGTCACCAGAGCGCCGGACGCGTCGCGGATCGTCACCAGCGCTGACGCGACCGGCTGGCCGTGCTGGTCGACCACGGTGTTGCTGACGAGTTCAGCGGCCATGGATCACCTCGTCACCAGCGCGTTGATCTGCGCATCGGTCAGCGTGGACGACGTGGCCAGGCCCGGCTGTGCGCCGCCTGCGCCGCCGGTGCCGGCGATTACGGATGTTGTCTGCGTTCCTGAGAAGGCCGACGCGACCAATTGGATGAGCCCGCCGCCGCCAGGTCCTGCCGATCCGGTCGCGGTGCCGCCCTTCGCGTTGAATGTCCCGCCGGTGATCGTGCCAGTGGCGATGACCGTGATCGATCCGGCGCCGCCGCCGCCATTGCCGGCGCCGTCCGATCCATTGGCGTTGATCGTCCCGCCCGTGAAGTCAGCGTTGCCGTGCACGATGAGCAGTAGACCGCCGCCGCCATTCGTACCCGCTCCGCTGACGCCTCCGAGGAGCATGCGCAGGAACGCCCACAGGTGCCGGCCGCCAGCAAACGTCGACTGGAGACCGGCCCCGGCGGTACCGCTGCCGGCACCGCCCTGCGATGCCGATCCGCCGCCGCCATCCCCGACGCCGTTTCCTCCGGAGACACAGCCCAGCATCTGGCCGAACAGCGCATCACCGGCGGTGTGCGTCGCCACGGTGATCGTCGATGACAGCGAAAGATTCCCGTTCACCCGCAGGACCGTAGCGAACGGAAGGGATAGCGCTGAACTGCGGGTGAATGACGTCAGGTCGTAGATGCCGGCGGTCGATATGGACGTGGCGTTGGTCAGCACTCCGTCCAATTCGCTGCCGCCGGGATGAATACTTCTGGTGGACGACCTAGGAGCACCGTCGGCGCCCTCAGCTATGGCAATCGGGTTTTTGTACCAGATCAATCCATGCTCGCTCTTGAGCGGCGCGCCGACCGCGAACTCGGATGATGGGTCCGCAACTTCAGTCCATGGAGTGGTCATTGATCACCCGAACGCATAAGGAGGATCGCCGCCGAGTCCGCCGCCATCGCCGTCGGAGAAGAATCCTCCGGGATCGCGCTCGGTCGTGCTGGCCAGTGAATAAATGGGGCAGTCATTCGCGGTGAAATAGGCGTACCGCCCATTGAATGGAACGATTTCCAGCGTGTAGCGGTACCGCGCGCCAGGCACGATGGCCTCACGCTTGATCACGATGCACCGCGTGACGTCGGGCTGCCCGGTGCGGTCGACGATGTCGCGGGACTTGACGTCGATGGTGTCGCCGATAACGCGGCGCGCGTCCTTCGCTGCGACCTCGACGACGATGGTCTGGCGTCCGTCGCGAAGCTGGGCGGTGATCTGCGCGGATGCGCGCGAGGCCAGTGCGATCTGGTCGACGCTGAGCCACTGCGTGGCGATGACCTGGACCTGCTCGGATCCGTGCTCGGTAGCTGATTCGCCAAGCGATGTCCCCACAAGACGGTAGCGGTAGGACGCCAGCTCCTTGGGATCCAGGTCGGCGCTGCGCAGGTCTATCGCCACGTCGCAGCGGGACACGCGTCCGGTCATGTCGCGCTTGACCTCGGGTGGCGACAGCAGGTGGAACCGGTCGCCCCATGTGCCCATCACGGTGGCGGACGGGCGCACCGCGCGAAGGCGGACCTGCCCGCGGTCGTCGTCCCACCACATTATGGCGGCCGACGATTCCAGGATGGACTGGACCACGTCCATGACCTGGGTCGGCTTGCTGACGATCCCCGACAGGACGTAGAGCGACAGGAATACGGCCTGCTCATCGGCCCACTCGGACAGCGCCAGGTATTCCGATGCGACGCCGCCGTAGGTGGTCAGCAGGTCGGCGATGATGTCGGTGACGTTCTGGTCCTCGTAGACCGCGCAGAGCTGGACGCCATCGCCCTCGGCGTGCGCGTCGGCGATCGTGTTGTATTTCGCGCGGTCGACGTTGAACGTGACTCCGGATCGGCTGGTGCAAAGCATCACCTCGTCGGCGATGCGCAGGTAGAACGACGCTGACGGGTAATCCTCGGCGACGACCGCATCTGACAGCGCGAACGACGCGGCGCCGGACGAGATCGCCGCAGCCAGCTTCCCTTCGCTTGGAGCAGGTACTTCGCGGTTGCCCAGGTTGACCAATTGCAGCGGACCGGCCGCGGTGATCTTGAAGCGGCCGCCGCTCGGACCCTGCACGTCGCGGATGAAATAGGTGTGCGTGATCGCGTCCGCGGCGTGCCAGACGTTGTCGGTGGCCCACCCTTCGATCACGCGGATTTTCCGGCCAGTCCAGTAGGGGTTGCGCGCCATCAGCTTGGAGAAGTAGGTTCCCGCTGAGTGGTCGATGCTGGCGCGGCTGGCGTCGGAATAGAACGGATCTTCCCGGCGGTCATCGTCGGTGAAGTCCTGAAGCTCGATGGTGACCTGGCCGAAGAACGCCAGGCCCTTGCCGATCTTCGCCTCCTCTGCCGCGATCTTCGCAGAGCTGAGGCACGGGATGGCGCCGAGTTCAGGGATGGGACGTGTGGTCTTGGTCATCCACCGGCGCGTCTTGGTGGTCAGCGTGAACGCCTGGCCGTCCTGGTCCGTGGTGTGCGGCGTACGGTAGCACAGCGACGCGTCGTCGTTTGTCGCGGCGACTGCGTCCGGGCCATCGTCGTAGTAGTCCAGATCGACCTCGACGACGATGCACGGCGTGCGCTCGGTGAGTGCTGCGTGCGCCGCCCAGGTCATCGCATCCGCCGCGCGGTGATCGACCCGACGAATTGCGGGTTGCCGGCGCTGAAAGTCGCCTGCGAATTGAGGAAGTAGGACGTGGTCGAGCTGATCGTCACACGCTTAGACAGCGTGATCGTCTGCATGCCGCTGGTGTTGTTGATGACCTGCGAAATGTACCCGATGTCCCCGCTACCCTCGGTGACGCCGGCCGCGCTGGCCGTGGTGCCGCCGATCACGCCGATGGCGTTTGCGGTCGCGGTGAGAGTCGCGCCGTTGGCGATGAGCGTGATCGTCGCGGTGATTTCCCAATCGCCGGGCGTGAGGCTGACAGTGGCGATCTGCTGGTAGGTCGCGGTCGTGGTGTAGTTGGTGGGAGTGCTCTGTGCGCCGGTCAGCGTTTCGCCGACCTGACCGGACACCGCCGCCGTGGCGTCCTGCACGCCGGCCAGCACGTTGCCCTTGAAGGTGGCGCCGATCGTTCCGAGAAAGCTTCGCTTGGCGACGCCGAGGCCGCCGGCAATGGTGATGGCAGCGGAGCCGACCGCAGTTGCCTCGGTGGTGCTGGTGAACGCGTTCGGCATGCCCAGGAACGCCAGCGTGTCATTGGCCACCAGTGCCGGATATGACACCGTAAATCCGCCAGAGATTTTCGGCAGGAATGCAAGCTGCGAAATGAGCGCGTAGTACGATGCGCCAGCGCGGACGATGTACACCTTGTCGGTCGTCGCCGAGTCGGTCGGCAGCGCGTCCAGATCCGTGAGCTTGGAGCCGTCGACCATGGGTCATCCTTCCAGGAGCAGAGCGCCGCTGGCGTCTTCGGTGAGCAGGGCCGGCAGGTCGTCGTCCGTGGTCATCCGTCGATCGAGACCGGGGTCAGCGTCGAACGCCACGGAGATGTCGACGAATCCGCGTCCGGTGAATGCGGTCCCGCCGAAGTCGGCCTTCGTGCAGAGGCATGCGCTGGACGGCCAGTCGACGTTGTTCCAGTGCAGGAAGAACGGACGCGAACTGCACGCGCGCAGGAACGGGATCCAGTAGTCGCGCGCCCACGTGTCCTGCACGTTCTTCACATCCAGCGACAGCCGGGCGTTCCACTGCTCCACGGTCGTTCCCAGCCAGACGCCGTCCCGGCTCTGCTCCGGCTTGGTCACGGCGCGCAGGGCCAGGAGCGGATCGGTCCAGCCAGGTCCGACGCCTTCGGGGAGCACCATGTCCTCGCCGGCCCACAGGACCGCCAGGTAGGTGATCGTGGCGAACCGGAAGCGGAGCTTGGTGGTCGCGATCGCGTCGCCGGTCAGGTAGATGCACGACCCATCGCCGGCCGCGCTGACCGCGGCGAGCTCGACCCATGCCGCGCCGTCCCAGGTGTCCATGGCCACGGTGCCGCTGGCGTCGTGCCCGGCCAGGGCGAAACCGGTGACGGTGTGCGATCCGTCGAGGACGGCCGTAATCGAGAACGGTCCGGTGCCGACCGGACGCCAGAAGGTCCATGGCGTCCAGTCGGCGACGTGGTCCACCAGGCCGTCGGATTCCGTGGCAGCGCTGGCCAGGCTGTCGGCGCCGGTCAGCGTCGCACCGTCCAGCGCGGAATCCCAGGCGATGCGCGGGTAGGTCGATGTGTCGGTGATGGTCAGGACGTCAGGCACGGCGCACCCCGCCGATCGTTATGCCGCGCTCGCGGGCCTCGTCGAACAGGCGGACCAGCGATTCCGCGGAGAAGCTGTCGCCTTGCAGCAGCAGCGTCTGCCCGGTCTGCGCGGGCGCAGAGATGCCGCCGATATTGCTGGTGGACACATCGGGCGCCGCTGACCCGCCGATCGATCCGGAGTCCGACTTGTCGACGTTGGCGAGCTGGACCGATCCGGCGACCACGGCCGCGGCCGCAGCGGCGATGCCCAGCGCGGGGCCGATGAACGGGATCGACGCCATCGCGCTGTAGGCGCCCATGGCCGCCGACGCCGTATCCATGACGATCTTGCCCTTGGCGGCGATCTTGCCGGCGGCGCGCGCCGCCTTGCTGTGCGTGTTTTGCAGGCTGGACAGGTTGGCGAAGAATGACGACGCGCCGCCGGTCAGCCGCTGGTATCGCTGCAACTGGATGTCGACCATCGCGTTCTGGTGGCGCTGCTCCTCGGCCTCGGCCGCCGCCGCCAGCTCAGCCGATCGGGACTGGCCGATGTCGTCGTAGTACTGCGTCAGCTCCGCCATTTTCTGAAGCTTCTGCTCGTGCTTGGCGATCTCGGCAAATTCCGGATCGTTCTCGGCGAGCATGCCGGACAGCGCCTTGTCCATCGCTGATGTGTCGATGATCGGTGTGGCCGGCGCATTGGCGATCGCCTTGGCGTCGGCCACGGCCTTGCCCGCCTTCTGCGCGTTGGCCTGGACCGCGTCGCCCCACTGGTAGACCAGAGCGGAGTTCCACGGGGCGTTGATCGCCTCGCGCAGTTCGCCGCGCGATTGCTCGGCGAAATTGCTTGCGGTCTCGCGGACGCGATGGATGGAATCCACGTATCCGGTGTCGATGACGAATAGGTTCTTCCACGCGTCCTTGGCGTTCGCGGCCTGGTTGACCAGGTCGTTCATCGACTGGCCAATGTCGGCGCTGGCCTTCGCGGACGCCGCAGCCGCGGACCTTCCGACCGCATGCGCAGCCGTCGTCAGTTCACCGGCGATGTCCAGGCCAGCGGCGCGGGCTCCGTCGCTCATCAGGAATAGCAGGTCCGCGAACTTCTCGCCGATCAGTGAGAATGACTTGAGCGCAGCCCACTTGACGCCATTCCACAGCACGGCGAACACTTCGCCGACCGCCTTGGCCGTTTCCCATGTGGCTCGGTTCCAGTTCCACACGAATTGCCCGATGATCGAGAACGCCCGCGCACCCTCATCGGCCACAGCCCAGAACGATTGGCCAATGCTGGCGACGGCGACCTTGCCATATTTGAACCCGATCATCACCACTTGCCACGCGTCGGCGATGAACGCGAATGCATGCTTGATGAAATTGCCAACGGATTCGACGCTGAACCCCCAATCGCGGACCCGCTTGACCAGGTCGACGAAGCCATCGGCAGCGGCCTTCACGAACGGAGCCATGGCCACCATCGCCGTGTCGAACAGGCCCTTGATTGATTCGCCGGCCCGGCTCATGGCGTCGTTGGCGGCTTCAACCTGCGCGGCGTTGGCGCGGGTCGTCGCGAGGCCCAGCGCCTCGGCGTCGGCCGCCATGTCCTTCAGCCCTGCCGATCCAAGCGCGGTGACATTGAGCAGGGCGCCGCCGCCCTTGCCAAACAGGTCCATTGCCGCGGCGGTGCGCTCTCCGGCGCTGCCCATTTCGTTGAGTGCGTCGGACACCTTCGCGAACTGCTCATCGGCCCGCAGCGTCGAAAGCTGGTAGGCGGACAGACCCAGGGCATCGAGCGATTTTTTCGCCTCGGCGCTGCCGCTGGCGGCCTCCTGGATTTTCTTGGTCAGCTTCTCCATCCCGCTGACCATCGCCTCGGCGCTGGCGCCGCTCAGCTCGGCGGCGTGCGTCAGGCCGGCGAATGCCTCGGTGGAGATGCCCAGGCGGTCGGCCGATTTTGCCAGTGCGTCGATGCGGTCCGCGCTGGACTTGAGCCCGGCGACGATCGCGCCAGTCGACAGCAGCCCGGCGACCGCGGTCAGCGGCGAGAGTAGCGGCGACTTGATGCCTTCGCCAAGGCTCTTGACCGCAGATGTGGCGGACCGCGACGCGGAGACGAATGCCCCCACGGACATCGTCAGCGCAACATTCAGGCGGGTCAGGTTCGTGGCCATGTCATCGCTTCGCTGGTCGCTTCACTCCGAACAGTGCATCGAGGGCGTTCGCCGCCTGTTCCTTCGTCTTCGGGCGAATCCTTCGCTTGGCCGGCGGCGTAGCCTGATCGTTCTCCCAGGTGTAGAACGCCATCCAGTTCACAAATTCCGGCCACGTCATGCGGTCGATCAGGTCGGCGACCATCATCCCGAGGTCCCGCGCCAGGCGGTGCGCGAGGCGCAGGACCGGGTCGCCCTCTATTTTTTTACCGCGTCCTCCACCGCCTTTTCATCGACTCCGGACATCTTGTTGATCTCCGAGATGATCGGCTCGACGATCGCCCGCGACAGGCCGCCCAACTCGGTAGCGTCCGCCTCGGAGAACAGCGCTGCGCCCTTCTCGTCGCAGACGCACGAGATGAGCATTCGCATCGCCGGGTCCAGCTTGTCGCCGCTGAATCCTGCCATCATCGCCAGGGTGACGGGTCGGATGTAGACCGTCCCGCCCAGTGCCTTGACCTCGATGGCCTTGGGGCGGATGTCCGATGCGGCGGCCAGGAAGCGTTCGCGGGTAATCATGTCAGGCCTTCACGATGCCGGTGTTCACGATCTTCAGCGCGATCACGCCGGTTGATTTTCCGGTGCCGAGGATCGACACGCGGACCGGGTTGGCGAGGTCGGCGGTTGGGACGATGCTGCCGGCGGTGGCGCCCAGCGCGTAGATCACGCCGACCGCTGGAGCGGCGGTGGCGCCCACGGTGAAGTCCCCGGCGGTTTGCAGCCGGATCGGCTGGCCGGACAGGGAGCCGTGGCAGGCGAGGCCGCGGACCTGGGCGGTGGCCGCCGAGGCGTCGGCGTCGGCCAGCTTGATCGTGTTGGTCGAGGCATCGAGGTAGCAGGGTTGACCGGCGGTGATCGTGGCACCGGCGATGCCGTCGAAGAACTCGGCGCCGGTCGTGCCCGGCTGGACTTCGGCGACGGTGATGGAGAGGGCGGCCATGGTGGATTCCTTGGTTCAGGTGGTGGTTGAGCTGATCAGGTCGCGGCGATCTCGGAGAAGTCGCCGGACACCTGGATCGTCACCTTGGTGACCATCTTGGTGTCGGTCTTCATTTCCTCGCCGCCCTGCGTCTTCACGAAGCCGGTATAAACTCGCTTGTAGGGCGTCGATTCGCCGGTGCGCAGCGGCCATGCGATGGTGAACGTCTGCTGCACGCGGGTCAGCCGGCCGATGCCCGGGACGTGGTCGAACTCGGCCGAGATGTCGCCGTGGCTGATCAGCGTCGCCGGCTTCGCGGTCTTGGCCACGGTGGTGCCGAGATGCGTGGTATCCAGGACGGCGACCGTTTCCTCCGGCAGCGTCAGGGAAATGAGGTCGGCGACGAAGGACGAGACGGAGAACGCGATCGTCGCTCCGGTACCTTCGAGGGCTACGGTGGTCATGGGTTGGCCTTTCGTTGAGTGAGGTAGGCGCGCAATTCTGCGCCGATGGTGGTGATTATTCTGGACTGGTTCGATCGGATCGCGGTCTCAAGGAAATGGACCGGGCCGGCACGCCGCTTCCATTTGCCGTCCTTCGATTGGCCGAACTCGATCAGGCGCGCGTACTGCTGCGCAGAGACCGTCGTCAGCTTGCGGCCCTGGTGCTTCTCGCGGAACTTCTTTGACCCGCTGACCATGCGCTCTCCGCTGGTGGTCTTGTAGGTGTAGTTCGGGCGCGTGCCGACTCTGGATCCGAACGACGTCTTCGCCCGGTTCTGCGTGGCCAGCTTGCCGATCGACGCGGCCAACCGGCCGGAATCGACCGGGGTCAGGCTCTTTGCCGCAGCGAGGACCGGGGCCATGGCGGTGCTGGACACCCGCTTGGCCAGGCGGCGCAGGTCCGGGCCGGCCAGTGCGCGCAGCTGGGTGATGAGCTGGGCGTGCCCCTCAATGCGGACTTCGGCGATGCTCATACCGTCACCACGGGCGATCGGGTGTAGCCAAGCGAGAACGCGGTCTCGAAGTAGTCGCCTCGGGCATCGCGCTTCTCGGCGACGATGCGCGTGGGCGCGGCCACCATTTCGATGGAGCGGAACGCCAAGCGGTCCGGGCTCATGGTCGCGGCGACCGCTTCGAGGTCGGCCAGGACCAGGGAAACGTGGTGGCAAAATTCGAGAACGGCGCGCTTATCATCGTCGGCGTACCGCGACAGGTCGAGGCCGAGCGGCGGACCGTCAGGGACAGGGGCACGGAAATACAGCAGGACCGCGGAGGTGGCGCGTTGCTCGAACACGCGTCCGGGCTGGATGTGAAGCCGGTCGCGCGCCCAATCCCCGAAATCGACCAGGGCGAGCGGCGCCGTCGCGGAACGTGGGATGGTGACGATGTGGGCGCGGTACTGCGCGGTGGCCGCGTCGGTCCCGGTCCACGCCTGGAACGCGGACGATCCGGCCAGCATGTCGGCGAGCGACGCCAGCGGACATGCGATCATGCCCAGCGCGGTCATGTGCGCATCCGTGCCGGCATGACCTGGTCATCGCGCGGGCGCGACAGGTGCAGAATCCACGTCCATTCGTCTTGCCGCTCGGCGTGGCGCAACGTCCATGTTTCATCCTCGCGGATGATCTCGTCGCCGACCAGTGGAGGTGTCGGCATGTCTTCGAGTTTCACGACCAGCGTTGCCATGCCGTCGTAGGCCTGGAGCCCTAGCCCATCGGCCTCGGTTCCGCCGTCCGGGAGCGCACGCTTCCAGACGCCGGACACCTCGGTATCCCCGGCGACCTCGTTGCGAATGACGACAACCTCCGCGTGCGTCCGGTGCAGGACCGGGCGGGCGCGTTCGTTGAAGTAGGTTGCGAACGATGAGGCCATGGGCATCCCGGGGGAACTGCCGGGGGCGATAGGCGAAATCTCGCGATCGTCCCCCGGCTAGTTCCGGATCCGAATCTTCAGGCGAGGCGGGCCGCGACGATGAACCACGCGGTGCCGTTGCTCTCGATGGTCAGCGTGTCGCGAGCGGCATCCATGGTCGCCACGGTCGTGCTGCCATCGATGGTCTCCGACGCGTCGCCGTCCAGCGTCAGCGCATTAGTGCCGGTGCCGGCGCGGACGAACGTGAACCGGCCGCCGATGCATGATGCCGCGGTGGGCAGGGTGATCGAGAACGCGCCGGCCTGGGTGTCGCCGTAGACCGTGGCGCCTAGATCGGCCGCGGTCAGGGTGATGGCCGCAGCCGTCGCGAGCACCTTGTTGCGCGCCAGGTGCGCGTTGAGGTCGACGCGAACGACCAGCTCGCCGCTGACCTTGGCGGCGACCGCCGAGCCGATGGCGAAGTCAGCCAGCGCGGTGCTGGCGCTGTTGATGGCGGTGTTGGCGGACACGTCCCAGAAGACGGTTTCGCCGATCACGAAGGTGACGCCGGTGGCGGCGAGGACGTCGAACACGCCATGCGTGTACACGGCGCCGCGCTGCGATGCTTCCAGTTCGCTGACGACGACCGCCGCGCGCTGGTCGGAAAGCTGGATGACCTCACCGGCGAGCGATGCGCTGCCGGGGGTGTAGATCTGCTTCCCGTGGTCCTGTTTGAAAATGGCTTCAGCCATGGTTGGTTCCCTTGAATGATGGTTGGATGCCGTCCCCTATGCGGCGAAACGCTCGCCGCACAGAGGGTGGCGATTGCTCAGGCTTCGCCCTTGGCGCGGACGCCTGCGCGGTATTCCTGCTTCGACACGCCGAAATCGTGGTAGCCGCGCATCTGGATGCCCAGGGTGCTGAAGTCGGCTTCCGCGGTCTCGACCGTCGGCGATTCCTGGCCGTTGAGGAACACGGTCTCGATCACCGCCAGGTCGGCCGGATCGGACAGGAGGTACCACGCCAGCGCCGATGCGCCGGTGAACGAAGTGTTGCTCATGTAGGCCGAGGACACCAGCTTGAACCGGCCGGCGAACGGGTTGCCCACCGGCGCCTTGGTGCTCGCGGTGGTGTCGCGGATCTCGGTCGAGGTCATCAGCGCCGAGCCCTTGGCGGCCAGCGCCACGGGCACCAGCAGGACCTTGGGCATCAGGCCCAGCGGCTGCCCCTCGGGATCGGTCTGGAGTCGGAACAGGCGCTCGGCCTCGGTCAGTCCGTCGATCGTCAGCAGCGACAGCGTGGCGCCCACGAAGGCGTTTCCGCGGCCGGTGGTGAAGAACGACGAGTTGTCGAGGTACGCGGTCCAGAACACGCTGTTCAACTTGAGCGCGGCGCCGCGGCCGAGCTTCTTCGGGACCGTGGTCATGGCGCCCAGATCGTCGTTGATCATGTCCTGGCGGGTGATCGACAGCATCTTGGCGAAGGTCTTGGCGCGGTTGGTGTATTCCAGCTCGCCGAGGGTGCCGTGCTCGATGTCGCCGCCGGGGCCCACCTCGGCGTACTGGTCGTCGCCGATCAGGCGGTATGCGGTGGTGGTCTTGAAGTCGCTGACCGGGCGGACGCTGCTGATCTCGCGCCAGGCCTGCTCAACGGACATGAAGCCGTCGAGGAGGAACTTGTTCGCGGTGTTCGACAGGATGCCGCTGATGTCGGCGTTGCTGAATCCGGCGGCCTGGATGTCGAACGCGGCGCGGAGCACGCCGCGCGGATCCTGGCGGAAGCTGCGGCCGGTGTAGCCGTTGGCCCACGCGGCTTCGAGCAGGAGTTCCTGCAAGCCGAGACGGCCCTTGAATCGGCGGTGCGCGGCTTCGAGCACCTTGGCGTCGTGGGTCTCGTTCAGGCCAGGCACGCGGGCGGCCTGGAGAATCGCGGCCTCGATCACGGGGCCGGTGATCGACTCACCACCATGCACATGGATGGCCGGGCCGGTCGGGCGCGATGCCTTCAGAACGGCCAGCTCGGTCGCGTCCTTGGACCAGCCTTCCTCAATCGCCTTGGCCTTGATGTCGGCGTGCTTGGTGCCGCACACGGTGGCGATGGCGTCCACGCGGCGCGCTTCATCGGCGTGCTGCTTGCGGCTGGCTTGGAGGTTGACGGTGGCAGCGGCCACAGCCTTTTCGGTTTCATTCTCGGGCATGGCGTCTTCCTTGGCGGCGTCGGCCGCGTCTTCCTTCGGCATCGCGTCGTAGGCCTTCTGCAAGGCGGCGCGCTGCTCCGGGGTGATGGTGGAGGGGTCGAACCCCAGGGATTTGATCCAGGTATCCAGGTCCATGGGGTTCTCCTTGTGGACGGTTTGTTGTGTTCTCGCGGCAATCATGCGCGCGATGGTTGAATCGTCAGCGCCGAGCGCCACGAATGAGATTTCGCCGAGGCGCGATGATCGCACGATCATCATGGGGCCGGCGAAGGTCTGGCCGTTGGCGGTCGCGGTCTGGCCATGCGCCACGTCTTCCGCGTCGTGGATGTCGCAGCCGATCGACGCCTGCCAGGGGAATCCGTTGTCGGCCGCCGCGACCACTTCCAGCGCATCGGGGCCGACCGCGCTGGCGGTGCCCTCGACGTGGAGCGATCCGGCTGCGGCGATGATCCGGTCGGAGTGCCCGACGATTCGCTGCGCGTCGTGATCGCGCAGGATCGGCCGCGACTTGTTGCCGAGGTCCATGCCGGCGATGTCGACAACCACCGGGACCTTGGACCACGCGAAGCGCATCGGGCCGCCGTTGTAGGCGTCCATCGCGAATCGGCGCAGTCCGCCGGCTGATGCCTTGATCTGGGCGGATCCGGTGAAGTTGAGGCGCATCATCCAACTCCAGAAAAGAATGGCATCATGCGGTCAGTGCGAACAGTGCCGCCGACACCAGCCCCGGCCGCGGACAGCACCTGCATCATGACGCGCTGGCGAACCGGACCGATCAGCGGCGGGCGGTTCTTGAACGGGTGCGCGGCGGGCAGATTGGCGGTCAAGCCCCACTTATGGGCGAGGTAGCCTTCGACAGTCTGTCTACGGAGATTGTCTGTAGTCTCAAGCAGAATGAACTCGGTCATCGTGATGTTGGATTTCCGGTTCGGGTTATCTTGACCCGCGAGTGTGAAGCCAGTGTTCGCGGTGTTCGGCGCAGCAATGCCACTCGTAGTTGCTTCCAGCGTCCCGTTCCGCCACACGCCCCAGCCTGTCACGTTGCTCTGGAATGCCATGACCTGCGCGGCGGTATTGTTGTATGCCGTGCCAGAACTGAGGTCGTAACTATTGTTGAGTGGAGCGCCGAAATACGGATACGACGCCCCGAAATTGTTACTGTTCTTCACGTAATGCAGCGCGCCACGGTCACCCCCGCCAGCGAGGACACCAACGCTCGGCTTATAAGTATCGCCCGTGGACCCCGCGCCGCGCCGAATGAACGCCCAAAACACGCCGTGCGATGTGTTTTGCATCCGCGTGGTGGAGATGTTCAGTTGGTCGTTCGACCCGTCGAAGGTAATTCCCGGCAAGCCAAAGAAGCCGGTTTGGGAGTAAACAGGTTGATTGGCCGCAGTAGCTTGAGTGGCGTGTGAGCCATTCCCGCTCTTGTCGCGCCACTCGCTGACACCCGTGGCAATGGTGATCGTGCTTAGATCGGCGGCGTCCAGCCACACCGCTGGACGCACTAGCGGAGGCGTCCACAAAACCCCCTGCTCGTTCGCCTGTTCCAGGAACGGATTGTTCAGCACATACGGTAGCGACCGTGGCATATCAGGCCGACGTGTAGCTATCGAGACGTGCGGCGCTTACGCGGCTGAACAGCGACTGGCCAGAACCGACGTTGTCGACTATGACGCGGGCGCGCAGGAACCCGGACACGTCCACGCTCTGACATCCACGCTCGGCCTGGCTGGTCACTGCTGCGCCGTTGTCGTGCGCGCTGGTGCATGCTTCCTCAAAGGTCACCACGCTGCCGGAGATGCTTTTCACGCGGATCAATTCGTAATTCGCCGGAGTCGTGGTGTGGCCCAGGTACAGGTATTCACCGGCGACGACGTTGGTGATCGATGTCAGCGTTGCCGTGGTCGCCCCTGCGGACACCGCGCCGTTCAGGGTGGTAGCGCTGATGGACGCGCCGACCGCCATTTGCGGCGTCCAGATCGGGTACCACGCATCGTTGCCAGATGCCAATAGGCTGACTTCCAGGCGTACAGACGGGCCTTTGGTGAACGCGCTCGCCGACACCCGGCCAAGCTCGAAGGCCAGGGCGAGCACACCAATCTTGTTCGTCGAGTGCAGATCGATGTCGGTGCTGATCCGCTGCGCGTTCGTCGCGATGCTGGTGGCCCAATCCAGGGTCAGCGTCGCGGCCGAGATCGCCGATTTGTTTGGAGTGATCGTGGCCATGCTCAGGCTCCCGTGGCGACAACGTCGATAAAGCTGTTGACGATGAACTGGATATCGTTGTCGGTCAGGCCGGTTGGGTCGGCCTGGAATACTGCGTTGGAGGAAATCGCCAAGCGGATGATGCGGTGGACGCGCTTAAAAACCAGCTCGTCGGTCTCGCCCTGCAACCCTTGCGCCCAGATGACCCGATTTGCGTGGTTGCTGGTATTGCTGGGCTCGGCCAAGATATCCTTCGCAGCCACCAGGCATGCCGCGATGAATTTCTTGAAAGTGTCCGTGGCTGGATCGAATGACCATGAATTGCCGATGGAGATGAGCGTCATGGTTCATTATCCCTTCACTACCGAGAGGCAGTCCCACTTGCTGTCGGTGCCGTTGTAACGGAAGCCGATATAGTCTGTTTTTGCCGCCGCAGTGCTCAACGTCGGCAGCGCCACGTCAGTGGTCGCGCGGAAGTCGGCTCCGAACGCGAGCGTCCTGGAACCGGTCGCATCCTGGCGGATGACGTAAAGGACCATTTGACCGTCAACCGGATTGGTCGGATTCCCCAGCGTGCGATTTCCGGCGAGCGTGACGGTGAAGTGATTACCAAGCGAGGCGTCAGTGGCGATGGTCGCGGCATCGGTCAGCGCGACCACCTTGGGGATGGTCCTGGCCGGGAAGGTGATGCTGCCGGTGAGCTTCGCGCTGGTGACCGTGGCATCGGTTGGCGTCCTGGTGTCGCTCAGGCGCGCGTCGTCTCCGGCCGCAACGGTTCCGGCCGTGGTGCCAACGCTAAGCACTGCAGCGCCGCCAAGTCCCAGCGTGGTCCGTTGCGCGGACGCGTCCGCGTCGTCCAGGAGCGCCTTGCCCGCCGTGGTCAGGTCGTAGGTCCCGGCCGTTCCGCTGCCCGTGAACTGGATGCCCTTGTTCGCCGCGCTGGTCAGTCCAGCAATCGCGGTCAGGTCGGCGTCCAGCGGTTGGCTCGCGGCCTGGGCAGCGGCGGCGGCGCCAGCGGCGTCGAAATCGCCGGTTGCCGCGGTTGCCGCGGTGCCGAGTCCGAGCGTGGTTCGTGCCGCTGCTGCGGTGGTGTCATCCAGGACGGTCGCCGCGAAGGCGCTGATCCCATGAACGCCGCTGGTCAGGGCTGCATGCGTCGACACCGCGCCGGATGACTCGAAGTCTCCGGTGGCAGAAGTGGCAGCCGTTCCCAGCCCCAGGTTGGTTCTCGCGGTCGATACGGACGACAGATCGGAAAGGTTGTTGCTTCGTTGTGGGTATCGTGCATCGCCGCGAGAATCGTTGTGGTACTGGCTGTGATCGTCATCCGAGAGACCGGTGAGGTCTCCATGATCTGATACGCCGTCACCGCCACCGCCAGCGCCACTGGTGATCGACACACCGCCGGGTCCCTGCGGGCCGCGGTCGCCTGGCTTGCCGGGCTTTCCATCCTTGCCCGGTTCGGCCAGGGTGTTCCACGTGGCACCGGTTCCGGGGGGCGAATCGATGTTGGTGTCGGTCGCGATCCACGAACCGCCAGCGTGGCTGACGGCGTCTTGCCGGAAATAGGTGACGGACTCGGACCACGCGCCGCGCCAGGTGATGCCGAGACCGTCGCGGCCAGGATCGCCGGCAGTGCCCTGCGGTCCCATCGGACCACGCCGGCCAGCTTCGCCGGTTTCTCCGCGCGGACCGATCGGCCCCACGTCGCCCCGCGGCCCATCTGGACCCTGCGGGCCAACTGGTCCGGCGTCGCCTTGCGGACCCCGCAGATCCATCGGGCCAGGAGTCATGGCGCGAACCGTCGCGGCCTTCGCCGCTTCGAGCGCGTCCTCGGCGGTCGCCAGCGCCAATACCGCAAGCTCCTGGCTCATGCGCGTACCACTCCGACCAGCGCGCCGGTGCGGTCTCGGCGCAGACGCACGCCGGGGCCGGCCGCGCTGGCGGACAGACCGATGATCCGACCTGCGGAATCGCGCTCGATCAGGCTGGCCGCCACCGGCTGCGGTGCCGGGGCCGGTTCAGGCGGGGCATCGGTCGGGGCCGTCACATCGCCCAGCGTCAGGCCGAGCGATTTCAGTTTGGCGCGCTCGCGGGCGATCTGGGCCAGCTTGTCCTCCCAATCCGCGCCGCTCTTGCCCCATTCGTCGGACAGCGTCGTGGTGAGCGAGGACAGGCGCGTGGCCTGGGCGTTCGCTTCCTTCACCGGGTCGACGTGCTCGTTGCCGTCCCACATCCAGACGTGCGTCCAGTCGGTGGTAACGGTGCGCAGCGAGTTCGGAAGGTAGTCCTCGATCAGCACCGCCTCACGGATCCACGCTGCGAAGATGCGATCAAGCATCTGCGTGACGATGCGCGTGCGGTCGACCTGGATGGCGCGCTGGAATACCTGGATGTCCAGGCGCCCGGAGGCGTAGTTGTAATCGCTGGAATTTCCTGCGGCGATGTTGAACGGCACCGACAGGCAACGCGCGATCTCGCCGATGATCTCGCGCTTGACGTCGCTGTACGTGCTGGTCGGTTGCTCGGCCTTCATCTGCTCCATGCGCCAGCCGTTCGGCAGGGTCATCATCGCGCGGCGCTCGATCTCGATGCGCTCGAAGGCGGCGGCCTCCTCCGGTTCGCCGGACTCGCCGGGCGAATCGGTGAACATGATCGCGGCGAAGTCCGAGGCGGTCTCGGCGGCAGCGAGGACCGACAGCGTCCAGCGCCGAAGCTGGGCGAACAGCGGGAGCGCCGGGGTCAGCTCGGGAATGCCGCGGCGCTGGCCGGGGCGGTCCGCGCGGTATAGGTGCAGCACGTCGGATGCGGGCACCGGCTTGGCCTGGTAGTTGCCCATCGACGCCGTGCTCCCCGGATGCTCGGGCAGGATGTCGTACTCAATTGGGTTACCGGCCTCGTCGAACCGGATGCCGTCCACCTGATTTTTCGGGAAGGTCAGGGTGGTGCTGGCGACCTGCTCTGCCTCGATCAGCCGTAGATCGAGGTGCACCGGCGTTGGCAGCGCATCGTTGTTCGTCAGCAGCGCGAACGCCTCGCCGTCGACCGTGCGCGCCATGCGCGCAGTGCGCAGCTTGTCGGCCAGGTCCACCGCCTTGGCCCATGCTGCGAACTCGCCCTCAACGTATGCCTGATCCGACCGCGACAGGCCGACCATTTGCAGGCGCGGGCCGGTGCCGATGCAGTAGTGCGCCAGGGTGTCGACGATCCCGCGGGCATAGGAGTTATTCGCGGTCTCGTAGCGGCTGCGGTTGCGCAGCGTGCGGCGAATGGCCGGCGACGCGGCGGCGTCCGCGCTCAGCCCGTCTGCCATGGCCCAATGCCGGGAATTGTCGTCCGTGGTCTGCGCGGAGTCGAAGCGCGCACGCAGCGGAAGACGGCGCCGCGCCGGCTTGGGCGCCAGGCCGAGCATTGATCGGACCAGGCGCGGCAGCTTCACGCGGAGCCGCCAGCGCGGAACTTGCTGATCCGGAACCCGCGGCCCAGGCCTGCGGCCCGGCCCCGGACGTACCGGTCCAGCGCGATCAGGTCCGGGATGCTCTGCTGGGTGATCGAGCCGTTATCGCCGGTCGCCGATTTCGGCGAATTGGCGGCATCCTCGAACGCCTGCGTCAGGTCCGGGTCGGGCATCCCCTACGATGTGTCGGACCGTGCTGGATGTCATTCGCGGAATTGTTGTGGCGTGGATTACATTTCCGAACATTTGGAACAATTCCCATCGGATTGATGGGCGATTGCTGGCCGGCGCCTACCACTTCCGTGACTTCGCCGCACGCTGCAACGCCGCAAACGACATGCGCGCGGGCTTCGCGTCCGTGGTCTTGGACCTGGTCGGGTTGGCCGATTTCTTCGGTGCGTTCACCGGCATGCCCTGGATCGATGCTGCCACGGCCGTGCCCACCACGCAATCCCACCAGTGATTGTCCCGGCCGGGCTTCAGCTTCCACTCGTCGCATGTCCGGCCGCGGCCGGTCACGCGCACGCGGTATTCCGCGCACCAGTGGTCGCCGATCATGCGATGCCTGTCCGGCGATTTTCCCCAGAGCGTCAGCGTCCCGGGGTCGCCAGGCGCGGTCAGGATGCGCTCCGCCGTCCAGGTCTTCCAGGCGTTGGTGTCGTAGGTCACACTGCGCAGCCCGCGCTTCGCCGGGTTGATCCGCCAGCCGTTGCCTACGCGCTCGCCCGGCTTCTTCGCCCAGGTCGACATGGGCGTTGAGGACGCGCCGATGCCGCGGCCGTGCGATGGCATGATCACGCCGGAATGCGCCGATGACCGGCAGAAGTCGTAGACGGTATCGGTCGACTGGCCCCAATTCGCGTCGATCAACATGCGCTCGATCGCCACCTCGGCGCCGTCCTGCTGCCGGTACCGGCGAGCCATGATGTCGGCGGTGATCGCCGCCAACCCGCCATGGATCTGTCCCTCCAGGCCGGCGCCCTTGATCACCTGCGCCAGCGTGATCCGCTGATCGCGGAGCGTGAAGTAATCCCGCCCACCCTGGTCCGGAAAGGTGCCGTAGTCCAGGACCTGGCCCGTCCAGTCGTCGGCCCAGGCCGCGACCATCCACCAGAGGGACTTGCCCTGCACGTCGACGTAGGCCGTGATCCGCGGCGAGGCCAGGCCGACCGCCTCGCGCTCGTAGCCGGACAGGCGCGACACCACCAGGTCGGGAGTCAGGTCGTCCGTCGACCCGGTGTCGTCGGGCAGCGGGGCGTTCTGGTACTCGGCGAAGAACGCCGCCTCGTTCGCCAGCCGGAGGTTCCAGCAATTCTGGACCGCGGAAATCTCGTCCGAGTTGAACCGCGCCGGCCAGGCTACCTTGGCCCCAGCGTCCATTTCCGCCTGATTCGCACGGTAAAACTCGGTGGCCTTGCTGATGTTGCCAAGCTCGCGCAGGGAGTCGCCGCGGATGGTCGCGTACTTCTCCCACAGCTTGGTCGAGGTCGGCCACTCGTAGATCAGCTTCGTCCGCTCGCCGTTCCACTCCGGATGCCGCTGCGGATCCAGGATCCGGTCGGCCATGTCGCCAGGCGCGATCACGGTGCAGGGCATGATGCCGGCGATCTTCTTCCCGGGCCCGGCCAGGCCGAGCACTGCACCGGCCACGATCGCGGCGCGGGCCTGCGACTGGCTGACGCTCTTGGCCGACTCGTCCGTCTGCGGGTCGTCCAGGATCGCGAGGTCAGGGCGGATGCTCTTGCCGTCCGCGCGCTTGGCCTTCATCCCGCGGATGCGGCCGGTGATGCCGGCCACGCGGAACACCGCGCCGGATGCCGTCGACCCGGCTACGGTCGGCATGATGATCTCGTCCGCGGTCCATCCGATGTGCGTCCGCTCGCCGCGGTAGATCTGGCCGGAGGCACGGTGCGGGATGCCGTCCAGCGCGACGATCGGGTAGACCTCCAGGCGGAAGTCGGCCAGGATGGTCTCGTTGGTCTCTAGCTCGGTGCGGATCGAATCCAGCGCTTCCACGGAAGTGCCCTGGTCCGACCCGATCAGCACGGGGAACACACGGTGCCCGTAGAGGATGGCCCACAGTGCGCAGCATTCCGCCAGCGTCGACTTGCCGGATCCCCGCGGCATGGCCAGGGCGAACAACCCGCCGGTCAGCGTGGCCCGCTCCATCTTCTCGATCACGCGCAGATGGTCGTCCGACCAGGCCAGCGCGAACTGCGCAGGAAAGTAGGTCTCGCAGAATAGTCGCAGGCTCAGCCGGCAGCGTTCGCGCCGGTCCGGGTCGGCACACGGTGGCTCCGCATCCATCTGCGCCGCGATGTCCCGTG
>Ga0315909_10001890_pt1 | contig 27596 bp, 26 predicted proteins | sample LakEriMetagenome_11_FD_203527 | JGI IMG/M metagenome (GOLD analysis project Ga0315909, IMG submission 203527) | Freshwater fungal communities from buoy surface, Lake Erie, Ohio, United States - Buoy 2 MA125 | ecosystem: Environmental > Aquatic > Freshwater > Lake | place: USA: Lake Erie, Ohio... | reverse complement strand
AAGTCAGTCTTTTTGACCTACGAAGAAGCAAAAAAAGATTTTGAAAACCGAAAAGCTTCTGCCATTAAATCTGCTGAAAAGAAAATCAAAAAATTAAAAAATTTAGATTTTTCTTTTAAAGAGTGCTAAAAAAAAATCCCTCTTTCCCCTAAATGTATAGGAAAGAGGCTTTTTTTTTCTTGATTTGAATTAAACTACCGTTTCGTCGCCAAAAATAATCCGAACACCAGAGCTATCAGGTAAAGATGTGAGAGTTACTCTGAGTTCTTGTTGAGTTTGTAATCCAAAAGCCAAGTTAGTACCATTGATAGAAGTCAATGCACCGTTAGGAAAAGTTACCCAGTTATTAACCCAAGCTTTATAATCGGCTACATCAGCATCAAAAGCATCTTCGGCTAAAGCTATAGAACCATAAGTCTTACCGTTATAAGTGGTAGTAGTGGGGGCAGTAGTACCGGGGTCAGTAAGAACGGGATAAGGTTTTAATACAACTTTTTGACCAGTAATCAGAGTGCCTGCTTGGTCTGTAACTGCTACTTTTCGCATAGTGTAGTTAACGGTATTAACCGTATCAGTGTCAGATAGGAGAGGCACACCAAAAAGAAGAGCAATTTGTTGAGCAGAAATGTCTGCGATAGAGATTTCCAATTTACCTTCAATACCCGTTTTAATATAGCCAACTGGTTTAGAGGAACTTTGGTCTTTAAGGGTAAACTCATCCCTTTCAATCCTCAGCGTGGCATCATTCATTTGTTGGTCATTGGTGATAGTGATTTTATCATTACCAGTACCAATTTCAATTTGAGATGGGCCGGAACGTTTTGCCATTGTTTTAATTTATCCTTTTTTTTTCAAGCAGACTTATTTATGGTAATGAGCGTTTTCAGGCATTTCGGATATGGAATCGATAATCAACGCCACTAATAAAAATTTCAAGGGATTTATCAAATATAGGAGGAATGCGACGAGCTAAGTAGCTATGATTAGACTCTTGATTTAGCATAATAAGGTTAAAAGGATTTAAAGACTGCAAATATTCAATCAAAGATTCTTGAATTTGACGGTTTTTAGCATAATTAGTATTAAAAACTAAAAAAGAAACTAAAGGATGAATAATATCTCTAGAAATAATGGAACCTTCAATGTCATCAGATATAGCAGAAAAAGTAATAACCGTTTTTCCATTTGATAACTCATTCTTTGTTTTTGGGTAATTAACTGAAAAAGTAATGTCATTATTTACAAAAAATTCAGTTAAGAGAGTAAATAATGCTGATTCTAATTTAGATACACTTAACATTAAACCCTCCGAAGCTCTTGAGAAAGTTTGTCAACATAAGGTCTTACTTCAGGGTTAAGTAATTCTTCTGTTATATCTTTTTTAATAATTACCTTAACTTCGTTTTCTTCTTGGGTAACTTTAGCATTCTCAAACTGTTGAGTAAGAAAGTCAACTTTATTAAACAAAGAAATGTTTTTGTCTTTTTTAAATCTAGCAAATTCAGCATGGTTACGATTGACGGGCATAAAATTATTCCTATGGTAACAAAGTTTGAACATCAGACCAACTATACGGAACCCCTTCATTAGCATTAACCACAACGGTAGATAAAGCAGATAAATTGTATTTAACGTTCTTAACGACTGCTGATACAATTCTGGTGTTTTCCGACCAATCAATAAAAGCATAGTCACCCATTAGAATTTCAGCTTGGGGTATAGCCATCTTAAACCTGAAAATTCCTCCAGAATTTGAACTAAATTGAAGTCTCTCATGAAAAGTACCATCTTCAAAAGAGATTATAGGATAACTATTTACCAACAAGGGTGGGTTTAGATTAGGTGCGTTAAAAGGATTAGAGGCAATGTTAGAAGGACGAACAATGTGAACATACCCCGCATTTAATGTGTTCACAATCTCCCTAACTACTTCCTGTAATCCTAAGTCAGATAAATTTAAACTCATAAGTAAAAATGGCTGTAATAACCTTATTTTGAGCGTAACTACTTAGTTTAATCGTCTTCGGAAATGATAAGTGCCAGAAACAAATTTTCCTACATCGGAAGCGTGAAAAATAATTGTGCCAAGAGTTCGATTGATTGAAATGAAGCCCCCGACAGGTGGAGATGCTCCATTAAACAAAATACGTTCTGGAGGTACTAATTCTTTATTGATGCTTAATTTAAGATAATTTAAGTCAGCACCAATAATTTCTTCAAAACCTGATACTGAAGAAGCTAAAGGAAAAGGTACGATTAGATAATCAGGGATTAAAATAGGCATTAAAGATTTGCTTGAGAAATTTCAGAAGCTGAAAAAGTAACATAGTGTTCTATATAACGGGCATTATCTCCTAAAACACCATAACAAACAGGGAGTGTATAAAAGTCCAGAGATTGAAAAGAAACACCAGTTTGACCATTTTGAAAATTAATTGATAAACCATCAAGAATAGGTTGAGAATTGGCGTGGGTTGTTTTAACGCCACTATGGTCTTTAACCCAAGCAGAACCATCCCAACCCCAAGATTCCCACTCTATAGAACAAACACCAATAGTTCCCCCAACAAAAAAAAGATTTCTACCTAAATACAATGAGGTATCAGGAAGCCTTTGGATTAAATCATTAGCACTTACAACCTCAACAACAGAATTATTTCTTACAGTAATAAAAAAATTCGCCCCATTTTTAAACTCCTGTCTGGCATAATAAAAATTATTTTCGTCAAAAAACCCAATACGCTTGTTAGTTCCCCCTTCTGGAGAATAATCACTATTTTGTGTAGCCTGAGAACCAAAAGAATTAGCACGATAAGAAGAAGTATTAACAGCATGGAAAATCCAAAAATCTCCAAAAGTAGAAACTTGAACAGCTTTTTCTTGAGGTATAATACCACCTGTGACAGTTGTATTGAACGTAACAGAATTTGCACTACCATTCCCAATAGACCTAGACCACCAAACTAATGCAAAATTGCTACCATTACGCAAATGAATAACAAATTCAGCATTTGGTCTATTAGAAGAAGTACAACCTACTAAGGCAAAAACATTAGCCCAACCCATAGATGTAATATTAGCATTAGAGGGGTTAAAAAAAGTTGACCAGTTAGAGGATAAATTTGTAATTCCGTTATTAGTAACAATAAATAGGTCTAAGACTGTTTGATTAAAAGCAGAAGCCACAGCATAAACCGGTGTAGTTACCAGTCTAACAATAGAATTAGTACCCCCTGCCGGGTTAATTTCCCACAATCCAGTGTCAGAACAAGCCACATAAATTTTTCCGTTAAATATTTCTAACTGTTTAATATTGGTAACAGGAAGATTAGCATTAGAAACAGTAGTGTCATTATTGACATCAAAATTTTTGAAAACTCCATTTAAAATGTCAATCATTGTGACTCCTGTAGAATCCCAACGTATTAATGTTCTATCATTAAAAACTTTGTAGTTAAGATGATTTTGATGTCCGTGAGAATGAGTAAAAGGAACCCTAGAATACCCATAACCTAAAAAGGGGATTACATCTCGTGTTTGGAACCAAGAATTACCGTTATAATGTGTAAAACGTTGACGTTCTAAACGATAAGTAGCCACTCCAATATTTCCAGAATCTACAATTCGTATTCTATACATATCAGGATAATAGCCAGTCCATGAACCTGAAGGTATCATTTTTCCTGAACCATTTGCTGACCATGTAGCATCATAAAAAGCAGACACGGCATTATTACTTTTACCCCAAGAAGTTTGAATAGGATTGCGAGAGGGATTTACTAATTGAATTGCAACAGCCGTTAATCCAGTGAAATCCAAGTCACCAACAGCTAATGTGTTTATAACTCTACCTGTAAAAGCATCTAATCCTACTGAATTACCACCCAATTTAAACTCTAAATTCGATAACAGTCGTGAAATGTCTCTATTAACAGATAGCCCACTACTGAGGACATTAGGTGATGTCGAAATATTTGTATTAGTATCTGACACCCAAAAATTATAATTATTTGGGTTTGGTAAAAAAGTTAAACTAGGGGTTTGACGAGGACTCCTTTGAGTAATAGATGTATCTATAAACTTTGCTTCTAATCCAAAAAGAACTCTACCTATATTTCGTATTAAATCACCACCTTTAGGCAATCCTAAGCCAACCTCATTAACAAAATAGACCCGGTAAAAAATGTCAATATTTTCAAAAGCACCTTGTGTGACGTTATTTTCAAAACGAACATAAGCGTAAGCAGAAGTTGAAAGATAGGTAGTACCTACCGTACCTGATGCATTATCACCAACCACAACAGTACGGAAAGTTCTGGAAGCCCCTGTATAAACTAACCGCCCTCGTAATTCACCGTACATGGGTGATTCTTCAGTAGCCTCTACCCATGACACCTCTGTAGCACCAGTCGGAGGCTCACAGCGTGCAATTAAACCACTGACAGTTGTAACATATCTATCTGGGGTCTCTGTAGAAGAAGAGATATATAATCTCTCTGCCTCACTAAAAGGTGATACCAGTAGGTTAGTACCAGCCACATTTGAGAGATTTAAAGCAGTTTGATAACCTCTTTGTGTAAAAGTGTTATATTCCGTAATAGAACGTGATTGTCCTGTTTTCTCATCCGTTATCAAAAGAGTGACTTGCCCTATAGGTTTAAACATTAACCGATTACTACCCCGCCTAAATCTAAGTCTGTTACAGACAATTGTTCTACTACATTTAATTGAGCGTTAAAAGAACTTAATCGTTCACGGTTAAGAAAATTATTTGGGATTAGTTGATAAGCATTTAATTTAGAGGATAGCAATGGGAGGTCAGTTACAAGAACAGAAGAAGCCGTAGACCAATTTGTTTGTACAGTTGAAAAAGCTAACATAGTAGAATTTTTTAAATCTAAAAATGTTTCAGACAAAGCACTAGAAACTCTAAGATTTTCAAATTCACTAGGAGCATAGCCGTAACTCTCTAAGTGAAACTGCGGGTCAATATAAAATAAATCTGAAGGGATTTCAAAATTATTGTTATCTAAAGTATAACAAGAAATTATTCTAAAAGGGGTTTTAGCAGGGACATTAAACTTATTTAAGACCGTAGAACCTAAGTTAATCCACCCATTGTTATAAGTTTCAATTTTATAGTTAACTAATCCAAAAGTTTTAGACGGGGGATTCCATCTAAAATACACAGTGTTAATATCTAAATTTTTTTTATAAGAGGCAGTTAAAGAATAAGGTAAATTATAAATTAAAGGTGCTAAAACTTTTTGTAGAGAGGAAAACTCAGTAAAATATGAATAAGCACTAAGTCCTTTCAAAACATCAAAACTTGAAGGGGCAGGCACAATTTCTATTGTAGCAAATACATCGGGATTATCTAAAAGAGCTACTTTAAAAAATATTTTACCACCTGTAGAATTAAAAACTCCCCCTTGAGAAATAACGTTAGTAACTAAATCGTTAGGGTTAGAAAAAGTAACGGGGTTTCCTGAAATTTGTGACCATTGAACAAATGAGGTCGAAGAACTAGCACTTATTAGAACTTCTGTTTGTAAAGTCACATAAATCTTTTCAGGGGCTGATATAGTTGCTATGGAAGCAATCATGTAAAGAGTTACAGAATAAATATCAGAAGTCTCAGTTTCTATAATCGGTCGTTTTTCAAAATATAAAATGACTTGTCCAAAAGATTTAATAACACTTTCATAAAAAATAAACTGATTTGTCTTAAAAGATTCTGGAATGCCAAATCCCCGCCCAGTAACATTTAAATTTTTATAAAAGTCTATAAACTCTAAAACTTGTGTGCTATTTAAACCTTCAAATTTGGCTGACACTTTTGCACTTCTACCTTGAGTAAAAGCATTTGTTCGATGTTCTATTCCTTCTTGGTCTTCAGTAATTATACTACCAAAATCAGATAACTCAATGTATTCAATTTTTGTAGGCTTAAAATTAGGAAAACTCATAAAATTTCGTCAGGATAAGGATTAGGAGACGGAACTAGAATCGTACTGGTAGTAATTAAATTCACAGTAAAATTATAAACGTTTTGTTTAACTGTAGTTATTTCTATTTTGTCAGCAAATCTCCAAATAACCCCCTTTGTAAGAGATTCTAAAGCATTTTTAAGTGATAAAGGATGTCTCCAGACCGAAATAGGAACCAAAAACCCTTTAAAAGTACCTTTGGCACCATTATAAAAGCCAACAATTTCTAAAACATCCTCAGCAGTACGATTAACATACTCTAATTTAATTTTAGTACCTGTACCATTATTGGTCAAAGATAAGCGAATTTCTGCTCCATCTGGAAACTCAGTAATAGATGAAGCATAAGTAGGAAGCTCTAGCTCCCTCATGAAATCTGGAACCAAATCAGGATATATCATTATTGAAATTGGAAGTCGATGTCAGAAAAATCAAATAATTTGTTAGACCATAAAACAGCACTTATAGATATTTCACCATTTTCAGAGATTGCAAGATTTTGAATCCTGTAAACTTTATCTTCAATAACGGCTCTACCAATAACTACAGGGTCATACAAGGAAATGGGTGAAGGTAAATTTTCAATGTCCAAATAGTAAAAACCATTCTCCAGAACTAATGTAAAAGTTAAGTTCTCTAGTACCGTATTGGTTTCCTGAAGTTGAATGGTAGCTTTATAGTCAGATGTAATTAAATTAGAGGGTTGTCTAGATAGCAAAATTCTTTGGGTTTGAGTTGTTATATCATAACCTCCAACTTCTGTAACATATCCAGAAATGTCATAATCATATTCGGTAGCCGTATGCTGAACTAGAATTGCTTCACCTGGAGCTAAAAAAAGTCCTTGAGTAGCAGTCTTAAACTTGACTATTTTATCTTGGTATCTCTTTGAGTTAAGGGTTACACCAGCTACCTTTTTGGCTTGTTCAGGATTAGAAATACTAGGAGCCTCAATTGTGATAGAATTTAATTTAACTTGTTTAGCTACTAACGCATCAGTTCGAGCTACTACTGCCGTTAAAGGTTTTTGATTATCAGTACCATCTGTAAAAACCACAACAACTTGATTAATTTGTGATTCTTGCCACGGTAATACACTTTCTTCAAACGAATCTTTTAAAATGTTAGAAGCATTGAAAACTGCGATTGGTAATCTATCTTCATCTTCGGTAGTAAGTCCAAATAAACCATTTGGACTAAAAGGATATAAAAGAGAAAGACTAGCATCTTTTGTTACTTTAGCTGAAAAATTTTCCACCTCCGATAAAACGCCATCCCAATAAAATTCATTTTCTTTAACGAATCTACGGGCTTTAACAATCGAATCATAATCAATATCATTATCGCCATCAATAACTGCCCCTAACCCACCTTCTGGGTTAATTAACCAATCAACATAAATATCTGGAAAATAATTAGATGCCTCATAATTATAGATAATAAAACGGTCTTTAGGGCTAAAGGAGATAGTCGTAACAGGTCTATTATTAGATATACTTGTCACTGTACCTTCCAATTTAGTGTCTAGATTTCTAACTTTAGTTGTCCCATTCACTATTTCGTTGATTGTAGAATAATCAATAGTTGTGTCAATAATGGTGCTTTGAGTAGTAGTTGCTTGTTGTACCCCATAATGTAATAAGTTTCTAATTTTTCTTCCTTCACTAATAAAAAAAGACATTTCGGGTGCTGTTGAAACTCTGTCAGAAGCTTTCACTCTAACTCCAACAACAGCCACACCAGCATAGTTACTAGGCTTTGAGATAGTATCAGGATTTACAACTTCTGATATAGTAGTTATTCTAAGTGGTGCGCCACTTTCAGATGAGACTATTCTTTTGAACTCATCAAAATTTATAGAATCTTTCATCATTTTATTAGTTGGTTGTCCTGAAAATTCCCCTTTTAAACGCACAATATTTCCGTTAATATTGGCTGAAGTAGAAGAAACAGTATCTTCACCACTACAATCTAATTTCAGAGTATCTGAAGTAGAATTAGGAGCCGTTGAGAAAGGTTTTAATTTGACATAATACCGACCATATTTAAGATTTTCTATTTCTATTCTAAATTGTTTAGCGTTTTCAGATTTTTCACGAATAAATATCCGTTTTAGAAAAACCCAATTGTTTTCAGAATAAGGAATAGGGTCGCCATCAATATCTGTCAAGGGTTGTATAAAAACATCAAAACATACCCCATAAGGATAAATATCTTGAAAATTTTCTAAATCTGCGTGATTTTTACCGCCCATTCATTTATCCTCTACTTTTTACCTGTTTTTTCTGTTTCATCTTCGACCGGCTTACGTCTGGAAAATAAGACCCCTTCAAAGTTAATCACTATTTTGTTTACCTTTTTACTTGTTTCATAAAAAGCTTCCCATATAGCAAATATGTCATCATCCTCCGTAATAGTTACAGGCGGTTTAATGATTATAGTCCTGTCTGAATCTCGTTTTTTAATCACTCTAAAACGATTGTTTATTCCACCATTGTTAACCTCATAAATTTCCGCAGGGGTAAACCGACTCCAATTTTCAATCGAATCTTTTTCGTCCTCATAAACGACTAATGTTGCGGTCTCTGTATCTGATGCAACCACCCCTACTCCAAATTCACCAGAGGGAAAAGCTACGCTGGACACCGAGTTAACCCTAACACTTGTGTTCATACCTTGGATAACAACTTTGGCTGGTATACCACTCCAATTTACACCCGAAACAGCTAAAATTAATTCATTATTCTTTTTATATCTTATGACTTTATTAGCACCTGAAAAACCTAACTCAACTTGAAAAGTATCATTGATAGTCCAAACACTAGAGTTTATGATGCTACCATTGGCAATAATAGATAGGGGATATGTAGTAATTTCAGTTTGAGGATTAAAAACAGATTCAGTTCTAATCCCAAAAGTAATGTTATTACTTCCTCTTGTACCATAACCTACTATCTTAGGAGCATAATCAAAAACTTGCCATGAAATAGTGCCGCCTCCTTCCCCGGGGATTTCGTTTGTAACGGCAAAGGAATCAGCTACGGTAATATCATTAGAACCAGCATTTTTAGTAAAGGTTTGTCCAAAACTACCACTAGACGATATGTAACAATTTGTTACTCCCCAACTACCATTGATTGACCTTGTAGAAGCTAAAACTGAGTTTTTAGCTTGCGCTCTTTTTGAAGTTCCCAAAAGATTATAGGAATTTGGGGAAATACATTGACCAAAAAAGTTAAAGTCTGTTGTTAAACTGTTTTGACCTTGATTATTGTAAAAAGTAGGAGTTCCTGACAAGTATTGAAAATCTAAATCTTCTTCATAATATCTGTCAATAGTTTGATTATCTATTAACAATTTAGAATCATCAATGTACCCTATTTCCCCTAAACTCAAAGCCACAACTGCATATAAATTTCCTGAATCCCCCCTGTTTTCAACTCTACAAGCAATTAACTTACCACCAGTTCTTACGCCTCCTAAAGGATTTTTTAAAATAGAAGTATAAATAATAGGAATTGCTGTTCCTTGAGTTGCAATACTATCACCAGACATTCCGTCAAAAGAAAAAGTAGGAGCTTTAGGTTTTTTAGGTTTTTTTCCACTATTACCACCAAACAAAGAAGAACCAAGTGCAAATCCCATTGTAATTCCTGTCAAAATAGCAGGTACACCACCTAAAGCAAAACCTACAATTCCCCCAACGATTCCTAGACCAATTCCTCCTTCTAATTTTCCATTTTGTATAACAAAATTATCCGTACTTTCAGTTAAGGGAACATCAGCTAATCTTCTATCCTCTTTTAGGCAAACCTGAAAGAAAAAGTCTTGAAAGTTTTGCTCAGGAGTTTTTAACATTCTACACCCACCTTTTCTGTTTTTTCCCAAATATTCCAAGTTTTAACAATGAGCGGGTTCATCTTCTTTAAAGGTTTAAATGTACTTCTAGAACTACCACCGCTACCCGTATATACCACATAATTAACGTTTAAATGGGGTACAATTATTCCTAATCCGTATTTTCCATACCAGTTTATAAGAAGCATATCTAAGGGTTCGTTTGTTTGTTTTCCCTCCCCTAATAAATCAACACTTATTCTTTCCAATTCGTAATTTGGGAGTTCAGAATCAGCATTGTATTTTTTATATACCCAATCAAAGCCTAAAAATTTTTTTCCTTTATGTTTATAATAGACATAATTCACTAACCCAAAACAATCTAATCCTTCTTTAGGGGATTTACCGCCCCAAAGATAAGGAATATCCTTAAAATCAAAAATCGATGGTTCTATCTCTGTTGTAATTATCATAACGGTCTATAATTAGTTTTAACACTATTCACATAAGGTAACTCTGGGAATATGTCAGGTTCAAACACTTTAGAAGGAATTTGATTAAAAACAGCATCTACTGGAGAGCGACAAGTAAAAACTACTGCTCCCTTTTGTAAAACATACGAGGAAATTCTAGTGTTTTGCGTTTCGTAAATAGCGTCTTCGTCCTCTGGAAACACAGTATATACTTTCATTAAACTCCCTCTCAATTCTTTTTCCTTTAATATAGCCCTTAAAGCTTCAGTATTTGCTAATTTTAACGACATAGAAGTTGAGGAAATTTCTAAATCTTCAACAAAAGTTGTCAAAACAAAAGGTAAATAAATATAATCTGAACCTTCAAAACTATAAGGTGCAACTTGAAAATTTTGGAACCTGTAAACTTCATTAGTAGGAAGTTTTAAGAAAATTAATCTTCCGTAAAAATGCTGTGGATTTAAATGTGGGGCTAAACTTGACATTTTTTTTAATAAATAACTTTATCTGTTTTTTGAGCGTAACTCCTTGACAAAATAATGGGATACAAGCCCCGTCCTTCTAAAACGGCTTTTGATTGATTCTTAATTTTCTGGTCAACTCCATAAGTACAAGCGTCAAGAATCACCGCTCCTTAAGGACGGCGAGTATGTCAAAATTGGGGTCTTGAGTTCCGAGGAGTTTGTCCCAGAACGTGAAATATAGTCCGTAATGTACGGTGTACTTGCCATGATGAATTGAATGATGAGCCGGGCCAATAAACCACCGACCTAACCAATGATGGGGAAACGAGGAGGGCAAGCGATCAATCCCAAGATGATTTAACACTGCCCAGATCGTCATCGTGGTTAGTGCCGCAATTAACGTAATGAAATGCAAGGGAAGGACAAAGACAATGCCGACTAGGAAGAGAGACTGAACGATCGCCTCTAGTGGGTCAAAGGCAAACGAAGTCCACGGGGTAGGATAGCGCGAGCGATGATGCCCCTGGTGTAACCACCGAAAGAGTGACGGGTGGTGAAACAAGCGATGGGTGAAATAGAAATAGGCATCCTGGAGAACCAACACAGCGCCATAACTAACCCCTAAATAACACAGCCCATACTGTTGAGGGTGGTAGTATAAGCGGGTAATACCCCAACTGTATCCTGTCATGATGAAAGCCGCCGCCAGCGCAAACACCCCCGCCGAAACAACCGAGAGCGTAATATCTTGTTGAATCGATCGCCAAGAGGGAGACCAATGCCGCAGGTTGTGATTGACAAAGGACTGACTCAAGGGCGAATAGAAGAACAAATAGGTTCCCCCAGCCACGAGAAAGTATCGAGCCAGGATGATCCCAAAGAAAGCGAACCCGTAAAATCCAAATGAGTGGTCTATCAATTTAATCTCCTTGCCATTCCCGATCTTCCAAGTCCTTTTGAGGTAACAGCAACGTGGCTTCAATTTCTTGCCGCATTGCGGCTGTTATTTCGCAGTTACTATTCAAACAATCGATCAGGAGTTGATTGGCATCATATTAGCTAATTACAGATATTAAGGGGACATCGAAATTATAAATCTTAGTATAAACAGTAATAAATTTTATAGCCGAAGCAAATCGCCATAATGTAGTATCTCCCAACAAAGTAATACTATCCTTGTAGTCCGTTGGGTGTCTATTAATGCCGGGTGGTAATGTAAAAGCTTCCTTTAACCCTCTAACTTGCCCCCAAAAATTAATAATAGTTGCGACTTCTGTTTCCGTTCTCCCTTGATATTTCAGCATAATTTTAGTATGGTTGCCTTGTTGATGAACAAAACGTCTTGTTTCAGACCCGTCATCATTTTCAAAAATCTTTACCCCGAAATCTGGAAGCTCAAAGTTGTCAATTGAATTTGGGATAATTGATGGGTATGTGAATCCTGACATTTTTTTTTTTAACCTAGCTAAAAGTTGCAGTTAGTACACCAGTATTATTAGGTATATCTACTTGAAAAGTTACGCCACTGGGGGTAAAACTATTATTAAATTCTAAAAAGGCAATCACAGGGTCGGATGTAGCGAAACTACTACCAACTCTTTTACAAATTACCATTCCTAACAAGGGTGTGGATGTACCAGTCGTTAAATTATTCCAAATAGGATTGGTAAACGTCCATCTGACTGTGGCAGTCGTAGGAGCGTCTAAAGTTCTTCCAGACAATAACTGTGGTGCATAAGTTCCCCCTGAAGCTTCCGCTAACCCCGTGCGAGCGGTTACAGTCGATGCTGGTATAGAAGTCACTAAACAAGCATAAAACGTATCACTGTCTAAATCTATTGTGGCATTTAATATTCCGATTTTTGCAGAATTAAAAACAAATGAGGGCATAAAACAAAATTAGGTAAAGTTGAAGAATGGTTATTCTCAGTTTGAGCGTACCTTGCTTAGCACATGAGCTACTCTGTATGTAGCATTTCGTACTGATAATCCGACTGGTTTTAGATTAGAATGGCTCTCAATACTTTAACCAATACCCATTATTAAATAAATCAGTTCTTTCTTGAACTGACAAAATTCTTTTCCAAAATCCAACATTTAAAATATTGCCGTTGTGATATAAATTTAAGTTATCGCTACTATTACCGATAGTAAAATCAGCAGAGGTTGCGCTTGATTTGTTTCCCGTATAGCTCTGAGTTTGAATTGATGAGTTGTTAACTTGCAAGTTTAAAGTATTGTTTTGACTGTCGTGCCAAGCTACTAAAAAATACCAAGAGTTAATACTAAGGGGTAAAAAAGAATAAATACAACTTATAAGACCTGCATTTGTTTGCACGTTAAAAACCAGTCTATCAACGATAGAACCTTCCTGAGCAACATAAATTAAATTCCATTCTCTTAAGAGATTAAAAATATTGTCTTTGCAAACAAAAAAACGATAGCTTGATTTTGAAGAAAGTGTAACCCATGCACTAACTGTGAAATCTTCGTCCCCTGTTGCTAAAGATATGTTTGAAGCAACTGCTAGTTTTTGAGAACCAGTAAACCTTGTTCCGTCAATCTTCGAGCCTTCTGGTGAACTAAAAGGGCTTAGATGATTGCCATTAAGAGTTTTGTCTAATCTGTTTCCTGTAAATTCGTCTAAATGCCAGAATCCAGACAAATTATTTAAAAGTGAAGGATAAGACCTCAGATTAGGATCGCCTTGTACAGCAAAAGAACCTGATCGCCCTTTGATAATTATTGCCGTCATTAATAAAAGCCTCTCTCTAAAAGTATCCAATTAGTCCCGTTGTTTCGAGCTTCGATCGAGCGAACCTTATCGCCCGTGTTTTTTAAAAGCAACTGGGTAGCTCCCCCAGTAGTCAACCGAATATCAAGCCCGTTAGTGCCGTTTGAAACGTTGGTTATCAAAAAATAGGCATTAACCCCAGCAGATAATACCACAATTCTATCACCTCCTGATGGAGTGAAATCTTGAATTGTCACATCAGCACTAGATAATATTCTGGTAGCGGTAAGGGTTTCTACATTAGACGGTTCAGGTTCGCCACTACTTATTGCTAATTCTGTTCCAACAATTGTCCATCTATTTCCTTTTTTAATTACTTGAATAGAAGTGTTTTCAACATTTAACACTCTACTGCTTTGACCTTGTATCGTTTCTCCTACTGGTGCATTTAAAGTAAACGCATTTAAACCAAAACCTGTAGGTGAGTTAGTAGAAGTTCCAGCGTAATCAGAATAAATAATAGTTGTATCATCAGGAGCATCCGAAGGCAATGTTGTGGATGCCACACCAGAAGCTGTATTAACTAAGTGTATATAACGTGCTAAACTTGTGAATGTTCCTGAAACAATGATACTGGGCATTTGTTCAAAACTGTTTAATGTTCCAAAGCCTGTTTGTGAAGCCAGAAAAGAAAGGCTTAAACTTAGGATTGAGCGACTATCTACAGAACCAGAAGTAGAAGTGGTAAAAGTTAGTTCTGAAGTTTCTAACGTTAAGTTTATAGAATTGACAGTTACACTCTGGTTTAAATCTATTGAGGATATGATAAATTCTAAAGCTATAGGAACTAATTCCGTAACTTGTTTTTGTGGTATAATCGATATAGTAGGTAAAATAAAATCAACATTTACACTATTTACAAAACCTATAATTTTAGAACTATCAGGATTTAACGATTCCTTTAGTGATAATAATCTTATCTCTACAGTGTAAATATCGCTAATAACTGTCTGAATCATAGGCGGGTTCATAAATCGCCATTCGGTCGTATCAGCTAAATCAGTTAAAGAATTTGTAATGCTAGAAGGACTGCGATAAAAATTTATTGGCAAAGTAAACTTATCAAATGTTCCCTTAACTTGGAGATAAAATGCCGTTAAAGCTTTAACCTCGGCACTTCTAAGCCCGTTATATTGTATTTTTAACTCAGTTTTGTAACCCGTGTCTTCAGTGTATCTGCGAATTTCCCGTCCTAATTCATTCTCAAAGAGTTTTAAACCATAATCTGGTAATTTGTCAACGTGGAAAAAATTAGGAGCAAGAGTTTCAGGAAAAGTTTTAGTCATTAGTTTATTCCTAATTTTCTTCTAGCGGCTGGTGAATAACGAATTGCATCATAAACTGAGTTTTTAGCTGTTTCTACTGTTTGTTCAATAGCTTGTTTAAAAACTTCTTCAGTCACAAAGTTTTGTCCATTAAAGGCAGTGGATGCGTAGTTTAACTCTATTTTTGGTAAACTAAGATTCTCGCTTTGACCCATAAACTCTGAAATAGCTTTTTCAGACTCAGATTTGGGTTCAGGTAACATAGCACTTTTACCTCTAAATCTTTCACTAGACGGTATATCGTCCAAACCTAAATTTTGAGGGGATTGTATGTCAGCTAATTGTAAAGAACCAGCATTTAAAGCATTTAGCTTACCTTCGCCTCCAAGATAGGACATTCCTTTATTTGTAATAACACCCTCTCCCGGTGTTAACATTGCTGGCATAGTATCTGAGTTACCAAACCCTCTCACTAAACCCCCAGAATTATATCTTTTTGGTCTTCGGTTACCACCAAATAAAGAAGTCAAGAAAGGTAAAGAAGTCATTAACAATCCTAACATACCTTCTACCCCACCCATACCTCCTAACAATTGGCTGAAAAAGCCCCCACCACTACCGGCTCCTGTGGCTTGTGTCAAAGGTTCTAAGATATTCATAGGCATTTGGAATTGAGGAGTTGCCCCAAAAGTAAAAGGACTACCCATATTAAAGTCAGATTTTAATCCTAAAGAAGATGGTTGACCGTTAAAGGATGAAAATTCTGACATTTTTTGAAGATTCAAATTGTGACCAAACCCTAAACTATAATTAGGCTTACTAAAACCTAAATCTATACCCAAGTCTGAGATTCCCGAAGCAACTATAGCTTCTTGTGGCTTAAAGAAACTTGATGTTGAACCTTGGTATTTACCATTTTTTAAATCTTTTTCCATCTGTAAATACTGTGTTTGCCTTTGCTGTTTCATCATGTCTCGCCACTGATGATTCTCTGGATACATATCCAGTTGCTCTTTTACTGTATGACTTACAGGGGTTTTGATAGGGGCAGGGGTAAGAGGCTTTGTAGGAGTTTCAGGATTTTTAGGGATAGCAGGCGTATCTTTATCGTGTCCGTCACAAACAGGAACACACACAGGCGTAGATTCTTGACTATTAGGCATAGCTGTCGTCTCTGGCTTTTTCCCCTGTGCTACAAAATTATCTGTGTTTTCTGTTTTAGCTTTAGGTTTATTTTTATCTTTTAACGAATCATTAGATAATCTCTTTATTTCATTAGACAAATTCTTTATGCCGTCTCGAACTTCACTTAAAATATCCTTAGAGGTTAATAAGGTGTTTTTAATTTTTTCTTGGATTGAAGTCTGAACACCTATATTGATAGCCATACCTTGTTCCCCATTAGCTGAGTTGACGGCTATAAGTTTAGCTAATGCCCCATCGCCTACGTTTGCATTAAGGGTTTCGCTAAATTTTTTGAATATGCTTTCTGCGGATTTACCAGCTTCTTCAATATTAGCAACTTCCAAAATACTAGCACGCATTCTAGCATTAAGTGCTTTCAGATTCTCCTGTTGTTTAGCGTCTAAAGCCATAATTTCAGCAAAAATCTTTTCACGGTTAATGCTGTTTTCAGGGTTTTCCATTGCTGGTTTCCCAAAATCTAAACCTTTTAATTGTGAGTAGTTAGGGCTTACAGCGTCTTGAATACCTTTGTCATCTCGTTTAGTTAACGCATCCTTAAAGGGGGCTAACATAAAATCTTTCAGATAATTCCATCCAATTTTACCTAATTCTTTAAGTAAATTATCTGAAAACGATTTCATTTTTTGCTCAAAAGTTTTACTGGCATCCGTTAATATATCATAGAGTCCTGTAAAAGCACCGTCAACGACTTCTGCGATTTGAGAGTTGATTCTATACAAATCATCTAATTCAGTGGCAGATTTTTCCATTGCCACTTTTAATTTATTGTACGCTACATTTTTAGTATTGGCTAACTCTGTGTCAATACCTACTATTTTTGATTGAATTTCTGCGTATCTTAAAGCCGCTTCTTGTTGTCCTTCAGGAGTCGTGAAAGCTCCCGATACCGCTCTTTGTTCCAAAGCTTCTTTAGCTTTTTGTTCTTCTAATCTTCTAGAATTAGCATTTATTGTGGCACTTAATATGCTTTTTTCATATTCTATTTGGGCATTTTTAAGCTCTAATTCAGCACCAGCCCTTCTACTATTTCTGCTTTGACCCATGTTTAGGATTTCTAAACGAGCATTATTAGCCTCGCTTTGCGCTTGATTGCTACCAATTGCATTATTACCTACTGACTTATTAAAGTCATCAGTCGCTTTTTCCACTCTATACTTTCTTTCAATCTCCAAAAGCATTTCTAATGCTTTCTTTTGTTGTTCTAAGTATAATTTAGATTGTTCTAGGTTGTCTTTACTTACTAAAGATAATTCCCCAAACACTTCTGTCACAGTAGATAATTGAGAAGTCATTAGCTTGATTCTTAACTCTAAATCAGCAACACTTTTGCCATAGCCTTCTTGTTTCTTTTCAAAATCTAAAATATCATCGGCTACTTGGGAAAATCCTCGTCCCAATTCTCTTGTTTCTTTGAATATCTCTAAAAAACTTTCAAAAAAGGTTAAATTAGCTTTTATTCTAGACATATCTAAAATATTTTGAGCATCTAATTTTAACCCTTCAATTTTTGCCTGATTAACACGAATTGAGGCTTCACCAAAGGCAACTTTTTGACTGAAAAACTCATCTGGAAAATATTGCCCTAATGCCTGATTAAGTCCTACTTGTCTTCGGATTCCAGAAGTTTCTTGTTGTAATCCTAATTGTTCTTCTTTGTTTTTAAAGATACTAGAACTTACATCATTAGCTAAACCTAATAATTTAGTGACAGAACCACCAATGCCTAGCATTCCTACTGCTTCTTCTGCTCTTCGTGTAGCATTCTCAGATAAATTTTGAAAAAACCCGTTTAACTCACGAATCATTGAGTTAACCACATCCTGTAAAGCTTCTTTCAACAATTTAGGAATCGAATTAAAGATTTTTTCTAATCCTCCCAAAGCCTTAGCGTCTTGTTGCGTAAATTCTCCAGGACTCATAGCTTGAATAACTTTTAAAGTTTGCATCTGTTGGGCTAATTGAAGTCCTTGTGTCTTTACAGCATCAAACATTTGATTTGCTTGATTCATTGCTGGAGAACTTGTCCCTAGCGTGTTTCCTAAACTAGAAAGGGTTCCTGTCGCTTGTTGTATGCCTGACGCTATTGCATTTTTAACCTGTAACGTTAAATTTTCTTGAACTAACCCACTTTGTTTAAGAATCTCAGCTTTTTCTTGGTTCTTAAGGTTTATATTATCTACTTGCTGTTTAATAATCTCAGCAGATAAAGCATTTACTTCTTTATCTGGTGAACCTTTAGGAACAAAAACTGGTTGACCAGTCCCACCATAATTTTCTTGAATGCCCCCTCCAATTTGAGGATTAACATCTTTATATTTGGTTGTTAAATTATTTTTGTTATCAGTAAAATATTGGTCAATTCCTTGTAATCTTGTTCTATTACCTAATAAGGTGTTTTCTGCTTGTGCTAAAATCCCAAAAAATGATTCTAAATTATTATTGACTTGTCCTTTATAAGCAGTCGCTAAAGTGTAAGACTGTCTCTCAAGCTCAAAACCCTTTTGACGTAACTGAAAAATCTGATTTTCTTGTTCTATTCTTGTTTTATGAGTATCATCAAGCAGTTTACGGTATTTATCTAAATCAACAGTTACACCTTCAGCTATTGCACTTTTTTTATCTAATTTTTTAGGTTGGTCAATTTGACCCTCTTGAGTTATGGCTCTTAAATTTTCATTTATCGTTAATCTATCAGTTTCAGATGTATTTTTATTGTTTACAATTTCTAACTGTTTAGCGACAAATTGCTCTAAGAAAGAGGTAAAATCGCCTACCATCTCCCCACTTTCTAATTGTTTCTTAATTCTATCCCAAGCTGGCTTGAGTTTTCCCTTTTGTTTAGCGGCTTGTTCTAACTCATTAATGGTAAATTGGGTATATTCATTAGCAGTTCTTGCTATATCTGCTCCCTTTTCAGTTCTATCTAATGTGGCTACAAGTTGTTGTTGAGTTAATAAAGGAGTTTCCCCTTTTGTACCCTTAACAGCACCTGTAGACAAATTTACTAATGCTTGTATATTTTTTATATCTTTGTTTTCTTTGGCTGTTTGAGCCAAAGCTTGAGCGGCATTTGCACCTTCTTTACCAGATGCCGTTCTTATTAACGCATTTAATCTTTCTCTATTTTCCATTAAAGCACTAGCAGTCAGTGCGTTTTTATCAATATCTGTTACTCTAGCTGTGTCTTCATTAAACGTAGCTGTTGCTCCAAATAATTCTTTAGTTCTTGCATCTTGAACTTCATTAATGGCTTTCTTTCTACTCTCCAAATCCTTGTAGGTGGTTGTCAGTGTCTCCATCTGCTTCTGGTTTAAAAATGAACCTAAACCTGCGGCAGTTGGGTCTACTGTGGGAACTGGTTTTCTTCCTCTTGGGGCTAAAATAGCTCCTATATTTTTTGCATCATCCGTATCTTCTTTAACATTTACTTGTTCCAATCTATTATTATTCAATTTTAAGACCAAACTTTGGTCTTTACCAGTACCTCCAGATATAAAATAATCTGTCCCATCTTCCCCCTGTACTTTTCTAAACCCTTGTTGTATTACGGACAATCTTTCTTCTTGACTAGACCCTTCTAAATCCTTAAAGGTTTCTGCTCTTGTCTCTGTATTCCAGCTATCTTTTGATAATCTTTCTCTACCAGTTTTAATAACAAATCTGTTTACACCATTAGCTTGAATTGCGGCTTCTAGGTCTGCGGCTTCCATCTCAGAAACTTTCTGAATAGCCTTCGGGTCTCTAATTGTTAAATTTCCAATTTTTCCTGTTTCTACTGCATAATTAAAGACTCTTTCACTTGTACCTCCTATTTCACCTCTAGTTTTTAATGCTTCTGCTTCACTTCTTACTTCAGCATCAACACCTAATACTCTCAGTCCCCCTCCAGATTCATTTATTAAAGGAATTAGACCTCTCAGCACTTGAAAGAGTCCTTCTAACCCGCCCACAAAATCAGCCAATAAGTTATTTAAATTTTCAAACATATTGGTCACATTGTCACCAGTTTCGAGAAAATTTAAACTTCTATCTAGCCAACTTTCAAACATTTTGCCCAAATTACCAGCAGTTTGAATAATTCCATCTACAAATTGGTCTAATAACTTATTGTCACCTAAATTACCAAAAGCCTTACCAATTCTCTCAGACATTCTTTCAATCGCTCCAGAAAACTTTTCAACATTATCTGTTAGAGCATCTGCCGCTTGTCTCATGAATAAAACAAATTGGGTAAACCCCGGTGCTAATTTACTACCAAACAAAGTTGTGATGTTTTCAATCGATGATTGCACAAGGTCTAAAGCACCTTTTAAACCTGATTGTCTCATTTTTACAAAATCATCCATCAACCCTGTACCGTCAGGATTTTTTTGATTGAATTTCTCAAATTCTTCTTTTTGCTTTTGTAACCTTTCCCTTCCTTGTAATGTCAAATTTCGATAACCAACTGTGAAAGTATCCCCTCCACCCATCAAGGCTCCTACCAGTTGACTTCTCATATTGGCTTGACCTTGTAAGTTTAAAGTCTCGTAATATTTGGCATTTAAGTTACCCATTCCCGCAATTTGACTTGCTTCGCCTCTTTTAATGATGGTTTCAGCTACGGTATCTAAATAAGCTAATTTAGCGTTAAAGTCACCGGGTTCTCTCAATGAACGAGCTAAATCCCCGTCAAAATATTTTGAAAAAGTTCCATAAAGTTGTCTATTTGTTTGATTTGAGTTATTGAGTCCATTGTACAGATTTTTTAACAAAGTACCAGCAACTTCAGGCGTGGACATATTAAACATCGTGGCGTAACCTTGCATTACGTCTCTTAATGGTATTCCAGCCACAGATGCCGCAGATAGTGAATCTTGTGTCGCAAATTTAAATCTATGAAATTCCGCAGGGGTCGATAACCCTAATGCCGCTAATTCTCTTACAGCCGTTGAAGGACTTGTACCAGGAAAAGAAGTCATTATTTGTTTTAATAAGATAGCTACCTCTTTTAACTCGTTACCCTGTAGCCCCATAGCTTCCCCTAAACCCATACCTTGATATAGTATCCCTCTTTTAATCTCCTGTCTCGTTGCTCCCCCTACTATATCTTTTAAATCTAAACCAGCTTTTACCATTTCTTGCAATAATTCCGCAGTTTCTATTCTACTATACGAATAGTCTGTTCCCGCAACTGTAATAGCTTTTTGCGCTCCTTCAAAATTTTGGCGAAATTCAGGACTATCTTGCCCGAAACCAGACTTTCGCCCCGTCACAAACGTCGCCATATTCAATCTTCTTTCTTCTTCACCATAATCCATCATCCCCTTGACTGTTGTGGACATAAATCCCCCAATAGTCCCTTTGATGACTTCCATACGACTATTTAACGCAAACATTAAAGAATTGGAGATTGCTTCGCCCACGATTGACCCAACAGCAGTTCCCAATACTCCTAATGCCGCCCCACCTACTGCACCTCCTAGAGCCGACCCAAATCCCCCACCAAAACCCTTAGCCGCTTTACCACCAGCCTGATACATATCTTTTTCAATCTGTTCACTGGCTTTTGCTGTTGATTCTCTTATTCCTTGTATTGTTTGTGTTGCTTGCTCTCTTACGTTCTGGGCTAATCCAAACAGTCTATCTGCTTCATCATTATTAGCCCCTAATACTTGTAATTTTTTTGCTTGTTGTGCTAGACTATTGGCTGTTCTCTCTATTTGTTTTTCATAATTTTTAATGGATTCCTCTACTCCTTTCGACATTACTGCTAATGCCTCTTTAGTTCCTTCCACCCCTTGTGTTTCTAGAATTTTTCCTGCTTTTTCATAAGCTTTTTCTATCTGATTTCTAAATTTATTTCCTGCTTCTTCTAAATTCTTATCAGCTATGCTATTACTTAATTGCAGATTTTTTAATTGTCCATTAAGGGTCTTTTCTAATTCCATCCCAGCTTGAACTATTGTGCTTATTAATTCTTTAAAGCTGTCTGCGGCATTTTGACCATTAACTCCCAATAGTAATGCCTGTTTTTGTAAATTTTGAAGTGAAGAATCTATTTGATTTAGATTCATTGCATCAAATGTTTTAGCTATTTCTCTTGTTTTACTTGCTAACAATGCCGCTTCTCTCGTATTACCCGCCCTAACATTGTTGATTAAGTTTTGTGCTATTGTTTCCGCTTGTTGTTTTGCCGCTTGTTTAGCGTTTTCTAATGCTAATTTTTTTTCTGCTTCTAAAGTTTGCATCGTTTGTCGCATAGCTCCTAATGTTTGTTTAGAACTATTTGCTAACTCAGCATTTGCTTCAAGTGCCGCAGTTTTCATGTTTTTTAACGCATCACTTGAAGCTTTATCCAATTGTTTAAAATTTACAACCATCCCACTGATTGTTTTATCTATCTTCCCTCCTAATGCATCTCCTCCTTCTCTCCCTAATTTTCCAAAAGCATCTCCCACCATCGTCGATACTCGCTCATTGAACATAAATGCTATACGATTCGCTGAACCTTCTAGCATATTTTCAAATTTTAACAATGTATTTTCAGCAGGTTTTGTATTTAAACCTATTGACACCATTAAAGAACTGACATTGTAAGTATCTTGATTCATTTTTTTTTATCTTTTTTTTTGCTTCTATTCAAGAGATGGGCGTTGCTTACCTTCAAATCTTGTGTTATAATTACTTGTGAACTACCTTTTTTAACTTACCCTATCATGCAACATCTAAATTTATCCCACCAAGAACAAATCAAAGCTTTTTATAGCAATCAAACTTTGAGTCTGATTCAATCACAATTGCAAGCCATTAAGCGTGCTATGTCTGATTGTGATGTATCTGGTGAAGATTATATGCAAGAAGGTATTCTTGTCGTTTTGAAAAAATTGAAAACTTGGAATCCCTCTAAGGGTTCCCTAACCACCCACTGTTGGCTAGATTTGCGATGTAAATTTAATCGGTTAAAACACCGTCAGACTCAGCAATATTTTCTTTCTAATTCTCTGAAATTTTCCGCCTTTTCTACTGATTCCGAAGAACACAGGCTAATTTTGGCTAGTTTCTTAGAATCCTTAACACCTGTAGAAAAACAGATTGTTGCTTTGCGATGGTCGAGAAATAGTTCTTATGCACTAATTTGCTCCGAACTGAAAATATCCTTGCAAAAACTGAAAAATCAAGTTAAGATAATAAAAGATAAATTGACCTTAGCAGGATTTCAACCCTAAATAAATAAAAATGCCTACTACTCTTAAAGCCTTGGTGATAGCTCAAACTTTCAATCACCGTACAAAATCGACTATCACCACTTTTCAAATCACCATGCCACGTTTTGTTTTGGCTCAATTGAACAAACATCGCATTTTGTCTTCTAATACAGAATCTAATCGTGCTGTTCCTATTGCTAAAAAAGACGCAAAACTTCTTGCTAACCCTTATTTTCCCCTCTCTTGGGGTACTAACCAAAAAGGAATGCAGTCCGGTGTTCCATTACAGGGCTTCAAACACCATTTGGCTAACTTGATTTGGTTTTTGTCTTTGCATTCTCAGCGAATTTACGGTAATCTATTACATCGACTAGGTGTACATAAAGAGATTGTCAATCGCTTAACCGAACCTTTCCAATTAGTCGATATTGTTATTACTGGTACTCAATGGGATAACTTTTTTAATCTACGGACTAATATCGCCGCTCAACCTGAAATTAGAGAAATAGCCTTATTAATGAAAAAAGCTGTTACCGAGTTTCCAGATTTTAAAATTACTTCCAACGATGTTTTTCTTCATCTTCCCTATGTCCATCCTGAAGAAAAAGAAAAATACAAAGACGACTTTTTGGTATTATTTGCCATCTCTAGTGCAAGATGTGCCAGAGTTTCGTACTTAAACCACACTGGTAATTCAAACGTTACCGCCGATGTTAAACTTTTTCTCCGTTTAGTTAAAAGCGGTCATTGGTCTGCACTTGAACACTGTGCGATAGCTTCTAATCAGCTTGCCCTTTTTGGTAACTTTCTTGGTTGGATTCCAGTTCGTAAATTGTTTGAAGGAGAATCTGGCGATTCGTCTATGGATAATATTCCCTATCTTAACCCTAAACAAATTAAAGAGGTTTCTTCTTTCCCCTCTTTAAGCTATTCTTCCATTTCTGATTCCTTGAGTAAACAATTTAAAATTTTGTAATTCTTAGTTCAAGGAAAACTTACAAAGGAAAATCCCTGCCCACCGCCTTTAAAAGGATTATATCGGACATCTAATGCCGTTTGGTGGGCTAATTCTTTTAATCGTCTCGTCCCTTCTTTTTTTAGTCCATCTATGATACTTTGATATTGCAATTTAATACCTTCAACTTCCACCACATAGAGTTTTTCTACATATTGTTGAATTTTTCCATCAATCTCCTCTATTATGTCAACAAGTGCAATCACTCTATCATATCTGATTTCGTCTTTAATTTTTTCAAGCGCAATATTTATATCTTGTTCGTATTTGGGGAACTCTTCGTATCCTAACACTATTCTAATTCTTGATACTTCTTCGGGACTAAATAACATTTTTTTTTAATTAACTAACTCTATCTGTTTTTTGAGCGTGGTTACTTGACAAACATTAAAAGGTTTGCTATACTGGGATTGACACTTAGAAAAAGGAAATCTCCCTTTGTCTCTCAATAAACTAAAAAGCTTAAACAGGATAAAAGACTTTCTTGACACAAAAATTCAAGAAATTGATACCAGATTGACCGAAAATAATGGTCAATTTAAACAAAATAGCTTGTTAACGCAAAGAAAGATTCTTCAAAGCTTCAAAACAAGCACAATCCAGAAGCTGGAAATCCTAGAAAAAGGAGATAATCGTGGCTTCAAATAATTTTAACGGCTTAACTAAAATAAAGAATTTCTTGGATAGAAAGATATTGGAAGTTGAAGATGAATTAATCAACTCTGATAGTTTAACCAAGAGAGAAAGACTCATCTTGAAGCGTCATATCCTTCAGATTCTAAAAACACGCACCTCTAACAATTTGAAACTTTTAAATAAGTTAGAAATTGAATTTCTAAAAGATGTGCAAGATTTGACAGAATCATTAGTCGACACTTTTCGTTTAGACCCTGACGATTTTGATGTAGATTAAAACAAAAAAAGCAGGCGTACAGTCCTGCTTTAATTTTTGGAATTAAAATTAAATCTAACCTACCTTAATGTTTCTAATAACCCCTACATTCTTACGAGTAGTCAACTGTAATTGAGGAATACAACCAACTACAAAGTTATCAACATACAAGGAAGTTTGGGCTAACTGACGCATTAAGGTATATACCCCATTGGCAGAAAAAGCACCAGCTACCGGAGTAGAATAGAAGCGTAAATCGTCTTTTTTCAGAAAATACATTACACCTTCATCTACCGTAGTTCCTAGAGCAGTAGTGATAGCCGATTCTGCGGCAGTCCGAGTCCGAGAACAGAATACGTCATCGATAATAGGTCGTCCCATGTACCCTGCCACATTAAATCCTAAGTCAATTAAAGGTACACGCTGACCGTCAAAAGTCATGATTTGAAAGGTACGATTAGATTCAAAAACTTTTTTGTACTGCTCTACCACTTTAGGAGTCGTCAAGATAAGGTCATAAGCACCAGGTCGATAACGGATTTTACGGTCTAGCTCTAACAAAAAATCAGTTTTTAATGCTTGACGCTTATCTGTACCCGTTGCATTAGCATCCCACGCATCTACTTCAGAGACATTCCATAACGGATAAGTTGCACTGGAAATACCAGCGTAGTCTTGTCCAGAAGCGGCAATTGATAACCCAATTAGACCTCCATCTGCAATAGCTCCAGAACCATCATACAGTTTTTTGTTCAGGGTAGTCGCAATTTCTTCAACTGCATTTCGCATTTGGGCTTCCAACAAATTACGCAATTCCTCATTGCTCACTTGTTCTCTAGACTCTTCGATTTCCTTCAGATTTAAGGTAAAAGTTGATTGAACACTTGCCGCACTAATAGGCAATTGAGCCGGTAACGTTGCATCCATTGAAGCCGCAGGTGCAGAACCAGTAATCGCTACTCCAGTTGCGGTAGTCCCTCCCATTCCTACACCCCATTGGATGTTAGATTTGCGTTCGGGAAACTTGCTTAGTAATCCTAAAAACGTTGCACTACGATTAATTTCTTGTGTCAATAACTCCGAAAAAACGTTATTGAGTACAGCCAAATTTAACTTTGCCATTTTCTTTGTGTTTGTTGTAGATTTTTCTTTTGTACTTTATCCGGTACAACGGTATCTACAAGTTAAATAGGCCTGTAGTCGCACTCTAATTTTAGAATTGGGCGAAAAAAAAAAAATTTTTTGAAAATTTCTATAATTTGTGCTATAATGGAAAAAAACAGCAGAGGTTTCCAATGTTTGTCAAAAATTTTGAGTTCAATAAACATTCCGATTCTATCCATCTTCATTTTGAAATTTATACCACTTGTGAAACCAGTTGGGACTATTGGATTGACCTTCATCCATTTGATTCTGACAATCCCGATGTTTTTATTTTTGATTATCCTTTGATTCTTTCCAATATGGTAGAAGCGGTGGTTTTTGATTTTGAAAAATTAAAAAACCGTAACTTAAACATTAAAGAACAAGCAACTTTGATTAAATTTGTGCTTGCTCTTCAATGTTTGAATAATTATTAATAGGATTAGTCCTCTAAAAACAAATCATCAAGGCTATTCTTTTTATTATCTTCTTTGGGAACTACCGTTGTGTTTTGAGGTTTTAACCCGCTACCTCTCGCTTTAGACGTAGGAGGTAGTAGGGTTTTTCCGAAATCGGTTTCTAAAAACTTATCTACAGCCGTATCCAACGAAACTACAGATTCTCCGCTCTTCACATACCAGATTCCGTCTTCTTGTTGCAAATTCCCCTCATTCTCTAGCTTAAAAGCCTTCAAAGCAATCCCACTATTTAAAACTTTTTTACCATTCAAAGCACTTAATAGATTGCCGTCCAATTCTTTTAGAAGTAATTTCTTGTCTTTTTCTTCTAACTGCGCTTTAAAATCTGCAATTTGTCTTTCCAATGCTTTTAAACTTAATTTAGCTTTTTCTTCTTCCTGAACTGGTGCTTTTTCTTCTTCCAAAACTGGCACTTTTTCTTCTTTAGGTTTTAAACTTTTTAATAGACTACTGACTGTCCCAGAATTTTTCTTGTCCACTTCTAGGAGAATTTCCCCTTTCATTCCACTTAAACTGGTCTGTACTTGCTCTAATAGCAAGGCTTGAGACTCTTCCAATAATGCCTTTATTTCTTCTAACGTCATATTTGATTTTTAGCTTAATTTTAGCTTAATTTTAGATTGCTCAAATATTTTGAGCGATTTTTTTTTTTTTTTTTTTTTTTTTTTTTTTTTTTTTTTTTTTTTTTTTTTTTTTTTTTTTTTTTTTTTTTTTTTTTTTTTTTTTTTTTTTTTTTTTTTTTTTTTTTTTTTTTTTTCAAAATACCCCTTGACAAATTTTTCAAAATTTGCTATAGTGGTTTCAATCAAGTTAAACAGCCACACCTAAAAGACTCTTATGCAATTAAAACC
>Ga0315909_10001885_pt1 | contig 27639 bp, 35 predicted proteins | sample LakEriMetagenome_11_FD_203527 | JGI IMG/M metagenome (GOLD analysis project Ga0315909, IMG submission 203527) | Freshwater fungal communities from buoy surface, Lake Erie, Ohio, United States - Buoy 2 MA125 | ecosystem: Environmental > Aquatic > Freshwater > Lake | place: USA: Lake Erie, Ohio... | reverse complement strand
ATGTTCATATGTTTTGTGCTTTTTTACATTCGGTTCTAATTATTTCAATACCTTTGTCTACTGCTTTTTTTAAATTAGTTAATGAAATATTGTATTTTTTATTTAATTGCTGATAAGTCATCTCATTCAAATAATAATCTATTACTAATGGCTTATGATAAAAATCTAACTTATTAAGCTGAGTAAGCATACAATCATAATTAGCATCCTCTGTTATTGTAATTTCATCATATTGTCCAGTAACATAAGCATCATCAGTTTCAGCCAAATATACACCTCTGTAATTATATGATTGTTTTCTAATCTGATTCCAGTATGGAGATGAACTTGATCTGAGATTTAAACTCATACTTCTACCAATATAGTTAAGTACCTTCTTATCTATACAGCATACTTTAAACTGATAATCTAATGATTTTTTACTCAGAAATTCTGATAATACAAATGATAATAAATCACTGTATAAATGATAGTTATAACTTGTTATTCTACGCTCATCAGCTAACATCTTAGGATATGCTTTACTAATCTCATAGTTAATCATATCCCTCATTTCATCCTTTGTTAATTCATTCATCATATATAACTATATAAACCAGATGTTAAAATGCAAAGTCTAAGTAATTGATTTACTCCCCCCCCATATCTTGAGTAAACAATTCTTATGAAACAAACCTCAAGCATAAATAATAAAAACAATTGATCCGATCCAACAATCAGTAACTTTATAATACCTGATTGAAGTTTAGTACGCGGCTGCTTGTACGATAATAAATATTGCATTTCAAACCAAGGACGACCGTTTTTTAAAAACTTCTATGAAACCTTTGCTGGACTAAGTTTGGCTTCATAAGATTTTTTTGATATCTTTTTGTTAACACAGAAACATAATATCATGGAAACACAAAAACAATGGACAGTAGAAGAGAAATTAGAATTTGTTGAAACTATTAAACGTTGGAAAAACGAGTTAATTAAGGTGCCTGAAAAAAACATTTATTATCACCCAGAAAAACACTGGAAGCCTTATTATTTAATTAAAGAAGGTAAATGGTTCAAACATAAACCATATGTTGTTAAAAACCAAACTATCAGATATACTAAGAATGGTGTTACAGAAATAATACATGTATCATCATTTCTACCTCAGTTACAAGAAGTTGAAAATCCCTTTATATAAAAGCGTTGTCTTTGGTTTAAAATGCAATATTTATTACTGTAATGGCGGACATAATAAAACCAGACTTTAACAGTATTAAATACTATAAACAAACTCAGCATTGGTGGGTTTCTAATAACTTTGATAAATTAGGATTAGGCGATGTAAAAAATATAGGTAGTTTAATGGATTTTTGTCATAAGAAAAAACCAAAAGATTTAGAGGATTTTTGGTGGAAATGGATTAAATTACCATCAAATCAAAAACGTTTTCTTAATTTACTAAGTATAATATCTAAAGCCAGACCAAGGACTACTGAAAAAGATAACATTAACACTTTATTCATTGGTTTATTTTATAATACTCTATTAGGTTATTTAGCTGAAAGTAAAATAGCTGAAGATTTATTAAGTAAAAATTATAAAGTATATAAATCTAATAAAACATTTGATAAAAAATATGCTATTGATTTTGTGATTATAAGTCCTGAAGGTGTGAAAACAGGAGTACAAGTTAAATCTGATAATTCCCGTTATAACAACTCTACTAACTACATTAATCGTAATCAATATAAGATGGCGAAATTCAAAGATAAATTTAATATAGACACTATATATGCTTATTATACACACTCATATGATGGTGATAATAAAACATTTAATATATTAGGTTATTCTTTTGATAATTAAAATAATTTAAATAAATACGTATTAATATATGAAATTCACAAACGAACAAAAAGCAAAAATATTCAACGACTGGTTGGGTAATCGTTTTAAGACATTTGAGGTAGCAAGTGATAATGCTCCTATCAGTTTTTTAGCTAAAGACAATGAGGATAAAGAATACTACATCCATGTTAATGTAGCTAATGAATTATCTATTAATGACAATAACAGATATGAAACTGGTATTGCTATGGAAAATAAACATTTTTATACATTATATGGGATGATCTCACAAGGTATGAATGTATTCTGGTTTGAGGCGTTTAATGACGGTTATATGCTGTTTTACCTGAATGATTGTTGCACACCTGAACAACTAAATGTATTAGAAGAAGTTACATTGATTGGTGTTGCCTCAGCATTACACGTTCAGCGTCCTGTTATTAAACATGAAAGTAGTGATGGTAAAAGTTATACTACAGTAGTATCAGCACCTAAACAACCTACAATTATTCAAGGTTCACCAATTTTAGGTAGACAACCTAAAACAAGAATAACTAAACGTAAAAAATAATTATCTACCTTGACCACGATAGGTCTTAGTAGGAGTAGATTTTGGGCCCACAGATTTGTGGGCCTTTCCTTTTTTCTTGGTTTTGCTTTTATATAAGCTAACTCCTATAGATTTAGTTGCTTTAGCCATTATACGTTTCTCCCTAAAGCAGCATTAAATGTTGTTACACAAAGTGACATATTTTGCATTTCTGTATCTGTAAGTCCTTGAGAGAAATAAACACTTCTAAATTGTTGTGTACTTACATCTTGTATAATTCCTGTACTTTGATAATGGTTACCTCCTATGCTTATAGGCCAACTTGGAGGAGTATTAGTTCTTGTACTTGTATTTGTACCAATAACAGCACCATTTTTATATAATTTTAATGATGAAGCACTTGTACTACTTACACTATAAAATCCAACAGCTGAAGTATTACCAACTACAATACGTCCATCACCCTCACTAAAACAATCTGTTAAAGCAATGTTTGCACTTACAATGTTACCTCCTAAGTAAAAACTACTATTACTCCCAGCACCTGAATAAACAGCTACATCAATACCACCAGGATTAGCTACAGCACCATATACACCAGCTGACCAATTAAATCCTACACTTGCTGATATTAAGTTAAAATTAGTAATCATTCCTACATTGGATGAACCTGAAGTATTTTGTACTCCATTAGAATTAAAAGTTAAATTACCTTCATTTCTATAAGTAATTCTATATGCGGCATCAGTATCTGCAGGATCTACAAGATTGTATTTACAAGTAGCAGATGTACCTCCAATAAATGGATAAAATGTATATAATTTATTCCATAAACCATATGATTTTAAATTATAAACTAAACTATCTATAGCAGTAGCATTAGTACCTGTTATACCTGTAGCATTAATAAAATCTAAAGTATCTGGATCATCAGACAAATATTGGTATTTAATAATAGCTATACCTGAACCTCCTGTACCACCACTTCTATTATCAGGATTAGCACCACCACCTCCACCACCAGTGTTAGCAACTCCATTTCCTGAATTACCAGCACCTCCTCCTCCTAATCCTCCAGGATATGAGAAACCACCTGCTGTAGAAAAACCACCTCCACCACCACCAGCATAATATGAAGATGTTCCTGAAATATCAAATGCTAAACCATCGTTACCATTAGGGCCAGAACTACCTGTTACACCAGCACCTCCTCCACCTCCACCAGTGTTATTATTTGCATCAGTATTACCGTTTTGTCCATATCCAAATACACCACTATTGTTTGGAGATAAAGATTGTGAACCAATACCAGGAGTAGAAGCTAATCGTACTCCTCCTCCACCTGAACCTCCATTAGTAGCAAATGTTTGGTTTCCACCACCTCCACCACCACCTAAAGCTACTAAATTAGCTAAAGAAGAAGTACCTCCAGGAGAAGCTGGATTACCAGGTCCACCACCAGCACCTACTATAACAGGACATATACTTGAAGATAATACTACTCGAGGAACATTTACAATTCCTCCTCCTCCACCGCCTCCGCCTCCACGTTGACCACTATTACCTCCTCCACCTCCACCACCAACTAAGAAAACATTATATAAACCATCATTTATAACAGTTAAATCAGCAGATGCTGTGAATGTATGAATTCTGTATGATCCGGTTGAAACAACCTCGCCTCCTGTAGCGTAAGCAAACGAGGAGGCACTTATAGGTTGAGAGATAAAAGAAAATGAATTAATCATATATTATGCTAAGTTCTTAACACTGCTTAAATATAAACTTCCAGAATCAAATGATACTAAAGTTAATATATCAACTGCATCACTTGCTAATGTTGGATTATAAACATTTGCTGATGGTTGCTTAATTGATGATCCGAAAGCCATATTACCAAAAGCTGTTGATGGTTGTGTAATTCTTATATTAATTGTTTGACCTGGTTGGATGTTTGAAGGATTTAAGAATGTTGTAGAACCGCTTACAAGAGTAAGTGTGAATGAATTTCCTGTTGAACAATCTAAAGATGCTGTTTGAGAAGATATAGATAAAGGATAAACATTACTTAATGCTGAAGCTGATACTACAAAATTAGGAACATATACTGTATTTTGAGCTGATGCTGTGATGTTGTAACCACCAATAATAGCTGAATAAGATATGTTAGGTAATATTTTGTTGTTTTGACCTACAAAAATACCAGAATATAAAGTACCAACTCCTGTTGAAATACCATCATAATCTAATAAGTTACCTTTACCACCTATTATAGCACCATAAGAGTTATTATTATCAATTGTATTGTTTTGTCCACCAAAAATACTGTTTGCAAATCCCGCTGCTTTAATTGTATTACCTTGACCACCTGCTATAGTACCGTAGTTACTTCCTCCTACTTCATTACTTTCACCACCAAGTACAGTTAAAACATATCTGTCACCATTTCCTTGATAATTCCAGTTTATAAAGTTGTAAGCACCACCAATCATACTTGAACCATAATGTCCATTACCGCCTCTCATTTTGTTTTGCAAACCTCCTATCATTGTGATAGTACCTCCTGCATTATTACCTCCATCGTAGGTATGACGGGCACCTCCAAATATTATGTCTCCTTTATTACCTATATAACCAGGAGCATTATTAGCGTTTGTATAAGTTAAATCATATGAGGCAAATATTGAACCAGATTGTTCAGTCATTTCCCATACTTGCTTTCCACCTGAGTTAGGATTGAAAGTCATTGGTATAGCACCACTTCCAGTATCACTAAACAAGAATGTGTAGTTAATACTTCCTGAAGTTAAACCTTGGAAACCATAAGCAGCACCTCCACCTCCTCCACCTGAACCAGTATCTACAGTTATTGGGAAAGTTGAACCATCACCTTTAGTAAATGTAATTGTATTTAAACTTACACTTGCTGTAGCTAATAGTGAACCTGTGTTTGTAGTCCCAACAGGTGTACCGTTAAGAGTTAATGAACCTGTTATATTTAAACTTCCGGTTAAATCTGTATTACTTTGTAATTGAATACTCATATTATGTTAGTCTTATTAAAATGAAATTTCCACTTCTATATAATCCGCCTAATGGAACTCCACCAGCGGCTGCTGCTGTATCATCAGCAAAATTCAATGAGGATGATACTTGAGATAACACTACAAATCCATTAAATGAACCTGTACCTGTTACTGTTAAATTAGTTAATGTTCCTACATTTGAAGCAAAAGATGCTGTTGTAGCAAATGATGAACTTGTTGCTGTTAAAGCGTATGATGCTGAAGTACTTGTATTAGCATAGCTTGCACTTATAGATGTAGTAGCAAAGGATGCTGTTGTAGCAAATGAAGCACTTGTTGATGTTAAGGCGTATGATGCTGAAGTAGCACTATCAGCAAATGAAGCTGTACCTTGTAATGAACCTGTAAATCCACCTGTTGAAATAGTTGAACCAGTTACTGTTAATGAACCTGAAATAATAGCTGAACCTGTATATGGGAAAGCACTTCCACTTCCTCCACCACCAGTAATAGCTACTCCATTTACTGTTAATGAACCTGAAATGTTTGTTGAACCTGATATGTTTAATGTTCTTGAACTAAAATTACCTTTAATTAACGGTTCAGTAGTATAATCGTTATGAATTATTAGAGTATTACTTCCACTATAGTTTTGTCCTGCTGTATATCCTAAAAATACATTATTAGAACCCACAGAATTTAAACCAGCTTGTAAACCAAGGGCAGTATTATTGTTACCATTAGAACCTTGAAGGGCAAAATATCCTATACCTACACTTGAACCTCCATTAGAAAATGCCTTACCCGCACCTTTACCAACAAATGTATTAGCACCCGTAGAATTAGCATCTGCTGGATAGTTTGTATCATTACCAATTGCTATGTTATCACCTCCTACAGTTCCAAATCCTGATAATTCACCTATATGAACGTTGTTACTTGCGTTTCTTGAACCTTGTTGGAATCCTGAATTATTACCAATTGCTATATTTGAATTACCGCCTTCAATATAAAAACCAGCACCTGTACCTACACCAACGTTGCTTCCACCTGAGTTTACACCTTGTAAAGCATAAGAACCAAGGGCAGTATTATTATCTGCTGATGTTAAAGAAGCTAAAGCATTTTGTCCAAGGGCTACTGTTGAATTATTTGTTCCGGCACCGTGTTGATTAATTAATAATACTCTACCACTTGGATTAGTAACTACAGTTCCATAAGGTACTGTAATACCATTGCTTAAATTAGTTGAACCTGTTACAATTAATGAACCAGAAATAATAGCTGAACCAGTAAATGGGAATGGATTAGAAGCTACTGATGGTGCCCAAGAAGCTGATACAGCAAAACTTGAACTAATTGCTTGTGAAGCAGATATAGCAAATGATGCAGTACCTTGTAATGAACCAGTAAATCCTAAAGTTGAAGTAGTTGAACCTGTTACTGTTAATGAACTTGAAACTTTTAGGGGTAATTTAAAAGTAGCTCCGGCATTACTATTGAAAAAATTATAAGGAGTAGTACCAGCTGTAGCATTTCCAAAAAATCCAATTCCAGTAGAATCACCAAGTACAATCATATTTCTCAAATTGCTTTGGTCAACTCCTAAGAATAACCAACTATTTGTTCTTCCTGAAAGTACAGCACCACCATTTGTTTGTTTAGATATCACTACAGTTTCATCATCAGTAGTATCAGGATAAAAAATAGTAGAACCAGTTACAACTAAAGAACCAGTAATAACCGCTGAACCAGTAAATGGAAATGGATTTGCTGCTGGTGCGTATGAAGCACTAACTGCGTTTTGTGCTTGAGAAGCACTTACAGCATATGAAGCTGATACTACATTAGCCACATAAGATGCTGTTGTAGCAAAGGATGCTGAAGTAGCATTAGTAGCTTGTGATGATGATAAAGCGTATGATGCTGAAGTAGCTACACTCGCACTATTAGCGTTTACTACGTTATTAGCTGTAAGACTAAATGTAGTACCGTCGCCCTTAGTGAAAGTTGTAGTTGCATCGCTTATAGACGCTGTAGTAACAAATGAACCTGTGTTAATAGGTGTTACATTTAAAGCGAATGAAGCAGTAACAGCATTTTGAGCTTGTGACGCTGAGACAGCATATGAAGCACTTGTAGTATTATCAGCATATGAAGCACTCGTACTTGTAAGAGCATATGATGCTGATGTAGCAATACTCGCACTAACCGCATTAGTAGCGTTTATAGCGTAAGAACTACTTGTAGCCGTGGCAGCATATGAAGCTGATGTAGATGTGTTACTATACGAAGAAGTTACAGCGTATGAAGCAGAAACAACACTGGCTACATAAGAAGCAGTTGTTGCAAATGAAGCAGAAGTAGCGTTATCTGCTTTTGATGAGGTAATTAATAAACTACCTGTTAATGTGCTACCTAATCCAGTTTGTAATTCACTTCCACTTACTTGAATTAAGTATTGAAATGATTCACTGATGAATAGGTTAGTTAAATTTCTTCCCATTATATATTAAAAATTAGATACGTTGTTCATGTAAGCCCTGTATGGGTATTGTGGAAATTGAGGATAACGAGAATCATAAACAGGCAATCCACATTCGACTGCTTGTCCATAATGTGCTCCTCTTCCGTTTCTTCTCATTACTATAGGACTACGATATTGTATTCCAAAGTCTGGATATAATTCTTGTAATTGAACATTACCATTCAATTCTGGATATAATCCTTGGTTTTGAATTAAATAATTAGTTAATCTTTCTTGGTAAAATTGTGATTTATTTTTAATTGATTCACGTTTTCTGTTGTACCAAGTACCGTCAACTTTTTCACTGTTTTCACCTCCTGTAGGAGACAACAAACCGTTATTACGAGGACGGATATAAATGTCTTCTAAAGAATAGTAGTATGCTAAATATAATAAAGCATTTTGTACAAATCTAAGTACTAAATACTCATAGTCACCTGTTAAGGTATTTGTTTTAATTTTTGCTAAAATTGCCTCGTACAATTTAGTACCAAGCAATCTTTGTATATCAATGTCTTGTGCTTCTCGCACCGCATTTTTCAACAATTTAGAATCAACATTATTGTTGATGTCTGTAAATTGTCTTAAATTTTCTTCTGAAATTATAAGTACGTCAGTCATTATCTTAGTTTATTGGTTGTTCTTGTCCTGCTTGATTGATGTTAGGATTATTTAATCTATCAGCACGTTCGATTTGTGCCTCAAGTAAATTATCTTCTCCTACTTCACTTTCTTGTCCTGTAACTACATCAACTTCTTCTTTACCATCAGAATATAATTTAAGTTGTTCAATACCTAAAATATAATCATTACCAAAGTTAATTTTTAATATTTCATCAAAACAATCTAAGATTGCTTGCTGGAATGGTTTAACTACTGTATTAGTAAACAACAAATAAGCTTCTGATGTTTCTGTTCTACCACCTAATTGACCTTCGGTTTTAATACCTAACATCATAGGAGAAGTAATACGGTGAGCTGTAAGTATTTTCTGCGTTACTAAGTCGTTTATAGTTGTGTAATAAACATCTGTTCCGTTTGAGTCAATAGGGGTTATGACTGGTGCATTTTCTGGACTATCACAGTCCATATAGATTAATGAACCTGCGTTTTCTGTTCCACCATATTGTGAACGAAGCATTATTTCAATTGCTTCTCTTTCTTCATCATTTGCATTTGTAAAAGTTGTGATTGCTAATGATGGTACAACTCCGTTAGTAATGTTGTTAAGGTGGAAATTATCAATTTGTGCATCTAATTCTATTACTTTCAAAGCACCTATATAATCAGGTACTGGATAGTATTTCATACCAGGACGATAATCTTGGTAAACATAAATTTGAGATGGTTCCTCGTCTTTTTTCAACGGGTTATATACAGGTAAAAATGGGATATCTTCTAATGATTGATTAACGTAGCCGCTAACACCATTCCATTCATCCCAAATGTAATAACCTGGTACTTTACCTCTAAAGTTCTTTTCTTTAGCACGTAAGTATGAAAAATCAATGTGGTATACTTCAGCAATCTTGCTTCTATCTTTAGACCAGATTACTTCCAAAGCAAACCCACCAAATAGTTTTAAGTCTTTAGCTACTTTTTTAAGCAAATCGTTCCATGATTCACCTTCAAAGTTTGCAAAATCTAATGTCTCGGGTCTATCACTTGTCAAACCATTACCAACAATTGAATCAACTGTGGCGTTAACACAAGTTCCATGAATTGATGAATAATTCATCAAATCGATTAATTTATTTGGAAAACCATTATCCGCACCAAAACTAATGTAGAATTGATTCTTGCGTTCTACAAAACTAACACGTTGATTAGTTCCATTTGAACGAGGGATGGTTTTAAATGTATATTTGTTACTCATTATTATGGATAATTATAGGTAGTGTATTTACCTCCGTTTGCTGGTAATAAATATGTGGTTGTATCTACTCCATTGCTGCCTGAAATAAAAGCACGTTCAGTTGAAAGTAAAATTCCTTTAATAGGAGTAACTCCTTGACTCCATAAAAAATTAGCATTATTCCAAGTCATATTAGCATTGTACCATTGGTATGCTATACCGGTACCTGCATTTTCATAAATCTGAACATTATATTGACCTGAGGCTGTTGGTAGTGTTGAACCAGATACCTGAAATACTAACCAAGGATTTGTAGGACCTGGAGTATTAAGTAAAGTAGCAATTACATTACCTTTAGTGGAATAATCGTAGGATTGAGTAAATTCAAGAACTAATGCTGTAGTTCCAACAGGTGCTGCTATGTCAGGGTAAACCGCACTTGAATTCGTAGTAGATGAAACGTTTAACTGTAGCATAGTTTACTTTCAACCAAGTAGGGGGTTAACACTCACGTGCAACCCCCATTTGGTTTGTTTTTAAAGATTAGATAGTAGTTGAGTAAGAGGTAATTGTAATACCACTTAAAGAACCAGTGAAGGAAGTAGCTGAACCACTAACCTCTGAAGCAGGGTTAGGCTCGTTACCTGAGAATACCAAGTTGTAACCGTTCAAATCACTGAACGCAGTTCCAGTTTGGCTGGTACCGCTCAACAATTGAGCTCCGTTTACTTGGCCCATCAAGAACCAACGAGCGGCTCCTGTTTCACTACCGTTGTTGGTTTCAACAATGATAGCTAAGTTAGGGTTTTGTGCTAACACTCTTACTTGGTTGCGAGTCGCAGTTTGCATTTTGAAGAATACAGCGTTACAAGTTTGGTTGTAAACTACTGTACCATTTTCAGGAGTTGCAACTATTTCTTCGCTATAATTAGAGGTTTGTCTAAATAATTGGAATTGATAGAAAGTACCTGAACCAGAGATCGAGGTGATTAAACCTTGTGATCCTGAAATGCTTGAGATCGAACCAGATAAGATGTAAATATTTTTGATACCACCGGTATTGTCACGACAACCCAACTGGAATCCTGATGTAATTGAACACGCCATAATATTATATCTTTCTGATTTTAAATGTTAGACAAATTATTGAGCTGAAACCCAGAATTCAGGGTAAGCAATGTTAACACCCAATTTGGTAGAAATACGGTGACGTAATGTGTCAGTATTGATATCATACCACAATTGGAACTCGGTGAAGTCGCTCAACAAGTCAGTACCAGCAACGATTTGCTTAGCAGGACCTAAGAAGATACGATTCAAACCTTGCAAACCTACAGTACCAACAACTTTGATGTTAGGTTGGAAAGGGTATTGCATTTCGTACAAACCACCACGGTTAGTAACTGAATTAGGATCGAAGTAGAAGTTGTTAGCTAAACGCAAACCAGTCAAGTAGTTACGGAACAAACTTACACTCATGAAGAATGTCAAGTCATCTCTGTCAGCAACATCAGCACTTGAAGTAGCAATCATAGTGTCCATAGTGGTCAAAATGTTAGCAGCTGAACTTGAAGCAGCATTGATAGAAACTGGAACAACACCTGAGGTAGAAGAGCTAATGATAGTAGCCAAACCGTTTACAGCACAAGTTCCACCGTAGGTAGAAGCTGAACCAGAAACTTGCTGCCACAAGAAGTAGTCGTTAGCTTTTTGGAATTGGTTTACTAACAATTCGCTGTACTGAGTAGCCAAAGCGAAAGTTTCGTTGTAAGAACCTGGAGCCAAAGCAGAGATACCTAAGTATTTCTTGTCAAGGTCTTTCAAACATAAAGCATCAAAAGATGTACGAGGACATACTTCGATAGTACGTTGAGTGAAGGTAGCTGATCCAGAGGCAGTGCTTACGCAAGTACCGTTCTGCATATACAAGCTTACTTCAAATAGGTTAATAGGCTCTTGGTATTTAACACCCTCTTGGATGGTGATATATTCCATTGTTGAACCAGCATAAACCATCTTGATGATTAACTCACCAGCAATCTGGTTGTTAAAATCGGATAGGGCGGATACGTTTAATGACATAATTGTATTGTTTTAGTTGTTTTTGGGGTTATTTTTTATTTTTAAGTAATTCAGCCATAACTTTCATTTGTTTGGCTTGTAGGTTTTCAGAAGCAAAATTTTCTTTAGCTACAGAAGACATCATAGTTTTGTCTTTAGCAGGTGACTTCATGAATTCTTCCATTTTAGTCTTCATTGCTTTCATTTCTTCTTTAATACCAGCGATTTCTGAAGCAATGGTTTCGTCGATAGCCATCTTAATTTTAGCCATATTTTCGGCTTCAACTTCGGCTTCTGTTTTACCCATAGGTTTCAAAGCACCGTTAACGTCAGTTACAGCGTTTTGAGGAGTAGTACCTTCAACGTTTGAAATTGATTCTTTAGGTCCAGCAAAGCCTTCTTTAACAGCAGCAATTTCTTCGTCTTCAATAGCACCTAAACCATCTTCCATAGACATTTCCTCTTCTTTTTCACCAGAAGCGGTTGTGATTTCTACTACAGATGAACCTTCAGTTTTAATCATTGTACCATCTTCTAATTTGTGGTATCCATCGGGAGCAAGGCTTTCTTGGCCTTCGGCGGTTACAACTTTAACTTCGTCGCCTACTTTCAAAGTATCACCTGGGAAAACGATTTTGAACGCTTTGTTCTCATCGTATACTTCACCAAATGTTTCTTTTACAGGAGTCTTATCAACTAAGCCAAAGTGTTGTTTAACCAACTCTTTTAATTGTTCTTTGTTCATAATTAATTAATTTGATTATAAATATATAAATAATGTTGTGAAATTTATTTTTTAGCTTGAGCATAGCAAATAGCTGATGCTTGCTTTACAGGATATTCTTTACGTAGTTTAGCAATACATTTTGCTATAAACTCATCCTTTGGTTCGGGTCCTCGTTTTGGTATTGGCATTTTTTCTATTTTTAAACCAGTCTATAATTCTGAGTATATTAAGCGTTAAAGCTGTTAATAACACAGCTGCTGTGATAAATGGAGTAAACTTCATTATAAACGCTAATACACCGCCTATAGTTAAAGTATCACTCGCTACACTAATTAATGTTGAATCGTGTTGCATTATTTTTTAGTAAGTACGTTATTGTAAAAGTATCCTTCAACACTAAAACCTTTAACCTTACCTGTTTTTACATATTCGTTCCAAACACGTCTATTGTCAATTTTGTACATTCCATACCATTGACCTGTAATAGGTTGGAAACCATATAATACTGATTTATCAGCTTCTGGATCTTTAACAATCCAAGTTTCAACTAAGTAAGCATCATCAACTCTATGAGCACCATCATGTTCAATGTTAACTGAATCAACTAATTTGTCTTGCATCATTTTATATGCAATTTTTTCAATTGTTTCTTTAGAGAAAAATACTTGATATTCCTCACCTGTTTTTTCATCAACACGAGGTATTAATTTACCTGGAGTCATTAATGGACCTACTAACATTTGCTTTTCAGCTAATTCAGAGGCAAAATTACGTTTTTGACCTGTTGATGCTTCATTAATAAAGTTAGGTAATCCAGCTACATTAATTTCAAAATCTTCTTTAGGTACACAGTTAGGTACTTTACGACCATTTTTAGTTTTCAAACCAATTGCTCTATATCCAGCTTGACAAGCATCATCTAATCCTTCAAACTCACCATTCTCTAATAACCATTCTAATATTTCTTGATCTTCAAAGGCATTAGGTTCATTTGTAGGTTGTTGAGGAATGTTTGATTTCAAAACAGACATTTCTTGTTTTATAAGTTCCTCTACTATAACCGCCTCAGGATCAACTAACGCAAAATTATGTTTAGTTGCATAGTCGTCGTTATTAGTCACTATATAGAACTTATCTAAGTAAGCCATACGCTCACCTATTCTCATTCCTTCTAACACATCTGTTTTATACTTAAATTTACTCATTAAGTATTCAGTATAAGCATTACCAGCCAAGAACATAAAACGATCATACTGTAAACTGTATTTATCTAATATTTGACTGTATACTTTATTTGCCCAATCTTTCTTTTGTTGTACTGAAAAATTCTTTAATGTTAAATCATAAGGCTCAATTACTTTATCTAAATCAGTCAAATAATATTTGGCAGATAAGATTTTGATATAATCATCATCTTTTTGTTGTTTACGAGCAAATGTTAATGATTTTTTAAATAATGCTGAATCATACATTTCTTCAGCAGCACACTTATAATCTAATTTTTCTGAAGAACAAGAAATTAAATAAACATCTTTACCTTCATCTGAGAATTTAGAAAATTCAATACCTGCTTGACGTAATTTCTTTTCGGCCCAAGGTAATGCTGCTTCTCCACCCCATAACAAGTATGAAATATACCCACAAGCATTATAATCTTTTCTACGTGTAGCCAATTCGAAATTACCTTTTTGTCTAATTAAGAATGAACGCATACGTTGAATAGTATCAAGTGATAATTTTTCACCATTTACTAATTGTTGTGCTCTTACTTTACCCACTTGGGTAGCACATTTCATATTGTTTTTTTCATTTAATTCAATACCACGTTTAGCTGCATCAACAGCTGCTTGTGGATAGTCATTGTATGTCATTTCAGCCATACTAACTTTATTAAATGCGATAAAATTTTCTTCTATGGCAGGTGATTCAACTAATGCCGTAGCATCAAATCCTGAAATTATTGAATCATCTATTTTAAGTTCTACTATTTTCATTAGAATTGTCTTCTTTGGTTAATTTTTGCTTCAGCAGCTTGTGCACTTGTCACATCACCAGCTAATACATATGTTTTAAAAACGCCGCCTCGTGGTCCTCCTGTTTGTGAACCTCCAAAACCACCTGCTATTGGAGCTACTGATGGAGTGGTATTTGTTCCAAATCCTCCAAATTGTGATTGAGCAACACCAGCATTAGGTAATGATGGAGTTGAAGGAACTGTTGGACCTGAAGCTGTTCCTGAACCTCCACTATTTAAAATAGCTTTGGCTCTTGATGCAGCACCTAATACTGCAGCAATTTGTGAGGCATAAAATATAGGGAAAGCAAACGGTGCTGCAGGTCCTGTTGCTTTGGCTCCTTTTTGAGCAATGTCTAAAGCATTTATAAATCCAACTCCTGTACCAATTGCAATGTCTGCTAATGCTGCTGCTTTAGCGGCTGTACTACCTTCTTTAAATAGTCCTCCTAAAGCAACTAATGCACCTCTTGATGCTGCTACAAATTCTGCCTCAGCAGATGCTTTAGCTTGAGCTGTTGCTTCAGTACTTGCTAATGACTCAGCATCTAATCTTTTTTGTTCTTCTACTCGTTTTTCTTGTAAAGCAGTTTCAGCATCATTAAGTTCAGCGGTTGCTACAACTTGTAAATCAGCATATTTTTTATCAATAGAAGCTAATGCTTCAGCATTACCCGCGGCAGCAATTTGTTCTTGTATAAATGATTCTTGTAAAGCAGCTAATTTATTTTCATAAGCAATTTGTACCGCTAAATCCTCATTTTCTGCTTCAGCTAATCGTCTTTGACGAGCAGCATCTGCTGCACTTAATTCAGCTGAAACTCTTTCATCTAAAGCAGCAGCTTGGTCTGCTGCAATTTGTTTTAAACGTTCTGCTTCTTTTTCAGCAGCTGCTATTCTTTTAGCTCTACGTTTTTCTGCTTTTTGTTCAGCATCATTTTCACGTGCTTCTGTAGTTGATATTTTATCTAATTCTAAAGCATCTTCAGCTGCATTTCTTTTAGCTTTTGCTTCTGCTCTTACTTTATCATATTTTTCTATAATAGCTTTTTCTGCCTCAGAACCTTTTGCAACTCGAGCTACTTCTTCTTCTTGTGCTTTATTAGCAGCGACAGTAGCTGCTCTGGCTTCTTCACGTTGACGAATAAGTGCATTTTGTCTAATTGCAGCTACTTCATCAATTGATTTACCTTCAGCTTTAGCTCTGGCTTCAGCCAATTTAGCTTCTCTATTATAGAAATCAGAAGCTTCTTTAGCTTTAGCTAATTGACGATCAAATGATTCTTCTGTTTTTGCATTTGCTTCAGCGGCTTTAGTACCAAATATATCAAATGCATCTGCTAATGCTGTTACAGCTAATATAATAGCACCAATACCTAATCCAGCTAAAGCAACACGTGTAACGTTAATTGCTCCTGTGGCTGTAGTAAATGCGGCTTTAAATGAAGAACCTAATAATTTATTAGCTGATACTAATGAGTTAGATACATCCCTTATTCCTGAAACAACACCAATTACACCTAATAATTTCTTTTCAGCATCCTCGATTGCTTTAGATTCAGCTCCAAAGGCAATAAATGCAGAACTAACTGCACCTACCGCACCTGTTAAACCATTGAAAGTATCAACTAACGCTGTTGCGCGTTGTTCTTTATCTAAACCTTCAAATTGTAGTTCAACATCTTTTAATTGAGATTTTACTCCCTTAATTTTATTACCTAACTCATTAAATCCTGGATCACCAATTTTAAGTGTCTTAAATTGAGCTTCTAAGGATTGTAAGTCCTGTTCCAGTTCATTTACTGATTTACTATTGACTGCGACGTCTATGCTAAATGTAGCCATATTGCTAAATATTTTATTATTAATACATTGAATTAAAAGTTGCTATAATTGAAGGAATAGCTGGATAAACTCCTGGAACTCCTGCAACATAATCTATATAAAGATTATTATTAGTAGCGGTCCAAGCTAACTCCCAATAATCACCAGCAGAACCACTTACAAAGAAATTCCAAGCAGCAACAAATCGTTCATTAGCTCCTCCAGGAAGGTGAACTGAAGTATTTGAATTAGCTACATCAGTACCATTTTTTCTTAACCAAATCCAACACGTTTCTCCTCCTCCAGAACTTATATTAAGCTGAGCACTAAATGCTAAGTTATAAGCACCTGGTTCTGAAATAGTAAATCGTGAACTTGATACTAATGTTATTCCTCTATTAAAATCAACAGTGTCGAATGTCATTACTGATGCTGTTAAAGCACCATCTATTGTTTGGTCTGTAGTATCATAAACTGAAATAAATGATGCTGTTGTAGCTACACTACCTGTTGTTCCTCCAAATGGCCAACAATCTCCATTCACACATAAACTACCTGTAATATCTACAGAACCAGTATACTGAGCACTATTCTGAGTAATTGAATTACCCATATATACAGTACCTGTATTATAAGTATCTAATATAACTGTAGGAAAGAATATAGCTGTGTTTTGAGTATCTTGAGGTATAGCTCCATTATTACCAACTGATATTACATTATTAGCTGTTTCATCATAATCAGCATTACCAATAATTAAAATATTAGGATTGTAAATAAATGGTTTTGTTTGATCCCAAATAACATCGGTACCATAAACCTCATTAGCATCACGTGTACCTGCTTGAAATAAAAGTTCTGATGAAGTAACCGGTTGATTACTTACAAAATATGAGTACGATGTTGTACCATTTTCATTATAATCATTTTGAATTACATCCTCGTATGTTTGAGGATCAAGATAAATTCTTCTACGTGGAAATTGTAATTTACGAGGTAATGTCTTTAACAATTCAACTTGTGTTGATTGTTTATCAATTAAGTTAGCACCTTGTATTTTATTAATTCTATAGTAATGCCCATCAATAAAGATCTTATCGTTTAATTGTATACGTTCAATTTCAGTTGGATTTAAAACAACATTCATTGTTACTAAACGAGTATCTACATCATATAATTCGTTTATATAATAAGCCCAATATGTTGAATAAGCATCATTACTTGTTCTTCCATTAACATAGTTTTGCTGATAAGGATAGAAATCTAAGTTATTAAAATGTATATCAAATGATGAAGAGAAACTTGCAGGCGATTCAGATAAACCTCCTAATGTTCTATAGTAATTAACAGGTATAGTATTTCCACTATCATCTTTAACATAATAATATCCTCTAACAGAACCTGACACACCATAAGCTTCAGTTGCAGGTACTGTTTTTAAAGATTGTTTATGTAATAAACGTGGTTTGAATTTATATGGTTGACCATATTTGTTTTCTTCTTTCTTATAAATTTGAGGAATAACAGTTGTATAACCATTTTGAATACCCTTAACAGGAGTAGCTGCAAATATAGTTTTAATTGTTTTAGTACCTTCAGTTAAATCAGAATCTGAATAGTAATTGTATTCACCATATGTGTTATTAAATGTTGAGTTTTGATATTTGTTAATTACATCCTCATCAGTATCATCAGTGAATAATATTTCTTTAGGTTGATCTCCTAATGGGTGTCTAATTTCCCATTTAACATTTCTATCTACTTTATTAGTCCAATCAACAATAACACCTTGATCAACCCAAGTATTAAATGGTTCAATACGTAATAAGTTTCTTTCACCTTTAACAGGTTCAATTACTAAATTATATTTTAAAACTAAACTTTGAATAAAGTCAAGTATTTTTATATCCTCAGGAAATTGTAAACCCATATCTACAATTCCTAATTCAGTAGAAGGAGGACCAAGTACTTTTAACCAAGTATTAGTTCCTGTTTGAACTCCAATAGTTTCAGCAGCTGAGAATCCATCACCGAATACCTCAACTTGAATAAAATCAGTTTGATTTAATGTTACCTGAAATGGTCCTAAATTTATATTACCTGAACTGATGCCAGGTATTCTTCTAACATAAGTTTGTAATGCTGTAGTACCATTTTTTAGTACTCTAATTCCTATTGTTCTTGTAGGATCAGGTCCTCCATAATTATTAATTACAAAAGGAATAGCAGCATTTATAGTATAAGCACCTCTAACATCAGCAGTATACTTATAAAGACCAGTATCATAATTACCTCCATTATCATAAACTTCAGCATTGTATTCTACAGGATAGTAAGTACCATCCATAACAATACTTTGTGTTGTACCCGTTCTATAAGCGTATACTGACTGCGAAACATAGTTGTTAATAGCAGGTCCTTTAAATTCATTAGCTGTGGTTAATAGATAAACACTTTGAAAATAAGCACTATTTAAAAACGATGAAGTATACTTATAATTAACAGTATCAAAAATAGTATCCATTACAGCTTTAGCTCTAATGGCTGGTTTTAAATCTTGTGGTCTTAAAGGATAATTAATATTATCAATTTGAAAATCACCTCCTCCAAATTCAATATTTGCTGAAGATGTATAGTTAGGATCTTTACCATAATGAACTAATGGGTATAAAATATCTCCATTAAGTAATTGATCATTCCACGATTGTGAAATAGCAGTCCAACTTGAAGTATGATTATAAGCACTCCAGTTTAAATCAGCTAATGCACGAGTGTCAATTTGAGTTCTAAAATCAACTGTTTCATTTACTACAGCACAATTGTAAATTACATCATTGTATTGATCTGTAATAATGTTGTTTAAGTATAATTTGCCTGTATATACAGCTTGACCATCAACTAATACTTGACAAGGTACTGTATGTGTTAATCCAATTGCTGGAGTAGTACCTAAATCAAATAAGTTATTAAAGAATTGGTTATTAATATCAGTACCAGGCAAAGCAAATTCCTGAGACGATATCCCATAAATTTTTCCTATATCATCAGACTGAATAGCTGAGATGTCTAATAAAAATTGAGGATCATTTGTTAATTCAAGATCAAATTTCTCTTGATCATCATTTATAGCTCTTAATATTACTTGATACTGTGTGGCCATTATCTGCTTCTCTTATTGTTAGCTAATGTATAATTAATTGTATATTGGAAATTCTTTTGTGTACGAGGATTTCGTTTACTTGTAAACTGTGAATCAGTAATAATAACAGGTACCATATTAAATCCATCTTGTATATACACGTTTGGTGAATAAAACAATGGTTCTAACCAATCAGCTTCTGCTTGTGTCAACCAGTCACTATTAGCCGTAAAATTCTCGTTTATATTCGTATAATACGCATTATTTCCTCGTCTGCGTATATTGTAGTCAACTGCGTTAGTTGTTGTACTATAATCAACAAATGTTTGCTTGTATATACCTTTATCTAAATTAGTATTTTTATCTGATTGTAAAGTGAAATTAAACCAATCCCAAACTCCATAATCATTAATCCAAGCAAATCTTACTCCCTCATATCCACAATTAGGATCTTGTTTATTAATAGTAAATTTATCCCAACTTGCATTTGTATTAACTGTGTTAGCTGCTTGTTGTGGTCTTAAAGTAATAGTGTAATAATCCCAATTTTGAGTACTGAAATCAAAGTTACCATTATTAGTAATATTTTGAGGTCCAATACCAGTATATAATAAGAATGAACCTGATGATTGTGAACCTGAATTTATAGAACAAGTTTGTACTGTTGCAACAGCTGACCATAATTGAGCAGTTGATGTTCTTGGTCCTCCATAATAAGAGGCTGTATTAACACTTGTGTTAAACAATGATTGAGTATATGCTAAAGCACCCGTATAATAAACGTTTAAATCAAGGGCATAAATGTCTTGTGCGCTTGATGTGCTTCCATTAAGTGCTCCGTTTATAGACGCTATAGTAAGGTAATCTGTCGGTCTTGCTGACTGTGTTCTACTCGCGTCTGTTAAAGCAACATTTTTAGTGAATGTAGCTGATGATGGTGTAGTTTGAGGATCATAAAATGAACTTGTATTCCAATTCCAAGCACCACTATTAGGATCAATAACTCCATTAATTAAATAATAATAAGGAATTGAACCAGTAACAGAAGCAGAACCAGTAGTTGAACCTACACCAGTATATGATGTTACAGATGAAGAAGGTGATACTCCATATTCTTCACCAAATGCTACTTTAAAGTATTTAGCGGCGTTAGTATTTTTATAAAATAAACCATCAGCACCCATACTAAAATTATCTGTATCATAGTCTAAGTATTGTCTTACAATACGTCCTAAGTTAAATACACCTTTATAGCTTGGATTAGGTTGTTGTTTTATTGTTGTTAATGTTGTTCCACAGCCATCTTTTAAAGCACAAACATATTGGTATTGAGCTGCTGATGAGGAGTTAGATGTAACTTCCCATAACATATCACTGTTTGCTAAATTAAGTTGTCCTGCGTATTGTTGAATTGTAATACTCATTTTATTTTAAAATTTGTTTTGCTATTGTGTCTATTGCTTTACCAAATATACCTGTTAAATCTTTACTTAATACTGTAGTGATAGCAGGTTCAATAAATGGAAATGCTTGTCTTCTTGTTTGGCCTCGTTTACCTATAGAACGTTGAATAACATAAGGTAATTGTTTTGCTGTAATACCACCTCGAGGTGTAATACCATTTTTAGCAATCCAGAATCTAATTGCTTTAATTGGAGGTACTCTACCAGGACCACGTTCGTGTCCATCATTAACCCATTTACCATAATCAAGCATACTAATTACTAATCTATCACTCTGAACTGTTGCTTCAATTGAATTAGCTAACATTCCAGTGTTATCATTATTATTACGTTGTAAGTTAGCTTTCATCTGATCTACGATCTGATTACCAACTTGCTGTATTGCTTGATTTAAAGGTGTTTGCGCCATTATGGTAATTTAGGAAAGTTACAGAAATCAAGTGTTGCTTGTGTATTAACGGTAATGTTAGCTACCCAACCACAAACACGATCATTAAATGCCTCATATAATGGGCTAATACTGTTTAATGTAATAAATTCTAATTGTTGATATTGTCCTAAGTTAAAATAGGCAATAATATCATATAAATAAATTTCACAGTTAGACTGTAATTGCAATACATCAGTATCAGTTAACTGAGGTACATCCATCATATAAAATTCAAAATTAAGTGTTCTGGCACCTGATACTCCATTTGCATTTAATGTTAAACCATTTGATTGAATTGGTCTTAAGAATGCTAATGGGTATTTTACATTTTGATTTAAACTGTCTAAACGGTCAATACTACCTTCACCAAATTCATTAATTGCTAAATGTTCGGCACAGGCAGTTCTAAACTGTTCTACAATATATTGGTAGGTAGGAAAATCGCTCATAATTAACAGTTGCAATCCTCAGTTGGAGGAAGTTTATCTAAAATTGTTTGTAATTCAGTTTCGGTTAATCCGAACATTGCTTGTAATGCAGGAAAATTTAATTCATTTCTACGCATTGCAATAGATGCCTCTAATTCTGTTAATCCAGGTTCAGTGGCTCCAAATGCTTTTCTATTAACTTTGCTAACTATTTCTTCTTGGAAATTAGTTAACTCGTTGTTGTTGTTGTCTAAGTTGTTCATTTTTTTCTAATTGTATTTCAGTTAACATTGATAAATAATCAAATGCAAATATTGTATTTAAATCTGTTACGCATTTATCTCCAGTGATGTGTAAGACGGAACTCTTAGCAAGTTCATTGAGGATATATAACCAACCGTAATGCGCGCTAATGCTCTTTGAATCTTGGAGTTTTTCTTCGTCACTTCGTTCATCATTAACTCCCATTGTAGGGAAGAGGACTCCGTATTTTTTGATAATAAGTGATTGCTGCCTAAAAAAAAACCCAAAGCACCTAACGCTACTGATGCTGGAAAATTATCATACTGTGATGCTATTTCAACTCGTTTAGTATGATCATATTTTTCTATATCATAATAATCAAATCCATTTTCTACTTGTCCCTGAAGTACTTTAAATGTTTGTTTAGTAATCCATTTACTTGAATTTAATTTATTTTTAGTAATTGGACGATATAAGATAGCTAAAATATCATTAATGTTTCTATCAGTATCTTTAATCAACATATCAACATCAACATACTCATCTAAATTCATTTTATGCATTGGTCTATAACCATATTGTTTACCTTCCCATTCAATAACAGGATAAAATTCAGGTTCAACATTAATTATAAGCTCGTTTAAACGCGCATATAATTGTATAATAAACGGAATAGGCCATTGTCTAACGGTTTCCATTGATTCGCCAGTTAATGTTGTTATAACGTGAAGTCTTTGTTCCATCTCATCTAATGATTTTAGAACACTAAACTGCTTATAATGCTTGACAGTAAAATAATCTGGTATATTTGTTGTAATTTGCATCTGTTATAAATATGTGTGATGAACGTTTTTGAAAGTAAAATTAAACAAAAGAACCCCTTTCGGGGTTCAATTGCGTTATTAAATTAGACTGTTACTTTATGCCTTATATTGTTCTATTTCTTCTACTTTTTCTACAATAACATTAAAGTTACCAATGATAGTAAAACTTGTTTCACTGTCAGTGTAATGAATTTCTACGCCTCCCATTGTTGATGTTGTTTGAGATGCTGGTCGTGATTTGGAGATAAATGTTCTAATAACTTCTCCTTTGGTCGTAACTAATTGTGTTTTATACATAACTTTTTTTATTTTTTATAAACGTGATAATCAATTCTTTTAAATGTAGGATCAGAATATTGTATATATTCTAAAACCAAATACTGATTTAAAGTATCAAAATGATGTATGTTTTGATTTTTATTAAATTGTTCATTCTGATAATATTTTAAATCTAATCCTTTAGTTGACTTAATAACAAAAACATCTTCTCTATGATTATCAGCACCTGTATATGCTTCTGTTTTAATAACATAAAGAGTATCAATCCACATATGTTCAATTTTTATAAACTCCTCATGCCATTTAACTCCATTATGATATAAATCTTCCCAAGTATGTACTTGAAAACTATCAATCCAAATAGTTGTATCTTTTTTAGCATCATTAGGAATAAAATACCCCCAAGTTGTTTCTACAGGTAATTTTGTTTTAGCACGTGGTGTTGGTGTAATGGGTTGTTCTTTCTGACAACTAATTAATGTTAAAACTAATAATATTAAATAACCTATTTTTCTCATACGATTAATATAACATCACATTTCAGAATAGCCAAACATAAGAAACCCTCCTTTTTAGGGGAGGGTCGGTCCAAGGAGACTATCCAAGGAATGGTTGTCTGTAGTGTTGTTTTCTCAAAAGCGTTACATTGATAAATATAGTGTGGGGGGTATAAATTTATGAAAGAAGAGCAAATACTGCTAAGACCCCCCATTACACACCATATTAAGAAACAAAAATCGTTGGGTACAAAAGTAATGGCAAAACTAAAAACCCAACCATCGACAATAAATATACGTTACTCTGTTGGAGTCGCCAAGCTATCCTTAAGATTTCTTAATTGTTCTTGAATACCACACCACAACATAAATTTAGTATATAATGCGTTTTCCTCAATAAATTGAATTGCTAATTTTTCTTCCTCACCTTCAGCAAAGATGTCTTGTGTTAAGTTTTCTTCTACTATTTTAGGTGTTAATTCATTAACTGATAATGTAAGTTTACTGTCAACCAATTTCTGTTCTGGTTGGTCTGATTTAAATTCGAATCCCATATTAATTATATTGTTGTTGTTTATTTGCGTTTCCTATATAAAGTTTTGATTTAGTGAATGCCTGTTTATTACGTGCTAAATTAGCTAACATAATAGCATCAACTATATCATCATGCATTCCATTAGGATGTATAAATGATATATTACCATTAGCAGCATACTTAAATGTATACGCTGACATTTCATTAAAACATTCAGGCATTAATTGTTTGCTGGGTAATTCAACTTTACCTTCCTGAATATCATAGATTAGTTTACGTACACCTTCAGTTTTACTATCTTGAGTAGTAGTAAATGATTGTAGTTTACGAATGTTAGGTCTTAACAATTCATACATTGCTAATCCAATCCCATTTGTTTCGCAAAATCCTCCCACGACATTCCACTTACGACACTCAAATATGATATCCTTTCCAATTTCCTCAAATGTGCGTCCGTTAGTTCTAATAATTTTTTCGATTCTACCGGATTCGCTTTGGATAGCGCAAACTGTAAAATCATTTGTGATTCCAGTGTCAACTCCAATATAATAGCGTTCAGTTCGGTTTGGTATTCCCCATTCATCAATCATACATACTAAATCCAAGTTTGTAAATACATCATTACCTGCATCAGTAAATTCAGCTAAATACTCTTGATAGTAAATGTCACGTGGTAGTGATTTATGTTGTTCTATAAGGAATTCTTTACTAACGTATGGATTATCACGACTGATGCCTTTAAATGCTATATAGACGTTATTAGGCGTGTTACCACGTACAAAATACTCATAGAACCAGTTCTTAGATTTAGGTGTAGATATGATTAAGCATTTCTTACCAATTGCAGTTAACGTAGGCATTACTGCTTGTTCAATTGCATCTTGTTTAACGAATGCTGCCTCGTCTATTACTACATAATTAAAACTAAAACCGCGTATAGTATTATAATTATCAGTGGATAAAAATTGTAAAGTAGATCCGTTAATAAATGTGATTGTAAGGTCTGCTTTATTTTGTTTAGTAATGATTGAATGTGCCGCATTAGTTAATTCATCAAATATTTTCTTACATTGGTTATAAACTGGTGCTATCCAACTACCCTTTTGATTTGGAGTCTGTAGCAACCAGTATAGCATCATATTTTGAGCTAATAATGATTTTCCAAACTGTCTACCAGTTGCTACGATACCAAATTTATGTATAGAATCAGCAAATCCGTCAATGATTTGTTTTTGTCCTTTATGTGGTGAAAATAATTGAACGTCCATTATTGTTTATTGTTGCTCATTGTTGTATGATTTTTTTTCTCTTGCAAATAACTTAAAACTATTTCCCTTACCATCGTCAAATGTAATAATTGAATCAGTAGTGTTTCCAATTGTAAAACTTAATTCGTTAGAATATCCAAATAAAGATGGTTCTGCAAAATGTATTGGGTCATCATCATTAAACTGAAATACCCATTCAAGATTTTGTATTTTATTAGATAGTATTCTCACGCTACTTTGTTTATTGTTGCTCATTATAGTATTTCGGTTTGTCCAAAGTCAGGTGATAATTCATTACCCCAGCTTAGTCTTACGTTACCATCAATTTTTGCCTCAATACGTTCAACCTCACCGCCCTTGATTTTGTTTTGGTATTTAATTACCTCTAACCATACTTTTCTATCATTATCTTCAATAGCAGATTCTTTTACCTGTTCTAATTCGATTAATGTTTTTTCTACCGTATGTTGAATGTTGTCAGCAAAATCCTTAGTTAATAATTCCCAAGCCTCTTTCCATAAGGTGTTAGCTTGTTTGTTGTTAATGTCGTATTTCTCCCTTGCCCAATTAGTAAATTGAGTCCAACCCGACTTATGTTGTAGTATATATTCTACACACTCATCAAGATGTGTATTGTGTTGTAATTTGTTTGATTTTTTCATCGCGTGTTATGTTATATAAGTATATACGATACTTTAATGATACATATCGCCCATCAAATATTAATGAACTTAATTGTGATTGATTCCTTTGTGATGATAGCCCCATTTGTAGTTGTCGTAATTGCGTTTTATACTGTCTATATTAAACGGCCATCCCATTTTCATAAACTCGGCCGCAAAATATATTTTTGTGTTTCTAATATTGGTTGTTATACGGTCTTTAGCAAAGTATACTTTATTTTGTGTTCCGTATTTAGCATTGAATATTCTACCTAATGATGTAATACAATAATTATCACAATCACCATCAAACATATAATATTGTTCATCTGGTAATAATAATGATTTTAATTTTTCCTCATTACGTATTGCTGTTACCTCAGTAACAAAATGTTCTGGATATAATTCATCTATATTAGCATCATATCCCATTATTTTCTTTTCAATAATTTCCCATGCCTTATCTCCATCTAAATAAGTATAAAACATAGGTCCATTGTATTGTGGAGCTCCCATTATTCAGTTAATCCTGATTGTGCTTTAGGTTTACGACCTGCTTTAGCTTTTGTAGCTGGTGTATTAGTAGTATATCCTGTTTCACCGGTTTCAGTTTTTGTTACAGGGTAAGCAATATCCTCAATTTGTTTAGCATATTGACTTAAACGTGAATTCCATACATTGTATGTTTGAAGGTATTCACACCCACATCCCGGAATACTTACTTGTTCTTTAAAAGCATAATTATGAGCTGTCATCCACCAACTTAAGGTTTTGTGATCAATTCTGTAACCTGCTTTAGGAAATACTTCTTCAATAATATATAAAGCTTGTTCCCTTGTTAATTGTTCATTAAAATTTATCATATCTGTGTCTATCCATTAAATCTACTAAATAACTTATTGTATATCCGAATATACTAATAAGGAGTGCAGAATACAAGCTATGGGTAAGAATTAGTCCTAACCAAAAACAAGTGCATTTCACACAATATAAATGTTTACCAATATGTGGCCATTCATAAACTTTCATTTCATTCTTTAACCACTGAATAGGCTGGAACCATTCAGCAATAAAGAATCCTAATATTGCTATACCAAGTAAATTAATCATTCCTTAATTCATTTAAGTATAAATCTACTTCTTTTCTAATCTTAGCACGCATATTACGTTCACGTTGTTCTTTACGCGTTTTTAGTTGTCTATAACGCATTACTAATGATGGTGCCATAAGAGTTATGACTGATGATATAAATGCGGTTAATATAAAGTATAGTATGTTCATATGTTTTGTGCTTTTTTACATTCGGTTCTAATTATTTCAATACCTTTGTCTACTGCTTTTTTTAAATTAGTTAATGAAATATTGTATTTTTTATTTAATTGCTGATAAGTCATCTCATTTAAATAATAATCTATTACTAATGGCTTATGATAAAAATCTAACTTATTAAGCTGAG
>Ga0315909_10001884_pt1 | contig 27650 bp, 26 predicted proteins | sample LakEriMetagenome_11_FD_203527 | JGI IMG/M metagenome (GOLD analysis project Ga0315909, IMG submission 203527) | Freshwater fungal communities from buoy surface, Lake Erie, Ohio, United States - Buoy 2 MA125 | ecosystem: Environmental > Aquatic > Freshwater > Lake | place: USA: Lake Erie, Ohio... | reverse complement strand
ACGGGCCTCTGGCCCGTCCTGACACACAGATCCTTGGAGCAACCAGCTACCCCGGAGTAGATTCAACCCATCCCCAGCGCTGCACTTTTCGACCGCCGCGCGCTGCACTTTTCAACCGGCGTTCACAATCCCGCTGCACCGCGTCCGATTCTTTGGCAATCAGGCGAGCAAGCCTGCGCCGATCACCACGCTTCCGTTCGGGGACATCCATGCGGCCTCCTTGTCTGGGGGCCGCATCATCCCATCGGCAGGCAGAGGGCGCAATATGGGAAAGCAGGGCGGAGGCGCGCAGGTCTCAAGTGGGGGCCGTATTACCTGGGTCGAGGTGATCTCGAGGCCGCAGAGCTCCTCGACGATCGCCGTGACCTTCCGGGTGCTGACGCCCTGGACGTACATCTCGGCGACAGCAAGTGTCATCGCCCGCTCGCTGCGGACGCCCCGCTCGAGGGCCCGGGGGTAGAACGGGCGCCCGTTCTCGTCGCGGTAATCGCGGGTCTGCGGGATCCGCAGGTCGAGCCGGCCGACGCGGGTCTTCAGGGTCTTGGGTTTGAATCCATTGGCGTAGCCTTGACGATCGGCAGTTCGCTGATGAGACTCGGCCTGCAGCACCTGCTCACGCTCGATCTGCATCGCGTGATTCATGAGCGTGCCGAGGGCAGAGGCCATGGCAGCTGGGCCGTGCTCAATGAGCAGGGCTGTGAGGTCGTTGATGGCTGGGCATTCGTCTTGGTGGGTCATCGCAGGTTCCTTCTTGTTGGCGTAAGACACTTCCAAGAAAACCTCGATGGCCCACCTCTTCAACTCGGGCCGCCGGTGCGTGCCTTCCCTCGGCTCGCTTGCGCTCGCCTCGGTCAGGCACGCACCGGCGATTTACAGAACGTATGTTGCACTAACAAGCGTCACAGCGAACAGAAGCTGGTGGAGCCGAACTCCGGGCTGGGGACGGCGTCAACTATCTTCGCAAGCGCTGGGAGAAGCTGACGCTGTTCCTCCGCGTGGCCGGTGCGCCGCTGGACAACAACATCTGCGAACGCGCTCTGAAGAAGGCGATCCTGCACCGCAAGAACGCACTGTTTTTCAAGACCAAGCATGGGGCGGCGGTGGGTGACTTGTATCTGAGCCTCATCCACACGTGTGAGCTAAACGGCGGCAATCCGTTCGACTACCTGACCACTCTTCAGCGGCATGCCGCTGCCGTCGCCGCCGCTCCGGGTGAGTGGATGCCGTGGAACTAGCGGAGGCGGCTCGAGTGCCTGGTCGCAGGCTGACTCAGGCGATTGCGGCCGCGCGTAGGCGGCCACGAGTAGACTAGCCCCGGAAGAAACCAGGAAGCTGATCGCCATGGCTCACGACGTGATCAGGATGCGCCTCACCGCGGCAGAACGCGGGCCGCTACTTCGCTACGGCTATCCATTCTCAGAGAGTGAGACTGCTCTCAAAGCCTGTGCAGCGAGCCAAGACATCGAGTGGGTTCCGATCGATCGCTTCAACCTCGAGCAACTAATCGGCAACCTCTGCTGCTCGATCAACCAGACCAAGCCCGGCCCGTTGCAGGACGATGTTTTCGAACTCTGCAGTCGCCTCGAGACAGCCGAACGCTACGGCGACGGCTAGCTCGACGTGCTCTGAGCCCTGATGCGGCCCCCCCGGCAACCCTTTCGCCGCCGAGAATTCGCAGATTTGCCGGAAGGACACACGCTCTTCGAGTCGAAGGGCCACCGAGTCAACCCGCCAAGAGTCATCGATCCCGAACAAACGGGCGTAATGCGCAGAGAGTGTTTCCATCCCGGCACTCTACGCCATCGAAGTCTCCGAAACGACCGCCCGGTACCACGAAAATCCCCGAAGAACCTGCGTAACTTGACGAACGCGGCCGCGGATAAAGAGAACACCAGGAATCATGGCCAGTCTAGTTGAACCAGGTGCGAGTCGGTCGTAAGTGGTAGGCCAAGTCGGTGCGATCATCGCAGTGGCTCACCGCATGTAGGTTTTAGCTCATCGATTGCCGGGCGAAGTAAACGCGTTTGCTTGTCAAATACCAGCATGTTGCACCGGCAACAAGCACCAGCACCGAGGGCATTTCTGGTTCCGGCAGGGGCATCACGCGGGCATCGTTGGAAATGACATTCTCGATCGCCTCGTTTGCCAACGCCTTGAAGGCTGGGTCAATGCCGTTGAACAGCGCTGGAAATGCAAGCTCGTGCGGCCGAGTCCCCGTGAGCACAGAAGCCATCGTCGCATGTGCGACGTATCTTCCGGAGTCATTCAGGTGATAGAGATCCCCATACAGATCCCATGCGTTGTTCAGGCCCGCCACCGGCGTTGCCCGCAGCATATCGTCGAGTTGCAAGAGCACTTCGCCAGCGGGTATGTACCCAATGTCGATCGTCGGAAATGATGCCGCGAGTTGTGAATGCAACGTCCCCAGGAAAGCATTCGTGTTCAGTGCCAAGGACGTCAAAGACTGCGTACGAACCTGCCGGTACGTCAATGAGTTCGATAGCGTCGGCCACGCGCTGTACACGAAAAACCGGGTGTCACTGTTGCGGCCCGCTGCGGTCGTCGTTGTCACAACGTCGATTGCCGCCTGAATTTCTCCGGCAGCCGTGCCGGCATGGGTCTGCAGGGTAACGTAATCCCAGGTGTATTGAGTCATCGCCGTGTGCCAGTCCGCAAACGGGGCGGGAGCAGGTACACAGCGGACAGATGGATCGGCCACGATGTTTTCGAGGGGTGAGCCGCAGCGTATGTGATAGCCCATCTGGATAGACGCACCGATCGATTGGAAGGCATCGGAAAACCCAGGGCTGACTGCCCCCCATGTCAATGAGTTGCCGATGTGATAGCCGCGGATCGGATCTGCAGACGCTGTCGCCAAAAGAAATCCCAGGAACGCAACGATGGCGCTGCAGATCAAGCATGGACGTCCACGTATTGATCGAATGTCGGCCATGCCCGTGTCCATACCTTTCCTAGCGTTGCGACGAGTCGGTGAGGCGAAGTGTAAGCGATAGCAAAGACGGGGAAAACCTGCTTCAGGTCGCGGTAGCGCCTATTGCCCGATCTTCGTCGTCGGCCCGCTATCCTTCACATCGAGGCGCGGGGTCTGACAGCGGCCGCCGGCGGGAAGGCAGATGATGTCCTTGTCGGGCAAGCGGCGAACCACGCCGACGCGTGCCTCGATTGTGATGCCATCGCGTGTGCTTCGCACCTTGTCATCGCCCATGACAACAACGTCTTCACCCCATGCGTCGCGAATCCGAACGACAGAGGGTGCAAGCATTTCGAACGATGGCGCGGGCGTCGTGGTTGCGCGCGGATAGAGCACGACGAAGTAAGCTCCTGGGCCGGGGAGTTGCAGGTGCAGGAGATCCTGGTATTCGTCGACCGCGGGGGGCGGGTTTCCCTGGCTCTTTCCCCAGCGCAACGTGTGCCTCGGCGTACCCTGCGGCTCCGCGACAAAGTATTCCAGGTCGACGCCCCATTGGCCGCGGCCCGTGAATCGGTTGCCGCTGAGGGGTCGTGTGGGGCGACTCGTCGCTCCGTCCTTCAACGGAGATCCGCCAGTTTCCACGAGCCCGCGAGTGAGCGTCCAGAAGAGCCACATGCTCGGCTCGCGAGAGACTACCGTGTCCCGGAGGACAACGTATTCAGGCGTGCCGGCATCTGTTGACTTGACGAACAGCGCCTGCCGCCTCCACTCGATCGGAGAATCGCCGCCGCGATTAACCTCGGGCCACTCAGGCATCGTGGACGGCCGGGCGGGGCCTGGCATCGCGACCTTGCTGCCGCGCTGGTAGGCGGGAAAAGGTGTTTCGACTTTGACATCCACGTAGTCCGCCATGGGCTGCATGACGGCCGCCTGCACAGAGCCTCTGGAATAGTTGTAGGACCGCAGCTGCCACTCGATGCCATCTCGCGGACGAAACGCCGGAACCACGTGGCTGGCCAGAAGCTGATGGCGATCGACGTCGCCGTCTGAAAACGCGCCACCCATGGGAGCGCCGCGGGCAAACCATTTCGCAATGCTTCCGACCTGGTACGGGGCGAGTGCCTCGTTCCAATGTGTCGGAAGCAAGAAATACGATTCCTCTGGCTTGCCAACCGCGGCACGTAGAACCACCGCGCTGCGGGGAAACCAACGACTTTTCCATGACGGCTCTACAGTTGGAAGGCGGGGGTCCAAGAACAGCATCTCCAGGCCGCCCATCCGATCGTCCGGAATGCGCCAGGAATCGCCGGCTTTGTGCCAGGCCCACTGCATCCTTCCTGAATAGTCGGGATCCGTATCCGCCGTTGATCGGGCCATCAGTCCGGATAACGCCCAAGTATTGCCCGCGACGCGGCGCCCGAGCGGCGGCGCCACCCGCCGGCCGTCGCGCATGGGATCCGGCGGCGTGGCGTATTCCGCGAGACATTCGGCCATTCGTTTCAGCCGGGGGTCGTTCGGCAAATCCGCGAAGCCTGCGTGACGCATTGCGAGCGCGAACGCGATGAACTGCGTGAGAGTCACATTGTCGTAGTGCCCTCCTTCGAACCATTCCCCCTCGGGGCCTAGTTCGACATCCAGCCAGTAACGCAGTTTTCGTGACACTTCTTCCGTCCACTCCCGCGCGAGCGGATGTTCTGGAATGGCACACGCACACACGCCCAGGCTCAGCACGTAGGAGATGGTGATGTTCGGGGGCCCCGGGTTGTATCCCCGCTCGATCGACGTCACGTTCGGATCGGCGTAGACATAACACAGATAGGCCATCCAGGCATCGAGCAGCCGTGACTCCGCTTCGGAGAACACGCCTGAATCGACCGTCCCGTCATATAGAGCGGCCACGATCCCGGCATCGCGCATCCAGTCAATGCGGCCGAGCAGTCCGAGATGATGGAAGACCCGGTCCCGAATCCTCATCTCCGCCGCCGTCTTGTCACCTCGCAGAAAAGCCACCAGGGCGAATGCGTCGTGATGCCACGGCTCGTACCATGGCCCGTCGCCCGTGGCTGCGAGATGATCGACGAACGAGTCAAACGACGTGAAAGTTCGCGCTTGAGCCGGGCCTGGGAGTTGCGCGGCGAGGGCTCTCGCCTGCGCGATCTGCGGGCGAGTTGCGAACAAACCGGGCCGAGACCGGGAGCGTGGCCAACGCAGAACATAGTCCTTGACTCGGTCAAGCCTACGGTTGTCCAAGAGGTCATTAATGTTCGGCTCTCGCCATTTTCCCAGCGTCATGCTTGCCGGCATGGGGCTGGTCTCGGCAGCCATCTTGGAGATGGCCGCGGTCTGATCGGGCCGGGCGATTCCCACCGTCCATCGCCGCACTCCCCCGCCGAGCGAAGTGCCGCAGTGGGCGGTGAGGTGGACGATACCGGCCTCGCTGACTGAGATCGGCATCGACTTGGCCAGTCGCGCAGGATATGGCTCGGAAAACCGTCGTGGCCATTTGGGATCGACCCATACGCCGGGATCGCGAAGCATAACGTATCGTGTCTGAGCGGTTTGCGGGGACCGCAGCAGTACCACTGTCTGCTGGTCGTCGAAATACTGCTGATACCACGGCGCCAGGCCGATGGGCTTGAGGCCGGGCGTAAGCGGCACCCGAACCCATTCGAGTTCTCCCGCTTGTCGCACCTTCGGATCCGAATCGAATGCGGAAAACGACTTTTTTTGGAAGACGAAATCCATAGCATCGCCAGGATCGTTCAATCGGATTCGCCAGCCGTCGTTAGGCCGATCTCCGGTGACCCGCATGTCCCAGTGAACAGCCGTGTCTCGGTTACCGATGGTCGCCCGGAGCTCATAGGCGAGGCCATCGCGGCAACGATAACGCCACGAAAACTCAGCCAGGACCGGCCCTTCGGCCACGATTGCGGCCGTGACGTTCTCGGCGACGGCGTTACCAAAGAACTCGCTTCCGCCAAACCGGCTGCCATCCGGTGCGATCATCGCCACGAGGGGCGGCGGCAGACCTTTGGATCGGCCGACTTCAGCTTGTCGCGGAGAGAGGTCAAACTCGGCGCCGAGGTATTTTCCGCGGACCTCGACGCGATCGCCCCGGCGGGCGATCGCCAACCGCGCGGGCGGGGCTGCCGGGGCTGCTTCAGTCGCGGCATCGAACCGGAGCGTATAGGCGTCGTTCCGAAACGGGGGTAAATCAGCGTAAAAGCATGCGCGGGCCGTGCGAATACTGCCATCGGCCCATGTCGTGACATCGACGAACTGAACCGGAACATCACCCTCCGGTCCGCTCAACCGTGCCCGCTGTGGGCTGCACTCCCCGGCGACCGCTTCGATCGGATACGAAAGCAACTGGTCCTTCCAGTCAATGCCGAGAAACTCACGGACGTAAAACCGCCTCCGACCTTTTGCCCGCGGCTCGCTGCCTGGCTGCTTCAGGTGCCGCGACTCGAGGATGCGCGTCGCGCTTGCCAGCGCGTCGAGTGCCTCGAGCGTGTCGGGGTGCCGTTCGCCGAGGGTTCTGACCAGCAACGGATAGGCTTTGTCGAGCGCGATTTCGGCGTCCGCCACAGCGCCCGACGCCACCATGGCCCGGGCGAGAATCACTGCCGCTTGGATGGTCCGCGGATCGTCTCCCCCAAGGGTCGCGGAGCGGATGTCGCGGGCACGGGCCACCGACACAACCGCCGCGTGGGCATCCTCGGCCGCTAGCTGGGCTCGACCCAGGTTCACGAGACTCGCGGCGGTCGCTCGATGTTCATAGCCGAAATGTTTTTCGTTGAGCGTCAGTGCGCGCGCAAGCAGGTCGACCGCTTCTTTTTTGTCGCCGGCCGCGAGCCTGGCGAGCCCGAGATTGTTTAGGCTGCGGGCGGTCATCGGGTCATTGCCGCCGAGCGTGCGCTCGCGGATCGCAAGCGCACGCCGGTGTGCGGTACACGCCGTTTCGACGTCCCCGGTCGCGATCGCCAACTCTGCTCTGTTGTCGAGGGCCGCGGCCGTCTCAGGGTGCTCACGCCCGAATACCACGTCGCTCGCCGCGACAGCCTCGTCAAGCGTCGTGGCAGCACGGATTGGCTCGCCGTGGGCGCGATACAGCCGGCCGAGTTCAACAAGGCGAATCACGTACTCGGCCGATGGACGGCCGGCTGCGTGCATCGCGGCGACGGTCCGTGCAGCCGCCGCGAGATCGGGATGATCGTCGGCCGGTGCGGCAACGTTGCAGCACGCAATCACGACGCAGACCGAGGCTATCGGGTGCCAGCGGAGCACAAAGCGGTCGCGCGGATACCTGGGCAGTTCGCTCATGCAAGGGGCTCTCGAATTCAAAGCGACCTCAGATAACGTGCCCACGCTTCGCTAATGTGGGCGGGCGAAAAGCGTTCCCGCACGGCATGCCACGCGTTGCTTCGGCATTTAGACACTTCCGCGGGATTGTCGACGAGCCGGGCGATTAACGCTTGAAAGTCGTTCGCGACCTCCGCCGCGGGGCGCCCGGATCGGCAGGCGGGCAGATACTCGACCTCGTCCAGCGGTCGAGGACAGGCCGCGTTGTCGATCACCCAGCCGGCTCCAGACTCCTCCACAAGGCGGGCAAGATCACTCCAGGCGGGACAGATGGCGACTACCGCCAGTCCTGCCGCCATCATCGCGTACGTCTTGCTCGGCAGGCAAACGGTCGCCCCCCCCGGACTGAGCGTGACAATCCCGAGCTGAAAGTGCTCGACGTGTCGTCGCCAGGCATCACTCGACAACGTCGCCCCGACCTTGACGCCGTCCATGCCACCGACCGCTTTTTCAAGCGCGGCCGCCCGGGCTCCGCTGACGAGCCCCTCGAACTGGACTCGGTAGCCGAGCAGCCCCGCGATCGACACCGCCCGCAGGCTCTCGACGAGCGACGCAACATCATGCATGAGGCCTAGTTGTCCGCCGTAGTGCATCGCTAGAACGGTCGAAGCGGCATCGCACGACAGACCGTCATCGTAAAGTCTGACGTCGGTCGCAATCGGCACCACGCCCGGCCGGCGCGTTCGCCCCCAGCGGCGTTCCGCATAATCTCGGAGAAAATCCCCCAGATACACCGTTCCGTCGGTAAAGTGCTGGTTGGCCCAGGTCACTAAGCCCAGCACCCGCGACAGCGGCCCGTCGGTGCGAGCGCTGCCGGATACCTCCAACGCATCCGGAAACAGGTCGTATAGCAGGTGCACGACGCGGACGCCCCGCCAACGCACGAACAACGCGACCAGCATCGGGGCGAAGAATGTGTTGCTGGTCACGATGAACACGTCGCCGCTTCGTGCACGACACGTGGACAGCACGAGCTGCAGCGGGTAGCCGACGTACATTCGCAGCCGCAGACGAATGCGCTTGCCAGCCGAGCCCCGTGCATCGCGACGATAATCATCCTCTGAGACGGCCGCGACCTGAATGACCTGCGCGGCGGAAGGCTCTAGGCTGACGCACAGAAAGCGAAAGTAGTCCAAGGCAACGCTGCTACAGGCGAAAATCCGCCGCGTAACCGCTGGACCATGCCGGACGAGCGATTCAGGCAATTTCATAAAGCTCGCGCAAGAAGCGTGGAGCAATGACGGGCCAGGAATACTCGGCTGCGATCCAATCGGTCCCTCGTCGGCCCATATGGGCAAGTTCGTCAGTTGAGGCGGAGGTGGCCGCGCGAATAGCTGCTGCGAGCGCGGCCTGACTCGGTGCCACGCACCAGCCACAGCCCCGGTCTGCGAGCGCATGCCAGGGCGTTCCGGTCGTGGCGATCACGGGCGTAGAGGCCGCCAGTGCCTCCGCGACAACCATCCCGAAGTTCTCGGACAGAGACGGCTGGATGAAGACGGCGAGCGACGACAGAAACTTCGGTACCGCTTGCGCGGCTACCGGTGGGTCGACCGACACGATTCCGTTCAATTCTAATCGGCGGACCATCTCCTGCACGCGAGCGCGGGTGCCGTCGCAGTCGGGACCGGCGATTCGGAGTTGCCACCCGGCAGGCCGAACATCAGCCCATGCCGCCACGAGCGTTTCCAAGTTCTTGATCGCCGTGAGCCGCCCTAGGTAGCCCGCGATCTTGGGACGGTTGACGGGCTGTGTGACAGTGGATTGAGCCACATCAACGCCGAAGGGAATGATCCGCGTATGTGCAGCAGGGGCGAGATGTCGCACCGCCTCCGCCTCTTCGTCGGAGGCGCAATGAACCGCCCTCGCTTGGGCTAGCGCCTGTCGCATCTCCATCGCCAAAACGAGCCGTTTACGCCAGTGGCTCTTTCGCATCGCGGGCTTCAACAGCATGCCGTGCGGCGATATCACGTAAGGAATGCCTGTTCGTCGCGCCGCGCGGGCTGCCGCAACCACCGGGGGTGTCCAGATCCCATGAATGTGAACGATTGGCCGCGGCCTCGCCGCTCCCAGGACGGCGGCCTGGTAGACGATAGCCCGGCATGCCTGCACTGCCCTCAGCGTGCTCGTCAGTCCGGCAGATGCTGGTAGGCGCACGATCTCCGCCGCCGACTCCGTGATCGCAGTGCAGTCTGGCCCGACTCCGGGGCCGACCACCACGACATGTCGGCCATATTGCGTAAGCAACCCCGCCAATCGGCCGACCGCGACGGGCAGTCCGCCATCTGCGGAGAGCGTGCTGGCAATCAGCAGGTCTTCGTCACCTCCAGTTCGCCGCATCACGCCAGTCTTGCGACAGGAGGAAGATCGGTCCGCACGTCATGTCCTGCGTGCAGCAGCGAGAAACCGGCGCTCGTGCATCTTCAACGCGATCATGTATTCGTACATCGATCGCGGGCGGCAATACTGCAGGCCGGCCCAGCCGTCGAGAAAGCCGCCACGCAGCAGATATAAGCCGAGGAACGCGATCAAGGGACGACAAGGCAACCGGTAGAACACCTGCTTCGCGACACGCCTACGCCTCGCGGGGTCGCCGAGGTCGGACAACCTCCAGCCGATCCGCGATGATTGCTCCTCGCCAAGCCGGATGGCCTCCATGGTGGAATAAGAGTTGTGCCGTTCGAACCAGGCTGAAATCCCCTTGCTGAAAGGAAAATGATGGAAATGCGTCGATAGGAAGGCGGTCTTCCCGTGGGCGACGAGTTCCTCGTTGATGTCTCGCGTGAAGTGAACGCGGACCGGCCTCATCAGACGCGCAGACCACGTCGGGTATCCAGTCGCACAACGCAGCCATCTGCCGAAAAAGAAGTCCTTGCGTCGGATGCGATAGAGAACGATGTCGTCTGATGCGTCGCAAACGACGGCTCGCACCTCGCTGGCCATGTCTTTTGGCACCCGTTCGTCGGCATCCATCATCAACACCCAATCGAAGTCAGCGACGAGCGACAGGGCCACGTTTTGTTGGTCGGCGTAGTTCGTGAACTCCCGAAACTGAACATCGGCTCCGGCGGCGCGCGCCCGGGCGGCCGTGTCGTCGGTGCTGAGCGAATCGAGAACGAAGACTTTCTCGGCGAACGAGCAAGACTCGATGCACGCGGCAATGTCGAGCGACTCATTGCGCGTGATGATCACCGCCGCGAGGCGCGGCTGCCCGAGATCACCCATCGCGGCTCACGCCTTTCTCGTCGCTGGGGCCGCAATAAGCAATAAGCCCGGTCACCAACTACTCGCGCTGGGTTGCCAGACACGACGGCGTAAGCCGGGACGTCCTGCGTCACCCCGGCGCATGCCGCCACGACGGCTCCTTCTCCCACAGTGACGACCTGCAGAGCCGTGGCCCGTGCGAAAATCCACGCGCCTCGGACGATGCGAATCGGCACGGTCACCAAGGCCCTGTCGGCTCAGTCGATGTCATGCGACGCCGTGCATAGGAAGGCATCCGGACTCACAGTCACGTCGTCTTCAAGGACAATGCCATCGACACAATGGCAGTCGACGCCTGCCGCTAGACAACTCATCTCGCCAAGAACAATCGCGTATGGCGCGTAGATTCGACACGCTCGAGAGATGGTCGCCAACAACTTTACCCTAGCGCCGAACAGCCGCAACAGTAGAACGCGAAAAAACTCCATCTCTCTGGCGTAAGCCGAAAAACCCTGATGCCAATTTGACGCCTTGCGAACAGGTCACGCTTTGTCTGAAGGGAACGGCCGCCGCGATAAAACAGTGGGCAGTAGTATGGAACACGCTTTTTTGGCTATTGGCGAAAATCAACGATCACTCGCTTCAGTGCTGTGGTTTCGTTTGCTTGCGATCGACAAGATCGCGAAGTTCGACGTCGTCACGCCCGACAGCCACGTAATTTGGCCCCGAGTCAAAGTTATTCCATGCATAATCAAAAGGCGCAAAGGAGACTCCGTCATGCCACAGCTTGCCGACTATATATCCACGAGCATGAAGGTAGTCGTTAAAGTCTTTCATTAACCAATGAAGGTCGCCGTTGCCGTAGCCATATTCAAATTGAATGCACCGGATCGTGTCTGGCTTTAGCATTTTACCGAAGCCCTCGAGCACTGCGCTCTCGTAGCCCTCGACGTCGACCTTCATGAGGTCGATTTTGTTCACGCCGTGCTCTTTGCAGTACGTATCACCCCGCATAGCGATGCATTCTCGAAGTTTCGGCGCCCGCCAATCGTGGTGCGTCGTCTGGGTGACGATCGTATTGAGGCCAGATGAATCCCCGAAATCCTTGAATTGCACATGGCCGTCGTCACTGCCCAGCGGAGCGTCAACAAGCAAAACATTCAGCGCGGTAATGTTTCTTCGAAAAGCAGCGCGCGTTGCTTCGCTTAACTCAAAGGCGTGGATGGTAACTCCGGGAATTGCCTGCAACGCCAATTTAGTCCAATCGCCTATGTTCGCGCCGACATCAAACACTGTCTTCATGCGAACAGATGTTAGTCGGTTCAAAAGAGTTCGCTCGCCATTCAAATCAGAATTGTATGAAAAATCGTGATAGGCCTGTACGTAAGCGCGACAAAGCCGGAAAAGCGTTTCTGCAAAGCCGCGTTTGCTGCGTGTGGCCCGCCATAGTAGGCGACGGCTGAGTGTAGTGGGTTCCATTTAGCTGGCGTTAGGCAGATAGGGCTTTCGGATAATGATCAGCGTGCTGTCGAGTTTGGCTTGCCTACAGCGAGCGGTCGAGGTCGCGTGCGAATAGTCGACCGCCGCCTGTTCGAAATAATCGCAAAACCTCTGCAGCGAGTGTTGTGGAACATCTTCGATAATATAGACGCCGCCCGGCCGTACTCTGTGGAAGCTGTTCTGAAAAAGAGCGATTCCTGCGTCAAAGGTATGGAGTCCGTCGTCAACAAAGACATCGAAATCGCAAAGGTCAGGATGTCTCCACAGCGCTGCGACAGATTCAGGGCTAGTCTGGTCAACCTGGAAGGTAATGATCCGGTTTTCGGAAAAGAGGACGTTGGGATCGATATCAGCGCCGTAGATAAACGCATTCGGAAAATAGTCGCGCCACGCCCGCAAAGAGGCTCCCGGGCGACCGGTGATTCCCATATTCGACGGGATCGAGGGGTTGTTTGTGCCGAGACCGCACTCAAAGACTTTTCGGACCGACAGCCGACAATGGTCAAACATAAGCGCATAAAAATCGGCATAGGCGTGCGGCTGGTGTGGGTACGGGTGGGGCCCTGGAGCGCGAGTGCCTTTGTCCGAGCCGTATTTGTCGCATAGATGTGCGAACGCGGCGAACGATCGGCCCGAGTAGTGGATGGCGAACGTATTGTGGCTGGAACGTTGCACGATGTCATCAAGCTTTCGCCGGCTCACCCAACGCCGATAACGCGTCAGGCCACGTCCGCCGAAGGCAAACCGGTCGAAGGCGATTAATGATTCACGTATTGATGAAAGAACTGGCACGATGCTTTGTATGTCCTGCGGCTACAGGTATAGCTGCCCTTTATTTGATGGCGGTACTTACGAGCCGGTACGGGGTCTGGTGGATGCCAGTGATCAGGGAGGTGTTAGGAAGACGGTCTGTCGCGGCAATGAGCGTTCGCAATCGTTCGAGCCGCTGGTGATCTATCGGCCACTGGATCTCCCGGCCGTTTCTCTCCCACGAGATGGTCGAGACGCCGCGAAGCCCGTCGTCTAGCAGGAACTCGATCTTTGGGAGCGCGTTGCCGTCATGTGCCATCGAGACGAATGATGTGACTGGGAAATCGTCGTCGAAAACGAGCCACGGCACGCCGCGTGCGGCGGCTTCCTCCAGCCTGCGGCCCTGATCGACGTGGTCGTCGAAGTAGGCGAGCGATCTCGACAGGTCATACCCCGTGAACTCATGCGTGGCCCAATCCGATTGCAGAAACGTGACGCCGGGTGTCCGACGAGCCAGGGACGAGAGGTCGATATCGAAGCTAAGGATCGGACACTCAGGCTCTGCATTGGCAAACGCCCAGGCGCTCGCCCCCCGGTAGGTGCCGGAGTCCACTATCAGGGAAGGTCGCGTAGCTCTGGTGAGCAGAAAAAGCCAAAGCAGATTGTTGAAACGGCTGCCTCCAGCCTGGTCGCGAAATGGGCTGGCTAGATATTCATCGTAGAATCGCTCGACCGCGCTCGCGGTGTCCGCTGCGGGCGTGAGCGGCCAAATGGACGAAGTCCTGCACCAGTCATCGAACGCATCCGCCAAGGCGCCGAGCATTCGATCCTTGGCGTGACCGATCGGCCGGCTGTCGAAATCGTGTGCCGGCCTTATGAGTTGGAGGCCAACAGCCCCGAACGCCACGTCCAGTATGTGTTTCGTAAGTCGCCTGGGATGCATGCCAGATGCCTGCGGTGCGTCGCTGTGCAACCCGGGTCTGACGGCCGGGCGGCGGAGGTCACGCCTGTCTTTCGAAGCGGGCGGCCCTTTCACCGAGATAAAGCCAGCCGGGAGCGTCGCCGCCAAGCAACCATTCATACACCGCCCGCATCTGCCGCACAACGACCGGCCAGGAATACGTGTTCACGACGTGCTCGCGACACCTAGAGCCCATGACATTCAGTTGGTGCGGATCGGCCTGCAGGGCGTCGGCGAGCCCACGTGCCAGTGCCGAGGGCTCGGGATCGACCCACCACCCAATATGCTCGTGCGATAGAACACTCCACGGGGTTCCTGTGGTGGTGATGACCGGCTTGCCTCGCTCCATGGCCTCCGCAATCGCGTTGCCGAAGTTTTCGGAAAACGAAGGACAGACGAACAAGTCACATTGCTCGAGGAATCGCGTGCGATCCTCGCCATAAACGGGTTCCACGATGTGTACGTTGGCAAGGCCATGATGGCGAGCAAGTGATTTGAGCAGCGCTGCGTGGCCGCCCGAGTCGGGCCCTGCGATCACCAGTTCCCAACGTCTGGTGTCGCAATGACGCCATGCTTCGATCAGATTCGGCAGACCCTTCTTGGGATGAAGCCGACCCAGGTAGCCGCAACGTCCAAGTCGGTTCGAGTGGCGGTCATCCGCGGCTATCGGCAACGGGTGTACGTCGATCCCGTTAGGGACCACCGCGATCGGTTGGCGGAGCCCGGCGCGGCGACACGAGCGGGCTTCGGAGTCGGCCGTGGCGTGAATGACGTTGGCCGCAGTTAATGACGCGCGCTGGAGGGCCGCCCAAGCAACGACTTTACGCGGTCGCCGATACGCAAGCGCCCATGGCTCGAGCATGCCGCGAATGCTCCATACGAGCGGTAACGTCGAACGGCCAATGACCCACCTCGCAAGCAGCGTGGTCTCATCCCACAAGCCACTGGCGTGGACGATTTCGATCGAGTCGCGGGCTATGCGATCCATCAGATACCGCCGCGCCTTGGCCAATCTTTTGAAGCGACTTCCTTGGTGAACAGACAAACTGGCGGCCCCCCACCGTTCGCGATGAGACTCCCAGTCAACGTTCCGCGAGGCGCAGCCAACAACGGTAACATTCGTGAATGGATCCTTCGAAAAACCACGCGCGAGACCTGAAACGGACTCAAACGGGCCTCCAATCGCCGGGTTCACGCCGGTGGTCAGCAAAAGAATGCTGAGTTTTGTCATTCCGCACCGGCTCACGAGGTGGGCAACTTGGCCTTTGTTGCACGGGCGCGTTCGTAGAGCAGTTCATACTGCGTCATCACGGCTAACTCGGAATAGTTGGCTGTGACATGGCCGCGAATGACTTCTTCCGCTGGAGGAATAATTCGGCCGTCCAAATAGTCGGTGATTTTCGCACGAAAAGCCTCTGGGTCACCCGGCGGACTCAGAAAACCTGGCAAAACCGGACCAATCACCTCGGGAATCGCGCCAACGTTGGTGCCGAGCACGGGAAGACCGAAACTCATCGCCTCGAGGCTGATGAGCCCAAAGCACTCCAAGGCGCGTGTCGGCAAGAGAAAGAGATCTGCCGCCTGATACCCGACCTGCAGAGTGTCATCTGGCAGCCGCCCCATAAGTGTGATCGATTCACGGCACCCGCTGTCGTCGATTTGCGTACGGAGTTTGCCCATGTTGGGCCCGTCACCAGCGATGTGAAACGTGCACCGCCCTGCAGCCGCCAGTGGAGCCACGGCGGTGATGGCGTCGTCGATGCCATACCGGTGCCGCAATTGCCTAACCGTGAATAAAGCGGGCCGGTTCGACGGCCAGCCAAGTCGGCTCCGGGCTTCGGCCCTGGTCAGCCGCCTCCGCCACTCGCCGTAGAAGAAGTGCGGAATCAGTTGGCACGGGAAGCGTACCTGCGGATGTTCTCGGGCGAGCTCATTGGCCGTGAATCGGGAGAGAACGTGGGTGGCATGGGCGCACGCGAGGAGCCGCCGCTCCATCCGCCGCGCCACCGGGATCCCGACGGCCTGATTGACGAAGCCCACCAGGCCCTGCTGCGACCACGTGAGCCGCTGTTCCTGAACGACCGGCGAATGCACAGTGTAAACCAAGGCAGCCCGTTGGGGCGCTTGCTTCATCGCCCGCAGCACTGCGGCGCCCGTGAAGATGCTGTGGAAGTGAATAACGTCAAATTGTTTCCCGGCGAGCGCTCTGCTTACCTGCCCCGCGTAGGCCGCCACTGCGGCGGTCAATCGCCTTGGATCCCAGTTAGCGAAAAGCGGCCTGCGAAACAGGTGGCATAACACACCTTCGACAACCGTGGTTGTCGTCGAGGCCGCGCTGTCGCCCGCGCCCGCAGCCACGAGTTCGACGTCGTGGCCGCGCCGGGCGAGTGCCTGGGCAACATCCCACGCCACCCGCGCGAGCCCGCCGGGCTGGCAGGGAAAGAAGTAGTCGGCGACGACGAGGATTTTCATGCTGCCGTCACGTTGGGAGGAGCGTTGCGAGTCAGCGCCAAGGTCGTGCCGGAAACGTGGAAGATCTTGCGGCCTTCGGCCAATCCTGTCAGCGCCTTGGTGACGCTGTCGAGCATCAGGTAGTCATGCCAAATTACCACCCGGCCTGAAGCGAGCATCTCGAAAGCGGCGGCCGAGTCGCGGAGGACCGCGGCCTCACCGCGATCGGCGTCAATGAACACCAGGTCGGTGCGACCGCGAAAAGCCGAGAAATCGTACGTCGCCGAATCGCCCGTGATCGCGACGATATGGGGATCGAGAATGCGGCCGCAGATCCATCGGCCAACGCTGACCGGTTCGCAGAATCCTGAATCTGCACCAAAATCGAATGCTCCTGCGGTGATGTCGATCGTGTGTAAAACGCCATCGTCCGGTGCGTTCGCGGCCAGATGAAGGGATGTCCGCCCATCGAAGGTGCCGAACTCGAAGATCTGCTTCGGCTTGAGGTGCCGCGTGATCGCGGCCAGCAGCACTAGTTCATGCCAAGAGACATTGAAGGGATGTGGGGGAATAGGAAAAATTCGCACGGGCTCCGATAGGATTCCCGGGAAAAGCACATCGATCGCCCGCGTCTCGACCCGGGAATTAATCGACCTGCGGGAGGCCATCTCTCGCTGGACGAGTGTCTTGAATCGGAGCCAGTCGGTCGGATCAACGATGTGCAGTCGCCAGTTGGTCGTGACCAACTCCCGGTAGTAGTTGTGCGGGTTTACGGCCAGCGATCTCAGCGCCCGCAAAAGTCGAAGGATCAAAGCGTCACCTGCGTCGCGCGCTGCTGGTGGAGGGCGCCTTCATTGCGTACCATGCTCGGCACCGGGGCGGTGGCCCACGGAAACCATTTGGACGTTGATCATGGGCCTGTCGATTTTGCTCTGGCGAGGCTGGCATTCGGCGTTTCGGGACGGACTTACTTTTTCGACGGTCGCGCACACGGGAGTGGGTGGCACGGAGTTGCAGATGCTCTGGCACGCGCAGCACCTCACGGCGCTTGGGCATAGAGTGCAGGTGATGGGCGCTGGTCCGAACTCGTTCGTCGAGCGGAACGTCGAGTTCATTGGAACGGGGTCGCGCGACGATCAGTTGGCGGCGATTCGGCAGGGCCGCGTGCGGTCTCCGGACATCGTGTTGCTGGAGGGCGCCTACGACGCGGCCGCCTGTTTTCGGGCGAATTTTCCGAGCGCCCGAATCGTGCACGTCGGTCAGAATATCGACGTCGGAGCCGATCGGGCGGCCTTCTCGCACGGCAGATGGATCGACGCCTATGCCTTCGTGGGCCCAGGTCATCTCGCCGACTACTGCGCGCGGTTTCCACGGCTTCGGGGAAAGTTCGTGCTCGTGCGGAACGCGATTCCCTGGGCGGAGTTTCACAGCCGCGTCGCTCCAGCAACCGTGGAAGACAAGGTTGTTTGGGTCGGGTCCTGGAACAAGAAGGGCCTGAGAACGTGGTGTGAAGTAATGGCGAAAGTTATGAGGACGCGGCCTGGGCTTCGCTGGATGCTGTGCGGTCCTCAGTATGGCACGAGCCGCCAGCAGCTTCCGCCACACCTCACGGTAGGCGTCTCCCTTCCCCGGGAACGGATTTCGGTTCTTTGCCTGCCGCTGGCCAGGCTCCTGCAAGAAATCAGCACCGCTCGCGTGGCGGTCGTCAGCTTGGGAAACGAATGCGGCCCAGGGTCGGTGCTCGACGCCCACGCCATGGGCCGCCCAGTAATCTCGGGCAACGACATGGTTTACGCTTTTTCCAACCCCTTCGGTACCGGCCTTCGCGTCACAGGACGCGACCAGGCGGAGGCAGCGCTGCGGCATCTGCTCGAGCATCCGGAAGCGGGCGACGCGATGGGGATTGCCGGCCGCGAGTTCGTGCTGCGGGAATATCACGAGGATCGCCAACGCGAGGATCTTGGCCGACTCATAACTTACCTCCAATTCGATTCACGCAGCAGAGATCTGACGCAGATCGCGGGAACGTCTCACCGCCAGCAAGTTTGGCAAGACGTTCTAGACAAGATCGGCCGCAAGGTGCGCGGGCTGATGGCGAGTTAAGAAGGAAGCACCGGTAGCGGGCGGCTTGGCGGCCTGACCGGCGGGATTGCCGCGGGCTCCAGGCGGGTTCTTGCCGCTATACCGCTTTTGAGCGGTTCGGAATCCGCTTGCATCGGCTTCCGGCGAAGTAAAGTTGCAAACAGGGCAGCCAATAGCGCGTAGATGACACAGGTGCGGAACTCAGAAAAGTAGGCAATGGGATTCGCCTCCGGACCGAGCAGATGCCGCATGAGGATCCCGATGTTTAGCGCGGCGAGCATCCGATAGCGAGAACCGGAGAAGCAGATCAGGGCATCGCAAAGGGCGAACACGGCGCCGAAGATGATCCCGTATACGGCGGGGCCGAGCGCGCCAAGATCGACGTATGACTCCAGGCTGACGTTGTTGCAGATGTCGATTCGTGTTTCAAGTAGATTCTCGTCCACGACGCCGAGAGAATATTTGGTGAAACCGAAGATTGCCCGGGGCAAGGTCATCAGGACTGCCTGGCTCAGAATCTTGCCGTGCGTGAACGCTGGTCCGCGATCCTCATAAAACTGCTCCCAGAAGGCATAGGTGCGAAACCTCCAGGACGTGTTTCGCTGCGCTTCCAGGTCGGTCTTTCCCGTGACGTCAGTTGACCGGTCCTCGATGGCAATTCGATACGCCTCCATCACGGAAGGGGCGTTGCCGCCGGAATACAAAATTCTTGCCCGGAGAAACACCGGCGCGAATACGAACAGGATCAGGTAAACGCCGCCCAATGCAAACGGCGCGGCCACTAACCATCGACGTCGGCCGGACCAAATCACGCCCAAGGTGACGGCGACGGTAAGCCAAACCAGTTCACGTCGACCCGAGTAAATCGTGATTGCGTACTCAATCGCAAGCATGGCCATAGCCGCAAAGCGAAATCGTAAATCGCTCTGTCCTAACGCGATCTTGGCCAGCAAAGCAGCCACGCCGAGCGATGCGCTTCCTATCAGCATGTACGCCACTATGATGAAATAGGGGACGTGAAGCTTGTAGTCGTAGGCCATCGTGCCGCCGGTAAGGCCGAGGCTGTAGAGCCACAGCGAAACCACTTGCACGGCGATTACGACTGCCGAACACATTAGCACCTCAGTCGGCTTCGCGACGGCGGCGACACGCTTGAGCGAGGCCACAGAGCCTTCAATCCGGATGCCCGTGATCGCTGTTACGCCCCGCGTTACTACAAAATAAGAGCCGGCGAGGCAGGCCGAATAGGCGACGATGACGCCCGCGATAGTCGCGGCACCGCGGACCGAGTTCGTCAGATCTTCCCCGTACAGCGTCCAGTAAACGACGGGCCCGCCGAGAATAAACAACGCATTGGTCACCAACAGCCAGGTTGGCGTCGAGATCCTCTCCGGGAAATGGAGAATGTGTCTCGCCATGCCAACCATGAGCGGTGTAAAACAGCCTATGCATAGAATTAGGATTAAGATGCCCATCGTTGACTACCCTGACGGCAGAAGGTCGAGTTCGGCAAGGGCGTCGGAAAGACGCTCTTTATAACTGTAACGGCCTGACCGGCACCGCTCGAGAGCGGCGGCACCGATGCGCCGAGCTGCAGCAGGCTTGGCGAGATAGAGCTTGGCTTTACGAATCAGTTCGTCATCATCGCCGAAGTAATCGGCTTCCATGCCCTCGGCGAACAGTTGTTGCTGCTCCGCCGTGCGCTCGGCAAGTAGGAATCCGCCGCAGGCCGGGACTTCTACCGTACGCTGCGTTTGGAGGTCACGGTTCATCTTCCGCAGAAAACCGAGATTCACGATTGTCGCACTGATCCGAGCGGCGTATTCGTCGCCGAACACCGGGGGCAGAACGGTGGCATTCGCCGGCAGCGATCGGCGGTAACGGTACCAACCAGGGCCAGTGACGGTGACCGCTACTCCCGCCTCGCACAGCCGCGCGATCGATCGGCACCGCTCCATTTCGTGATGGCCGATGAAGCCGACCCCGATCGTTTGCTCAATTGGCAATCCATGGTGGTCTAGGGCCGGCCTGTGGGTGGCAGGATCGTAAGCGTTTTCGTTGAAAATCACACGCGGGCAGCCCCACCGACGGAGTTCAGCTACCCCAAATGACTTCGTCGTGAGGAAGGCATCGTAGTACTTCAGGCCCAGTAGAAAATAAATTGAACTGCAGTGCCATTGCATCATGTCGTCGGGACTGTAGCCGACGATGCGCAACCGCGGAAATCGCCTGCGCAGTCGCCGCAGCGTGGACGGTAGCACCGTGTTGCCCTTGTCGATCCACAGCAGGTCTGGGGCCTCTGGCAATGCAAGGAGTGCTACGTTCACGCCGGCATGGTCAATTGGGACCCGCAGCCGGCGGGCGAACTTGTCTGCATATCGCAAAAGAATACTCGGCTGGAAAACGTCTGTCGGCAACTCGCACGTCGTAAAACCAAGCTGCCGGAGCGTGTCACATCTCATCCTGGACGTTGTGCCAGAAGCGAGGTCGCCAACGTAGAGCAGTTTAGGCACGTCCCGTCCTCCTCCGGGTGCGGGAGAGCCCGATCGATGTGTGCGTTATGACAGCTGAAATTAGCTCGGCGGGAAGGGATCGGAGCTGTAGTCCCAGAAGCACGGTGTGCGCCGCGATCGCGGCTCCAACGCAGGCGTGCGAACCGACCGGCGACGCAAGTGCACCACCTAGGCATGCTACAGCGCCCAGCGTTTGTGCGGCGGCCAGGATCGGACTGATCAGTTGAAGAGGTTGGCCGTATTCCCGAAATGCCTGCCGCACGACTACCAGGAGGTACGCGGCGGTGCAGATTTCGGCGGCGACCATGGCGGTACTAATGCCGGATAATCCAAGCCGATTTATCGCAAGCGGAAGCGTCCCAAACAAGACGGAGGCCCGAACCGCGGTCGCGACGAATTGCTGCCGAACCCGATTTGTTCCATGCAAGAAACAATGAAACGGTACCCCGACCTGCCGAATCAGCACCGCCGCAACAAGGCCGACGAATAACCAAGTGTCGAAAGGCAGTTCATTTCTGGTCCAGGCTCCGTACAACGCTCTGGTCCAAGGTGAGGCTACTGATACCGTTGTGGCTAATACGGTCGTGCCGATGATCAAAGCGGAGTCGATGATCAGCGCGGCTTTGTGGATGTTTTCGGGGGTCGCCGCCCTGCCAAACTCGGGAACGGTCGGATTAAGTACGACTCCCGCGGCCTGCGTGACAAAGTTCGCCAGAGATCGCATGGTGGCGAAAGCCGCGGTCTGTAGGTCATCGAACACCCCTGCCACGGCGGTTGTCAGCCCGCCGACCGACGATTGCTCGAGCATGCTCGATACCGTCAGGCCCGTGGATCGGCGAAACAGCGACCAAGCGATCTGCCAAGAGCCGTCCGGCGATTTCGGTACGATCGCCGGATAACGACGCAAAACATAGGTAATACAAAGCAGCGCCGACAGCGTGCCTGCGAAGCTATAGGCGATCGCGACCGCGCCCGCCCCTGCACCAGCCCAGGCCGCCGTGACGGTGGCAGCGAATAAAAGGGTTCGATGCAACACGCCAAACCACTGAAAAAAGATCGTTTCTCCGCCGGCAAGCAGCACTCGGCACACCAGGCTGAGAAACGAGCCTACGAAGATCCATTGAATTACGAAAATCGCGAAAGGCGCGCGTGCGGCGCGGAGGATCTCGATAGACGGGATGTCCATGCCGGCCAGTAGGTCTGGCCCGAACCATACCGCAGCAAGTATTGCAATCTGTAATACGGAAAAGACGCCCCAGATTCGTACCGCGGCGCCAAACAACTGACGGACGGGTCGACAATCGCCTAGTCCCGTCAGCGTGATTTCAACGCCAATGAAACTGTGAAAACCTACGTCACAACTAATGACAAACGCATGCATTGCCAACGCGGTTACCCAGGCTGCGAACGTTTCAGCGGGCCACGCTGCAAGCAGCAAAGGCACTTGTAAGATTGCTTGCAGCACAGTGACGCCGAATCCAATAAGCGACACGGCTGAACCGCCGACGAGCCGTGACAGCATGGTGCCGATGACGGGCGTTTGTGGGTCGGCGGGCGCCGCGAATCGCTCCTCGGCGGGGCCGTTCCCAGCTGCTGGCGGTGAACTCAACGGGCCACCAGGTGACGACGAAGGACAGCGAGCACGCCCGCGGCAGCCGTGCCCCAGCGGAACTTCGCCAGGGCGACCGCGAGGTCGCGGGCGTCGGCCTTTAGCAACGCCCGATCCACCTGCCGTCGCACTTGTCGCCAGGCAGGACTGCCTCGGCCATGCCTTCGGTCGCACGCCATTCGATAGATTCGGGCCAACTCGGCACGAATCCGCCAGTTTACTCGTGCGTTGGGGTGGTCTGCCTCGCGCGGGTAGATTGAGTATAGCCGCTCCGGAACGTAGGCCACGTCGCCACGAAGGAGTAGGCGAAACCACATGTCGACGTCCGCGAGAATGGGAAACGACAAGTCAAAGGGGCCGGCGGCCACAATCGCATCGCGACGCACCATCACGATCCCGAAGATCGGCGAATGGATAGTTGTAAGCATGTGGTCGTAAAAGTCGCGGCCTGGCGTGCAGGGGGCATAGCCATGGTCGTAGCTTCGGGCCACGTTCCCATCGCGGTCGAGCACATTGACGGCATTGAAGACCAAGGCGGCATCCGGGCAGGCCTCCATCGCCGCTACCCATCGCTCAAGCAATTGCGGCGAGTAACGATCGCCGTCGTGAATGAACGCCACGTACTTCCCGCGGGACCGTTCAACAGCGACGTTCTGATTGCCCGCGTAGCGAAGATTGCGATCGTTGCGGAAATAGCGGACCCGCGGATCCCGATGCTCGAACTCCCGACAAACCGCCTCAGTGTCGTCCGGCGAGTTGTCGTCGTTGATAATCAACTCGAAGTCGTGAAAAGTCTGCTGTAGAAGGTCGGCGATGGTTCGCGGCACAACGGAAGCCCGCTTATAAGTTAAAAGACACGCGCTGACGAGTGGATTCGGCATAAGTTAAGCGGAAGATTGGCTAGAAGAGTGGCCCGGGGGCGGGAAGCCGTCTATGGCGGATCACCGTGGTCTAGGCCTGCCAACTCGGCGGCAGATTGCGGCGGACCTCGATGGCTCCGAAGCTTGTCGGCGGAAGTAGCGGCTGCGTTCTCGTCCATTTAGCCATCCGGCGGATCCCCTCTCCCAGTTCGACGCAGGGCGGCGGCGCGAAGACACGTCGAACCTTGCTGTGATCCGAAAACGCATGGACGACCTCGTTACGTGCTGGCAGATGCACGATGTTGGGGGTGATGTCGAAAGCGCGGGCGACCTCCTCAGCAAGTGCCAACACGGTGTAGGGTGTGTCAGCTCCCACATTGAACGTCTCGTTGTACGCGGCGGGCACTAGTGGCGCGCTTGCAATAATCGGCGCCACGTCGTCTACGTGAGAAAAGGCTCGGGTCTGCAGGCCATCGCCGAATACTGACATCGGCTGACCCGTGCGCGCCTGCTGCATGAAAATGCCGATGACGTTGCGGTATCGGTCGGATGTGTTCTGCCGCTCGCCATAGACGTTGTGTGGTCGGAAGACAATCGAGTTTAGGCCGAACATGTGATGGGCGGCCTTGAGATCGAGTTCCACTGCGTATTTGGAGATTCCGTATGGGTCTTCCGGAACGGGCACGAGTGTCTCGGTCATGGGCGTTTGGCCCGTTCCATAGACCGCGATCGACGACGTGAAAACGAAGCACTTTACATCATGCAGAACAGCCTCATTAATGAGGAGGATCGATCCCTGCAGATTGTTTTCGTAATTAAAGTGACGGATGAAATGGCTCAGACCTTCCGCCGCGTAGGCCGCGAGGTGATACACATAGTCAACCGCATGCTTCGCGAAAAGCGACTGCACAAAAAGTTTGTCGCACACGGAGCCGTGATGAAATTCCACGCCCTTAGGTACGTTGGATTCAAATCCGCCCGACAGGTCATCAATACCGATGACACGCAGCCCAAGGCTGAGGCAGTGCTCAGCGACATGCGATCCTAGGAATCCTGCCGCGCCGGTTACGAGTGCAACGTGCTTGTGATTTGTCATGTGTGATATTCAGAAGTGAGTGTAAAAGGTTGTTGTAGAGAAGACTCTTGGCTGTTGAGATTGCGTGAAAATTTCGGAAGTAAGATTTCAGTCACCTGTAGTTGCCGCCCTCTGCGCAAGTGCGTAGTCCCCAAGAGAGAGGATTGGAAAGCGTGTTTTGCGATTTCCCCCCCATGGGCTTTTCATTGTTTCCCACGGGTTTGATTCCGCATCGCGAACAAATGATTTCGCATCGCACAGGCGCGAGAGCACGAATGTTTCGCTGCTGAAACTGCATTCACGGGGGGGGCAGCGGTTGTAGCGAGGCGGGCAAAGCCATTCATGATTGCAACCAATCGCCGCCCACGCGGCGCGCGATCCGGCCCGGCACGCCAAAGATGATCGAATCGGCTGGGGCGTTAGCCAGGGAGCATGAGTTCGCGCTCACCTTGCTGCGGGCACCAACGGTCTTGCCCGGTCCGACGGAGGCATGGAGCCCGAGGAACACGTCTTCATGGATGTGCGCGTTGCCGCCGAGCGTGGCGTAGGGCGACAGCACCGCGAAATCCCCCGCCGAGGCGTCGTGGCCGAGGGACGTGTGGTAGTTCAGGATCACGAACCGGCCCACGCGGCAGGCGTCGCTGGCGATCGAATAGGGGCAAAGGATCGCGCCTGCGCCGATGCGGGCCGACGCGGCGACGATGGCTGTCGGATGCACGAGCGTGAGGAACTCGGCCCCTCGGGCCAGGAGCGATTCCGCGACCTGCCGGCGGGCGTAGGGCACGCCGATGGCGAGCAGGAGGTAGTCACCCGGCGCGGGGTGGTATGCGTCGGGATGGCCGATGATCTCGGGGCAGCCGTCGAATCCATCGAGGACGCGGGCATCGGATGACAGAAACCCGGCGATTCGCCCTGCATGATCGGGCCACGTGTCGCGGGCCCACTGCAGCACTTCACGGCCGAATCCTCCGGCCCCAACGATCAGGATCCGCTGGCAATCAGCGGGGGGCGTGCGGCGATTCGTCGCCGTGGCGACATCATCACCGGGCTTGCAGGCGACCGCTCCCGACTGGCGGAGCGAATGATGGCGGGGGTAGTTCAAACGAGGGGGGTGCGAGTCCTGCACTCCGTTCCCTTCGGTGGCAGGGCGGCAGGCGATTTTGTCGTTTTTTGGGTGGCCGCAGACCCCATCGGACAATTCTCATGTTACCGCAAGTTTGCGGAAGTTCTTCGCGGGGCGGTAAGGATTTTTCGAGCGGCATGGGGGGCGGCGGTGCGGTTTTCGCGGGGGTTAGGCGTTATGACGGCATCGGCGCGGATTCGCACGGCTGGAGGTGTGCGCCACGGGGGGCGGTCCAGCAATCCGTGCGGCGGGCGACAGGTTGGTCAGCTGCCCATGATGCGGCCGTTCCAGAGTTCCTGGAAAAAGAGCCGCCAGGGCAGGATGCGAACCCCGGCGACGACGCGCTCCTCGGGCTCGTTGCAGACCACGACTGCAAGCCGGGGGCGATGGGTCTCACGGAAGAGCGCGAGCGACCGCAGATCCCGATCATCGACGCGGGATGTGCCCTTCACCTCGATCGCGACCTCCCCTCGCCCCAGCACGAAATCTACCTCGGCCCCGGCCTTGGTCCTCCAAAAGCAGATGTCGTAACCCAGTTCCCGATACGAGGCATGGGCGGCGAGCTCCATGAACACGAGGTGCTCGAGCGCCCGGCCAAACTGCTCCCCGCGTGGCTCCGCGAGATGCCGTTTCGTGAGCCCGCCGGCGACGCCCACGTCGAAGAGATAGAACTTGGGCGCCTTGCTGATGACCTGCCGCTCTTGTCGTTTTTTGTACGGCGGCACGAGCCGGCCGAGGAGTGTGTCGCAGAGGATCTGGAAGTATTCCTTGACTGTCTTGGCGTCCACCCCGCAGTCGCGGGCGATGTTCGCGTAGTTCACGAGTTCGCCGTGCGAATAGCCGACCGCCTCGAAGAATCGCGAGAATGCCGGCACGTTCCGCGTGAGCCCTGCGTCGAAGACCTCTTCCTTGAGGTAGTCGCGGACATAGGCCTCCAAGGACCGCCGCGGGTGCGAAGAGAGGTAATGGGAGGGCAGCAAGCCGTGGTTCAACGCCCGCAGGAGGTCGAAACGGCCGTGCGGCCGGTCGGCTGCGGGAAACTCGGCCGTTACCAACGGAAACATCTCGAACCGCCATGCGCGGCCCCCGAGCAGGTTGGCTCGCCCGCGTTTCAGCTTGCGGGCGCTCGACCCGCAGAGGATGAACCGCAGCCCCCGGTTCTCGATCAGCCAGTGCACCTCGTCGAGAACGCCGGGTACCTTCTGCACCTCGTCGAGGATGATCGGGCTATCCAGCTCGGCCGCTGACCGGGCCAGAAGCTGCTCCCGCAGCAGGGCCGGCCTGGCCCCAAACGACAGGGCAAGATCGGTCTTCAAAAAGTCGTACGTGATGCTCTGCGGAAAGGCCGTCCGCAGCAGCGTCGATTTGCCGGTCTTGCGGGCTCCCCAGAGGAAGGCGGACTGACTGCGCGGCAACTCGAGCGACAAGAGTCGTGTCCACGCCTCTGCCATTCGGGAGCCTGCTCCATTTTAGTGCGACTAGAATGGATTTGTTTCCGGATTGGTTTGTTGTCAAGCAGCCGGGTTTACGAAAAAGTGTACGCCCGTATACTGCTGCCTCTCCGGAGTGGCGCTCCATGCCTGATTCCTTTGCGGTTGTCGGTTCCATTCAAGACGTTGCGGTCATTGCTGGAGGGGCGAGGATCCGCTGCCGAGTGCACTTGATCAAGTTGCACGGGCCAGGACGGTGGCGGAAGATGAAAGGTGTCGCTCTCGTACGTTTGCCGAGCGGCAGGCTGCGATTGGCGGAATTGCACTGGTACGAAGCGCATGGCATCGGCCGTGTCGAAATGAAGCGCAAGAGGTATTTGCGATGAACGCGTTGCCCGGAAACAAATTCGCTGTGTGCGTAGCGAACGAGGGATACGAGACGTCGCTCCACCGCAACAAGATTTACGCCGTGATCGAAGATGCAGATGCCGCTGCCGATGGCGACCTGCGCATCATCGATGAGACGGGCGAGGACTATCTCTATCCATCAGCTTGGTTTATCTCCATCGATGTGCCTGACACGGTGCAGCAATCCGTGCTGCGGGCGACGGGATGATCAGCTGCCGCCGTCGATCGTGAGCACTTGGCCGGTGATGAATGCGGCGCGGGCCTTCACGTGATCGCGTTGCCGAGGCGCATAGACTGATGTACACTGTTGGGTGTTGGTGCAAGTAGCCTGTTTGGAACACCATAGCCGAGACTGGAGGCGAACATGATTCGCAAGATGGCATTCGACGAAGT
>Ga0315909_10001881_pt1 | contig 27673 bp, 27 predicted proteins | sample LakEriMetagenome_11_FD_203527 | JGI IMG/M metagenome (GOLD analysis project Ga0315909, IMG submission 203527) | Freshwater fungal communities from buoy surface, Lake Erie, Ohio, United States - Buoy 2 MA125 | ecosystem: Environmental > Aquatic > Freshwater > Lake | place: USA: Lake Erie, Ohio... | reverse complement strand
TCTGAGGAAAAATTTCTATCCTGGTCTGACGAAGCTTTTTATTTGCACAGTCAATTTCATACCAGCTTTTTGAGCTCAGATATTCATGTGCGCCTCGGGTTTGCATGTCATGAAAATCTTGCGTGACCGCTACCCTCTGCGTATTCGCATTTTTATCCACACTTTTTTGATCGATATAGATCAGACCTTCCCGCGTCTCCGCGAGTATGGTCAATGCAGACATCGCTTCGCTCGAAGTCAGTATGCTTAAAACAATGAGGTTTTTTATTAAAACATAACTGCGTGATTTTGATTTCATGTGAATAAGAGGCTGATGAAAAGTCTGTTTTCCCTGTATTTTCTACACGGCTATTTCGATGCCAAGGCTGGTTTTCAGATTTCGGGCTCAGGTGAGACAAGCGAGTGCCAGGATAAAACGCCTGCCGTACTGTTTTGATCTTTTCTGTCTCGTCCGTTCGGGTATTCTGCGGGGTGACCATAAAACACTACGTATGCAAAAACACACTCGACAAAGAAAAATCCCCTGCGTTACCGACCGACATCGCCCTTGATGTGGATCGGCAAAGCAGGGGATAAGCACAAACCCCGTCGGGACCCGGTGGGTCCCGAGTCCGTCGTTTAGTTTGTCTGAATCGATTCGGACTGTGCCAGTCGTTTGTCGCAGGCGGTATTGGCGACGTTACGGTCGATGTCGAGTTTAGGCATATAGAAGCTCAGCTCATCGTACGATGCCACTGCCATCGGGCCGGAAGGCGCGTGTTTTGAGGACTGTAATACATGGAAGCCAGCCAGCGCGACTGACTTGTTGGTGCAATTCACCACGTAATCGATTTGTTGAACGCCATTGGCACCCATGTCGAAGAATTTGCGGACGTTTGACATTTGCTTGCTGTTTTCCATCGAAATGACAGTCCAGCTGTTACCTGCGGCGGCAACCAATTCGATCGGACTGTCGCTGGCCAGTGTCAGTTGCTGGTCGGGCGTAGCGGCCGTCGACATACCTGCGGCGATCAAGCTTGAGACTACTAAGAGGGTACGAATCATCATTGGCTCCATGGGGGTTTGTGTATTAGCGGTGTAAATTCTGACCGAATGGTAGCACGAGTTCAGATGGTGTCCATATATATTTTAGAAAAATCAAAATAAAATCAAAACAATCATGAAAATAACGAATTTAATATAAACAAATAATAAATAATATAGGGTATAAATCGTGATTTATGCAGAAAATGTACATAATTTGCTTAATTTTGGATGATGCAGGGTATCGGGCGTTGACCACTGGTGCGCGTTCGTCGATGGTCCTGGAAGCGATTAGCCTGGATGGGCAGTCTACGGATTGTGGTGTGGTTTTTGGTGCGGGCTATCGACGTCACATCTTTACGTGCCAGCCGCTGTGATTAGAACTGCAATGATGACTATGTAAAAAGGAAGGAAAATTCGGAGGGTTTTTCTCATCTGCGCTGGTGTCGTTTTTCCCCGTCGCCAAAGATAGTACTGATACATCGGTGGTGCGGAGAGTACGATGACCAGCTCGATTACCAGCTCAAGCCTGATCCAATCCACTGGCCAAATTACCAGCGTAACTTGCTGACCGCTTTGCTCAGCCCTGCGCCGCTTTGCGTATCCGATGGCATTTCAGTTTCGCCAGATTTTGAGGGAGATTCCTGCGGGATAAACTTGCCGTTGATCTCGGCGGTCGGGTCCACCTGTAACGTGTCGTAGTACATGTCCCCCAGAACTTTGGCGCCGGCATGCAGTTCCAGTGATTGCGCACGTATATCCCCGAGTACTGTGCCCGCAACGACAGCATTCGTACAAACGATATTGCCGTTGATTTTGCCTCTTGAACTGATCACAGCAGTGGTTTGCTCGAAGGCCTTTCCCTTGAGATCGCCATTAAGAATGCCATCCAGAACAAAGATGCCCTTGAACTCGATTTTGCCTTCAAGTATCGTCTCAAAATCGATTCGCGAGTCAGCAGACTGGCGGTAGGTAATGATTTGTTTCTGGGGTGATGGCATTATCGTTCTCCTCTATTTAGCAGAAACGCTGGTACGGCATGACTCGCTGATTTGTGATCGCTCGCCATTGTTGCGCCACCCATAAATTCGATTTCTGGCGGCTCAAGGTCCAGCTGAATTTTCCGCGCGTACAACATCAGCAAACGGTTCAGATGATTCTTGTCCGTCATATACGCACCATGATCATCGCTCTCCAAAGCCACAATCTGCTTTTCAAACATTCCTGTCTGGCGAGCGATATCCTGGATTGTCAATCCAAGTTCTTCGCGTCGTTTTCTGAGTTTTGCGCCAATCATTCTGCTTTTTATAGTTGTATTTGGAACCTGCACTCTCCCAATACATGAAGCTCAAGCATTTGCTCTGTCTTGTCAATAGTGATTATTTGTCAATAATTTTAGTTATCGCTAGTAAAGCATTAAATATCGTTTTTAAGCTACTGATTTCGCAATACTCTTTTTGGCTTGTCTAAAATCGAGTTGCCCTTTAGAGAATTTTCGATTTAAAAAATAATATCTGCCAATGCAAACTTGTTATTTTTCAATTGGCGTCGCATACTGTGGCCGGCATAGCGTGTCGGCTGGCTAAATTTTTGTTTCTCCTTCGGGGGATCATACTCAGTAATCGTCGAGCCGATTTTCTTTTTATACTCTCGAATTAACATATGCTGGAGTTTTAATGGCTGATACAACTTATGGCAACCTCTCGGTGGGCGAGGGCGTTCGCATGCAGGGGAATTTGTCTGTGCCCGGTGAGGCAATCGTGGATGGGCAAATACAGGGCGTTCTGACGGCTCAATCCGTATTCGTTACGAACAACGGGGCGGTTCAGGGCACGACAACCGCGGACCACGTTCGAGTCGCAGGTAGGGTTGCTGAGACCACGGTCGCGAATAAAACGCTGCTCATCGAATCGACTGGCGTGGCTACGGGCCAAATTGCCTACGCCGACCTGGAAATTCGAAAAGGCGGCGACATTCAGGGAAACATTCGAATCATCCAGCGTCCGGCGTAATCAACGAAAACCTCGTGGATTAGCCGCCGCTGGTTTGTGCCTGGGTTAATCCAATTTGATGGCTTCCGCTTCGATAACGTATTGCAGACACTCTTCCATAATAGAGCGAGCGGTCTGGCTGGATTTCTGTAATAAACGGTGGATTTTTACATCCGCCGGGTTACGGTTGCTACATTCTGCGCTATACGCCTCAAATGCAGAAATACGCGTGACAATTTCGGCCAGGTGGTTAAGGCACTCGCAAGCGATGTTATTTTTTGCTACGGCCAAATATGCCAATTGTTCATCCGTGAATCGACGCTCGTGCTCATGAAAGTCGGTCCCTGTGCTGAACGCGGGGAGTTCTGCAATGCTGGCGCAGGCGCGGCGTATATCTGAAATGCTTGCAGGAAATTTTAGGCAAAGCACCCCGTTATCTTCAAAGTAAGCCACCGTCGTTCTCGACGCAATATTGAACACAACGACGGCGCCGATGGCACCACTGGTTTCCAATGCGTCGCGCAGGTTTTTCAGTAAATCTTCATGTAGTGTCGGGTAGTAAAAAACCAGCACATCCGGCTTTTCTTCTTTGCCTTCGCTGAGATAGTCCGCAAAAGACGCATGACATCCCAATAGCAGGAAATCGCTTGCCGGAGCCATGGGGTCATCAATGACTGACTGAAACACGCTGCCAATAAAAAGCGCCTTCAGGGCTGCCTTGCCGGACGGAACTTTGTCTGCCCGCGAGGACAATTTCCCGGCAAGGCGCTCTTTCAGCTTGTCTACCGGTAGGCTGGCCAGTCCGCTGGGTGGGAAGCCCTGATCGACCAATTGTTTGATCAGCGACAGTCGGTAGAGATCTTCGTCAGAGTAAACGCGCCGGCCGGTATCCGTGCGCGTTGGCACCACCAGACTGTATCGCTTTTCCCAGACCCGCAGCGTTTCGGGATGAATTCCCGTCTGGCGGGATACAACGCCAATAGTGTGGAAGCCCGATAAATCCCGTATTGCTATTGCCATGACGTCTCCCAATGACTGAACGATTTACACAGTAAACCTCCATCAAGAGTTTATCATCAGTTTATCTAATGTCTACTTCTATTTAAACAAAATACCACCCCTGACGACTTTTTGGGCTTAACGAGGCCTTTTACATAAACAAATAGTAAAATTTAACAGGAATTAGGTCGCGTGCAGAGTAATCTGTACAGTATTTCCTGCGGTCATTGACCGATGCATCAACCCGGCGGGGAAAATCTCAGGCGGGATGCGATGGTGGAAGTCCGTTCAGCGTCGCCACGAAGTCGGCTAGCATCGGAACGTAGCGTTCGGCTTGGCCCGCTGCCTCCATCCCGGCAAACGAGTTCTTCACCATGGATTGAATGGGATGTAACGCACCGATTTCATTGGCAAGACTGCTCAGGTAGCGCATGTCCTTGTGCGCATTACTGATGGTGAAACGGTGCGCGTTGTGGTCGCCTTCCATAGTCCATTTCATGAAGGTGTCGTAGAAGCCGTTGCGCATTCGGCTACTGCCAATCACCGAATGAAATTGCTCGGTGCTCAGGCCCGCCTTGCGCGCGATGCTCAGGGCCTCGGAAAACAGCGCGGCGTAGCCCATCGCAATAAAGTTATTAATAAGTTTCATCTTGTGCCCCAGCCCCACCGGGCCCAGATGAACGACATTACCCGCCCAGCAATCGAGTACCGGCTTGATTTTGTCAAAGGTCGCTTGATCCGCGCCCACCATGGTGTCAAGTGTGCCGGCTTCAGCTTCGGCGGGAGTGCGACCCAAAGGCGCGTCCACGAAGTGCATGCCTCGCTCGGCAGCGGCTTGCGCTAACGCCAGGGTCGAGACGGGGTTCGAGGTCGAGCTGTCGATAACGATCAGACCTTGTTTGCCAGAGGCGAAAATACCATCGGGACCATGCATCAGCGCTTCGACTTGAGGTGAACCGGTCACACATAGCAGCACGATATCGGACTCCATTGCGACTGCACGCGGAGTGACCGCCTCGGTCGCGCCCAATTGTGTGAGGCGCTCAACCGGTTCGCGGTTGCGGTGCCCCATGATTACCAGAGGGTAGCCCTTGGTCACGATGTTCTTGGCCATGCCTGCACCCATCAACCCAACGCCGATAAAGCCGATCGAAGGTTTGCTCATTGCTATCCCCTATTTTGTTCGTTTTGTAATTCGCCGATTACGGCTCCCGCGCTGAAGTTTGACACATCCGTCTGGTGGGACAGGCTCAACCGGAATCGTTCGACGTAATGCTGACCACGTTGCGCTGACCCGCTAGAATGCGCTCAAGATGCGGTCACAAAGTGACATTGGCGTCGTTGGGTTCCTCTCGCCAGCGATCGCGTCACTGATGCTGTGAGAGGCGTAATAACAAAACGGACGCGGCAGTGGTCCGAATTCAGGGGGAAGACAATGCAGCACAAAAAAAGCAAGTTGCGCTCGCGCGCATGGTTTGACAATGCCGACAACCCGGGTATGACGGCGCTCTATCTGGAGCGTTGCATGAACTACGGCCTCACCCTCGAAGAATTACGCGACAGCGGCAAGCCCATCATCGGGATTGCGCAGACAGGCAGCGATCTCTCGCCGTGCAATCGGCATCATCTTGATCTTGCGGTTCGCGTGAAGGAGGGCATCCGCGACGCAGGTGGCATACCGATCGAGTTTCCGGTCCACCCGATACAAGAGACCACCAAGCGGCCGACGGCGGCATTGGATCGCAATCTCACCTATCTCGGCTTGGTCGAAGTACTGTTCGGTTATCCGCTGGATGGTGTGGTGCTGACAACGGGTTGTGACAAGACCACGCCCGCTATGCTCATGGGCGCGGCGAGTGTTGATCTGCCGGCGATCGTGCTCTCGGGTGGTCCCATGCTCAATGGGTACTACAAAAATGCACGTGCAGGTTCGGGCACGGTGATTTGGCACGCGCGCGAAGAAATGGCTGCTGGCAAAATCAATTACGACGAGTTTCTGGAAATGGTCGCCAGCTCTGCGCCTTCCATCGGTCATTGCAACAGCATGGGCACGGCGCTGTCGATGAATGGGCTCGCCGAGGCACTGGGTATGTCTTTGCCCGGTTGTGCGGCGATACCTGCGCCTTACCGCGAGCGTCCGCAAATGGCCTATCGTACCGGTCGTCGCATCGTCGATATGGTGCATGAAGATTTGCGTCCTTCAAAAATTCTGACCCGAGCAGCGTTCGAGAATGCCATCGTTGCCGCAAGTGCGTTGGGCGGATCCTCCAACTGCCCGCCGCACATCAATGCGATTGCACGACACATGGGTGTTCCACTGGAACTGAGTGACTGGGACACCATCGGCTACAAGATTCCATTACTGGTCAACTGCATGCCTGCCGGCGAGTACTTGGGCGAAGAATTTCATCGTGCCGGCGGTGTTCCCGCCGTGATGCATGAACTGCTGAATGCAGGCAAGCTGCATCCCGAGGCGATGACGGTATCAGGACAGACCATCGGCGAATGCTATGCAAACACGCCTTCATCAAATGTCGATGTTATACGACCCTATGACAAGCCGCTGCAACAGGAGGCTGGTTTCGCTGTTTTGTCAGGCAATTTATTTGATGCGGCAGTGATGAAGACATCCGTGATCTCGCCGGCTTTTCGCAAGCGCTATCTTGAAAAACCGGATGATCCGGGCGCCTTTGAAGGTCGGGCGATCGTGTTCGAGGGTACCGAGGATTATCACGAGCGCATTAATGATCCTTCGCTGAACATTGATGCGGACTCCGTTCTTTTCATGCGGGGCGTCGGGCCGGTGGGCTACCCGGGTGCGGCCGAGGTCGTCAATATGCTGCCGCCAGATTCACTCGTCAGGCAGGGTATCAATCTTCTGCCTTGCGTCGGCGATGGTCGTCAGTCCGGTACCTCGGGCAGCCCATCCGTGTTGAATGCATCACCTGAATCCGCTGTGGGCGGTGGACTGGCCTATTTGCAGACCGGCGATCGCGTGCGTTTTGACTTGAATCGCCGCACTGCCAATGCTTTGGTGAGCGAAGAAGAATGGGCGGCGCGCAAGGCTGCGTGGAAACCGCCCGAGCTGGTGAATCAGACGCCCTGGCAGGCGCTGCACCGGCAATTCGTGGGTCAGCTCGACCGAGGCGGCTGTCTGGATTTCGCGGTGGATTATCAGCGGATCTCCACAACCTTTGGGGTGCCACGGGATAATCACTAATCGCTCTTGATCCTCACTGACAATCGTTGCGATATTTTTCTGCGGCGCGCCGCGCCATTTTGCGCGCCTTGATTTGCGCATGCAGCGGTGCATCGCGAAGATCTTCTTCGCGCCATTTCAGTTGTAGCGCCAGTGACTTGCATTTACGCTCTCGCGCTGCTGCGCCGCGTGCGGAGAGATCGCGTATCTGTTTATCCTGTCGCTCGCGCTGCTCACGTATGGCCTGTAATTTGGCGACTTCTCTTTTTTCGCGCGCGAGGGATTTGTCATCTGTTTTTTCTTCTGTCTCGCGTGGCTTCTCGGGTACGATCACGGGGAGCTGCTGTCCATCACAAGGTACATCGGTATATGTGATCACACCAGCCAATTCGCATTTATATAGGGCTGCTGCCTGAGACGTGAAACACGATAGGAATAAAAAGATAGCCGCCACTACGACAGCGTTGATTGAATTCATCAGAACCTCTTGAACAGGAATACTGCAGCGTGCGTCTGCCAGCGTCAGAGCACCTTGCCAGGATTCATCAGGTTAAGCGGATCGAGTGCCCGCTTGATTGCTACCATCATGTTCAGTTCTGTCTCGGATTTGTACCGCTTGATTTCATCGCGCTTCAAGGCGCCCAGCCCATGCTCGGCCGAGATCGATCCATCAAAGGCATGCACCTTGTCGTGTACGAGCTGATTGATCGCCGCTTGATGCTGAAGAAAATCGTCATCATTTTGCCCCAAAGGTGCAGATACATTGTAATGCAGGTTGCCGTCGCCCAGGTGACCAAAGGTCACCATACGACTCGCCGGGAATTTCTGTTGCAATAACGCGTCAGTCTCTTCAATGAAGTCGGCAAGCCGTGAGACCGGCACCGCAATGTCGTGCTTGATGTTTTTTCCCTCAGCCGCCTGTGCCATCGAAATATGCTCGCGTAATTGCCACATCACCTGTGATTGTGACAGCGAGCTGGCTAGCACAGCATCCTGAATGAGTCCGCGGTCCACCGCATCGGCGGCCAAAGCTTCGAGCATCGCATGGGCATGGGATTCGGACTCTGCATCGGACAGCTCAAGTAACACATACTGTGCATGACGTTCACGGAAAGGCGAGCGCAACGAAGGGAAATGTTTTTCGACGAGCTGCAGGCAGAATGCCGACATCAATTCAAAGCCAGTTAGACCGGCATCGCATCGTTGCTGCGCAAGCGATAAAAGCGCGAGCGCCTCACGCGTATGACGCAGGGCGAAGAGCGCCGTGAGTCTGGCGGCAGGCTGCGCATACAATTTCAACACTGCAGCGGTGATGATCCCTAGAGTGCCCTCAGCGCCAATGAACAAATCTCTCAGGTCATAGCCGGTGTTGTCCTTGCGCAGTCCGCGCAGACCGTCCCAGATCTCACCTTGGGGCGTGACGACTTCAAGCCCCAGCGTCAATTCACGCATTGTTCCATAGCGCAGCACTGCCGTACCGCCGGCATTAGTCGATAGGTTGCCGCCAATCGTGCAGCTGCCTTCGGAAGCCAGTGAGAGCGGAAACAGACGATGCGCTCCGGCAGCGGCATCCTGTACGTGTTGAAGTAGACAGCCAGCTTCTGCCGTCAGGGTGTTGTTGGTGGTGTCGATGCCGCGTAGGCGATTCATGCGCGCGAGCGACAAGACAATCGCATGACCACTCGCATCGGGCACACTGCCGAGCACCAGTCCGGTATTGCCGCCCTGAGGCACTATCGGGATCTGATGGGCGATGCATAGCTTGACAATGGTCGCCACTTCGTGGGTACTGCCGGGTCGGATCACTGCTTGCGCCCGACCAGTGAAACGACCGCGCCAGTCAGTCAGGTAGCGTGCCATATCATCACCGGTCAGCACCTGGGTGTTGCCGACAAGGTTGACGCATTGCGTGATGAAATCAGGATTCATCGTTCGTTGCAGGCTTTTGACCCGCCGCTTTTTGTATGGCCTCGCTGGCTAATTGTTTGGCAGCGCGCTTGTAGGGCCTGAGGAAGAAAATCGCGCAAAAGAAAAAAATGAGAGAAAACAGAATTTCCAGTGACGCGAGCAACTGAGACATGCCGCGTTCACTCCATGCGCGTACGACGCCTTCGGTGAAGTACAGCAGGATCATCATCGAGGCCCACTGCATAGTGTAGATGTTGCGGCGGATTGTGCCCGACAGTGGCAGTAATAGCGGTAGCGCTTTGATGATCATCCAAGAACCACCGGGGCGCAGTGGCGCTAGCACCAGTTCCCACAAGATGCACAGCACGAGCAGTCCCAAGAGACTGGCGACTGCCAGCCGGTGCAGCAGATCGGAAGGATCAGGTTGCGTCATGGTTGAAGTTTCTTTGCTGTTGACGCAAGTCGCTTGCCCAGCGCGATGGCGAGTGCGCGGGTGTCGTCGCTGATGGTTTTGTCGCCGGAGATACCCGACCAGTGGGTCGCGCCATACGGTGATCCACCACTTGCGGTGGTCATCAGTACCGGTTCGCTGTAGGGTAGACCAAGCATCAGCATGCCGTGATGCAGCAGAGGCAGCATCATTGACAGCAAGGTGGACTCTTGTCCGCCGTGCAGGCTGCCAGTTGATGTGAACACACACGCGGGCTTGCCCGCGAGTGCACCCGATAACCACTGAGCACTGCTGCCATCAATAAAATATTTGAGCGGTGCCGCCATGTTGCCAAAGCGCGTGGGTGATCCGAGTGCCAGACCGGCGCAGTTCTCAAGATCCGACAGTTCAACATACGGTGCGCCTGAGCGTGGCACCGCAGGCTCGGTGGCTTCGCTGACCGTCGATACCGCAGGTACCGTGCGCAGCACTGCCTCACAGCCTGCAATGCTCTCGATACCTTGCGCTATCAGCTCGGCCAGCTTGCGTGTTGCACCATGTCGCGAGTAATACAGAACCAGAATGGGTAGGGTGGGCGTGTTCATGCTTGGTATTATAGGGCGCTTTGGTGTCCTCTTTTTCGCATGCATCCATCCTCTCTATCAGGCGTCCAGCGCTGGTCCCGCGTGCAAATACGCGATTTATTGCGATTCGTGCTGCGCCGTCTCCGAGAAGAGCGGCTGCCTGAGGTGGCTGGCAGCCTCACCTTTACCACCGTTCTGGCCGTGGTGCCGGTGCTGACGATTGCCTTTGCGATCTTCACGACCTTTCCGCTGTTTACGACATTTCGCGAGTCTCTCGAGTCTTATTTTGTCCAGACCCTGATGCCCAAGGGTATTGCCAACACCATTCTTGATTACCTGAGTCAGTTTTCTGCGAAAGCGAGTCGCCTGTCGGCAATGGGTGCGATCTTCCTGATTGTGACGGCGGTCTTCATGTTTGGGACGGTCGACAGAACACTCAATCGCATCTGGCGTGTACGCACCGGTCGGCCTTTTGCGCAGCGCATGATCGTCTATTGGGCCATCATGACTCTCGCGCCTTTGCTGATTGGCGCATCCATGTCATTTGCCGGAGAAATCCTGCCGCTGACTCGGGGACTATCGCGTGACTTACCTTTGCTCAGCATGGTGCTTACCTTGTTGGTGTCGATGAGTTTGTCGACTCTGGCTTTCTCGCTCCTTTATCTGGGCGTACCGAATCGCATGGTGGAATGGCGTGATGCTGTCATTGGCGGGTTGGTCGCTGCAGTGGCGTTTGAAATCACACGCCGCCTGTTTGCTTTTTTCATTGTGCAAGGACCGAGTTATCGGGTGATCTATGGTGCGCTCGCGGCGGTCCCTATTTTTCTGATCTGGGTCTACTTTTTCTGGATGATTACCTTGCTGGGCGCCGTGGTGGCCGCGGCACTCCCGGTCGTCAAGTATGAAAGGTGGTGGCACCGATCGGCACCCGGTAGCGAGTTTCTGGATGCCATGGCTGTGCTCAAGGTGCTTGTCGATGCCAGGCGCGATAACGCCGCAGTGGATGCGATGCGACTTCGAGGGCTGACGCAACTGGGCTTTGAAGAATCCGAGGGCTTGTTGCAGCGCATGCTGGATGCCGGCTGGGTAGGCCGAGTTCGCTCCGATAATAGTCAGCGCGCTCGTCTGCGCAAACACTCGAAGCGACACGAGGATCGCTGGGCGCTGCTGGTCAGTCCCGACAAGCTGACACTCACGGATGTGTATCAGCAATTTGCCTTCGCGCCCGCACCACAATCGATGCTCGCCACGAAAATAGAGGCAGTGGTCGATCGTGGTCTGGCGATTTCACTGACTGATTATTTTGCTGAAGCGCAGGCGAACCCGAACAAGCTATCCAGCACCTGATCCGGTTGTTCAGCCATCAGTGCATGGCCACAGGCGTCGATTTGCACGACCTCGGCTGTGGGTAGCTTGCTGATCAGGCTTCCTGCGGCTTTTGCTGGCGTCATCATGTCTTTTTTGCCCAGCACGAATAGTGCGGGGCAACGCAATGCTGCAGCGGCTGCTTCGCCAGCTTCGTACGCATTACATGCTGAAAAATCGGTATAAAAAACCTTGGCAGGATTGCCACGTGAAATGTGCTGCATCAATCGGCGGCTGCCACCTTGCACATAAAAACCGGGTCCGGGTGCGGAGGGCTTTTGTGCGATGCCTGAGTGTGACCAAATGTTGACCATGTCGATTGCGCGTTGCTCGTGATCGCGCGCTGCTTCTAGCAGCGCCGAAGAAACCTTCATAGGGTAGGCTGTACCGACTAGCGCGACACCGTTTATTTTTTCGGGTGCGCGCGCGGCGGTTTCGAGCGCAATGAGCGAGCCCATGCTATGGCCAATCAAGATGATTTTCCGGACACCCGCTGCATCAAGCAAGGTTCTCAGCCAGTCAGACAGTGCCTCGATACTTTCCAATGGTTCGCCTTCACTGCGTCCATGTCCCGGCAGGTCTACCGCGAGTACGGAAAAGCCATGATGCGCAAAATAGCGCGTTTGCAGCGCCCAGACCGAGTGATCATTCTGTGCCCCATGAATGAACACGGCGGTCGGTAGATCCGCATCAAAGGATTTGCCACCGGTGTAAGCGTAAGCGCGATGACCATTGACGAGTTGTTCCATGAATTACGCTCCTTTTTGCGATGCTTTGAGTCCGAGCTTGAGATCTTCGATCAGATCATCAGCATCTTCCAGTCCAACGGACAGTCGCATCGTGCCCTCGCGTATCCCGGATGCTTCAAGTTGTTCGGTCGGTACACGGAAGTGCGTGGTGGAGGCAGGATGAATCACCAGAGATTTCGCGTCACCGACATTGGCGAGATGCGAGAATACCGAGAGCGATTCCACAAAGCGGCGTCCGGCGGCGCGGTCACCTTTGAGCGTAAACGAAAACACGGCACCGCAGCCACGAGGCAGCAATGTTTTGGCGAGCGCGTAGTCGGGATGTTCTGGCAGTTCCGGGTATGACACGGATTCGACAGCCGGATGCGTGACCAGAAACTCGACGATTTTGCGGGCGTTACTCACATGTCGATCCATACGCAGACTCAATGTTTCTATGCCTTGCAAGATCGTGAATGCGTTGTGAGGGCTCATCACCGCGCCGAAGTCCCGCAAGCCCTCGCGTCGTGCACGCAGCGAAAAAGGGGCTATGGTGGATTCTTCTGCGAACACCATGCCATGGAATCCATCATAGGGTTCGCAGAGTTCGGCAAAACGGCCGGTTTTCTCATACGCCGCTTGCCAATTGAACGTGCCACCATCAACCAGCAGACCACCGACTGCAGTGCCATGTCCGCAAAGGAATTTCGTCGCCGAGTGAAACACCAGATCAGCGCCATGATCAAACGGGCGCAGCAGGTAAGGCGTCGTAAAGGTGGAATCGACCATCAGTGGCACATGATGCTCATGCGCGATCGCAGCAACCGCGTCAATATCAAGAACATCCAGTCCGGGGTTACCCAGCGTTTCCGCAAACAGTACCTTGGTGTTGGGACGTATGTTGCTGCGCCAGGCATCCATATCGCGCGGATCAATGAAGGTGGTTTCAATACCGAAGCGCTTCATGGTGTAGCCGAGCAGATTTTGTGATCCGCCGTACAGCGCTCGCGAAGCGAGCACGTGCGAACCTGCGCCGGCAATCGTCGCCAGACCGAGATGTAAGGCCGCCTGACCACTGGCGACGGCAATACCCGCCACGCCACCTTCAAGCGCAGCGATGCGTTCTTCGAGTACCGCATTGGTCGGGTTGGATATTCGCGAATACACATGACCCGAGCGCTCCATGTTGAACAGGGATGCCGCGTGGTCGGAGTCACGGAACACAAACGATGTTGAAAGATAAATCGGTGTGGCGCGAGCACCGGTAGCGGGGTCAGGTGCACTGCCTGCATGCAGCGACAGCGTATCGAAGCCGGGATATTTGGGGTCGCTCATAGGGATACCAAAACAAGGTTAATCGGGAGCAAGCGACTATTATAGGCTGGACCGCTGCTTTGATCCGCTGGAATCTGGCTTTTTTCCGAACGCTGGGCTACATTGACAACCCGAGCTGACGACAAAAATGACGCAGGAGATGTCCGATGAAGGTATCCGAAATACTCAAGATCAAAGGCAATGCGCTCTATACGGTGCCTCCGGAAACCGGTTTACTCGATGCGATCAATTTAATGACCGAGAAAGACATCGGATCGCTAGTCGTCATGAATGATGGATCATTAGCGGGTCTGCTCACTTTTCGCGAGGTAATACGTGCAGTGCATGCGAATCAGGGCTCGGTGGGGCAGGGTACGGTAGGCGAGCACATGACACGTGATGTGCTGACGATGTCGCCGGATACGGACGTCAATGATATTCGTCGCTTGATGCTGGAACGCCATGCGCGCTACGTACCGGTCATGGATGGAAAAGTCCTGCTGGGCGTGATGTCTTTTTATGATGTAGCCAAGTCCATACTCGAGGCTCAGAATTTCGAGAATACTTTACTCAAGGCCTATATTCGCGACTGGCCCGCCGAAAGCAATCCTGAGGGTTTGCAATAAGTGGCCAACCAGTTTGCGCTGCTGCGACAGCGGCGTTTCGCACCTTTTTTCGGCGCTCAGTTTTTGGGGGCGTTCAACGACAATCTGTTCAAGACCGCACTGGTCACCGTGATCACCTTTGATGCATTGCACTGGACGAATATGAGTGCAGGCTTGCTCAATAATCTGATCGCGGGATTGTTCATTCTTCCTTTTTTGCTGTTGTCTGCGACGGCGGGTCAGATTGCCGACAAGTTTGACAAAACCACCGTCATGCGCACTGTCAAATTGATGGAAATCGGCATCATGGCCGTGGCTGCGGTCGGATGGTTCACCCACGCGCTGTGGCTGCTGGTGGCAGCGGTCGTGGGGATGGGCGTGCACTCCACGCTATTTGGCCCCGTCAAGCATGCGTATCTGCCGCAGCATCTGCACCAGAGCGAACTGATCGGGGGTAATGGTATGGTTCAGATGGGGACCTTCGTTGGCATACTGACCGGACAATTGTCGGGCGCTGCGGTGGTGGCTTGTGCCAGCAATGCAGATTTCCATCTGATCGCGGGTGCTTGTATTGCAGTGGCGGTCATCGGGTGGCTTTGTACGCTCATGGTGCCACCGAGCGCGGCTGCGGATCCGAACCTCATGGTGGCCCGCAATCCCCTCGCCGAGATGATGCGCAATCTGCGATTTTCGGCGCGCAATCGCGAGGTATTCATTGCGATGCTTGCCAACTCCTGGTTCTGGTTCTATGGCGCGATGCTGTTGGCGCAGTTCCCTGTCTTTGCGCGCGATGTGTTGCATGGCGCCCCCGAGATTTTTGCCATTCTGCTGACCGCATTTTCGCTGGGTATCGGTGCCGGCTCGCTCTGGTGCGAGCGCCTGTCGGGTCGTCAGATTCATCTGGGTCTGGTGCCGCTGGGTGCGCTGGGACTCACCTTGTTCGGGATTGATCTTTATTGGGCCAGCACATCGCCTATGCCAGCGCTGCTCATCGCAAAACAACTGATCGGTGGTGCGCAATTTCGGGTGCTGGCTGATTGTTTCTTGCTGGGGCTAAGCGGTGGCATTTACGTTGTGCCTTTATTTGCCCTGATACAGACGCGCGCTGAGCGCTCGCATCTGTCTCGAACCATTGGCGGCATGAACATTCTGAATGCGCTGTTTATGGTGGTGGCCGCACTGACGGCGATGATGCTGCTTGCGGCTGGGCTGTCAGTGCCGGAGATCTTCCTGTTCACGGCGCTGCTCAATCTCGCGATGCTGCTTATTCTTTGCTTCCTAAGGCGCGAATACCCGCGGGCGCTGCTGTCCTGGTTCTCGGGGCTGTGGCGCAGGCGTGCACTGGTAGAATGACGGCTTCCATACACTTTCCTTGACCGTCATGTCTGGCAATACGATTGGCAAGCTTTTTTGTGTTACGACGTTCGGTGAATCACACGGACCCGCCATCGGCTGCGTGATTGATGGCTGCCCACCGGGCATGCCCCTGTCGGAGGCAGACATACAGCCTGAGCTGGATCGCCGCAAGCCGGGTACTTCGCGGCATGTCACACAGCGCAAAGAATCCGACACCGTTGAAATTTTGTCGGGTGTCTACGAAGGCAAGACCACGGGTACACCGATCGCGCTGCTGATTCGTAATGAAGACCAGCGCAGTCAGGATTACGGCAATATCGTCGACCGATTCCGCCCCGGCCATGCGGATTACACGTATTGGAATAAATACGGTATTCGCGATCCGCGCGGTGGTGGGCGCTCGTCAGCCCGTCTGACTGCGCCGGTTGTGGGTGCCGCCGCGGTGGCGCGCAAATGGCTCAATGCTCAATATGGTTTGACGCTCCGTGGTTGCATGAGCCAGCTGGGTGAGATCGCGATTCCTTTCGTCTCCTGGGATCATGTAGGCGATAATCCATTTTTCGCTGCCAATGCCGACCTCATTCCCGAACTTGAGACTTACATGGACAGCTTGCGCAAGGCAGGCGATTCTTGCGGCGCGCGGATTGAGGTCATCGCGCAAAACGTGCCAGTCGGCCTGGGCGAGCCTCTGTTTGACAAACTGGATGCCGATATTGCTTATGCGATGATGGGGATTAATGCCGTCAAGGGTGTGGAAATAGGGGCAGGCTTTCGCTCGGTTGCGCACAAGGGCTCCGAGCATGGTGATGAAATTACGCCGGACGGCTTTATCGGCAACAACGCCGGTGGTGTTCTCGGCGGCATCTCTTCTGGGCAAGACATCACGGTATCGATTGCGATCAAGCCCACCTCCAGCATACGCACCCCGCGTCGTTCGATTGACCGAGATGGTCAGCCGGTGATGGTGGAAACCTTTGGCCGTCATGATCCCTGCGTGGGCATCCGCGCGACACCGATTGCCGAGGCCATGCTGGCGCTGGTATTGATGGACCATGCATTGCGGCACAGGGCACAGTGCGGTGATGTGAACACCCTCGGCCAATGAAACCGTTGGCTGCGCAGTATCACCTTTGCTGGTCATACTGAGGTAATTATCCCGAAGAGGGTCGCCGTGGTATCAAGCCGTTTGCGCTGATCTTGCAGCGATCAATCATCACAGTCTCATTTGCGATCTTCCACCCCCTTGCCTTCAATCGCCAAACCCGAGCAGTCTCTGAATTTCGCGTTGTTCTTCTTCGCGTATTACGGCTACATCGGCGTTTTTTCTCCCTACGCAAGTTTGTATTTCGCTGACCGCGGTCTCTCGGCCGCGCAAATTGGTGTGCTGATGTCGATGATGCAGGTCATGCGTATCTTCGGGCCGAATCTGTGGGGCTGGGTGGCAGATCACACCCGCAGACGCGTGATGGTCTTGCGGGTGACATCGGCGGCTTCTGCGTTAGTTTTTTGTGGCATGTTCTGGGGTGAGGCTTTTGCATTTTTCTTCGGGTTGATGCTGGCACTGAATTTGTTCACCAGTGCGCAGGGTCCTTTGTCAGAAGCGCTGATGTTGTCATCCATGCGAGGTGATCTCACGCACTACGGTCGTTTGCGGCTCTGGGGTTCGGTCGGTTTTATTGTGACGGTAGTCACTGCGGGGCAATTGCTGGACTGGCAGGGCATTGGTTTGATGCCCTGGATTGCGCTGGCCTTGCTGGTCATGGTTTTAGCGGTCGCGCTCAATATGCGCGAAGAAATGACGATGCCACGGTCGCAGGACACACCCTCGGTACGTCAGTTGCTCAAGCAACGGGAAGTCATCGCGTTTTTCATCTCTACCTTTCTGATGATCGCAGCGCACGCATCATTGTATGTGTACTACTCGCTGTATCTGTCGCAAATAGGCTATAGCAAGACTGTGATCGGACTGATGTGGTCGCTGGGTGTGGTGGCAGAGATTTTGTTTTTTTATTTTCAGGCGCCGTTGTTTCGTCGGTTCGGCGTGACGACCCTGATGCTGACCAGTCTGCTGATCGGTGTGGTGCGATTTTTAATGATTGGTTTTGGTGCTGAATCGATGGTGATGCTGCTGATCGCCCAGATACTCCATGCAGCGACCTTTGGTGTTCATCACTCTGCGTCAGTCGCTACGCTGCAGCGCTGGTTCGCCGGACCGTTACAGGCGCGCGGTCAGGCGCTGTTTATTAGTGTCTCTTATGGGCTTGGTGGATCGCTGGGTGGGTTGCTGCTGTCGGCTTGTTGGGATACATTTGGCGCCCGTCTTGTCTACATGATCGCCGCCTTGTTCTGTTTGGTTGGCTGGATTGCCGCGGCACTTAGTTATCGCTGGCAAGAATCGCGTGGGAGAGTCCATTGAAAAAAATAGTAGGCGCGTTGGCAGTCGTCACCGCAGTCGCTTTCACCCTGATTTCCTGCCAATCGGTGAGAACTACCAATGCGGGTACGGTCGGCGTGGATCGTGAGCAGCGTATGGCCATATCGGCTCAGGCTATTGAAGAAAGCGCCAGCAAACAGTACGCACAGCTGATGGCGCAGGCCGATAAAAAGGGCAAGCGCAACAGTGATCCTGCCCAGTACACGCGCGTTCGTACGATTGGGGGTAGGCTGATTCGGCAAGTTTCGGCATTCCGGCAGGACGCTACCCGCTGGCAGTGGGAGATCAATGTACTGAGCTCGCCCGAGGTCAATGCCTGGTGTATGCCAGGCGGGAAGATCGCGGTGTACTCCGGGCTGATTGAAAAACTCAATATGACCGATGACGAACTGGCCGCCGTGATGGGCCATGAGATCGCACACGCACTGCGCGAGCATTCCCGCGAGCGTGCGTCCGAGCAGGTGGTCGCTAACGTGGGCATCACTATTCTGGCGACGGTCGCTGGTGTGGGCAGCGTGGGGCAGAAAGGGATGGAGTACGCCTATCAGGGCTTGCTCGGCTTACCCAACTCGCGCGCCCATGAAACCGAGGCTGATCGTATGGGCGTCGAATTGGCCGCGAGGGCGGGCTATGATCCGCGCGCTGCGATCTCGCTTTGGGAAAAAATGGGCGAGGTCGGTGGGAGGGAGCCGCCGAAGTTCATGTCCACCCACCCTGCGCGCTCGGACCGTGTGCGTGACTTAACGGTTTATGCCGAGCGGGTCATGCCCCTTTACAAGGAAGCTCGCGCCCGTTAGGTGGGGCGCGTTGCGGCAGCATTTTCCTTGCTGGTGCCGGCTGCACGAGCCGGCGCCGAAACGTCTTTTCACCCCTCGGCTATGGCATAATCGCGGGCTGTTTTCCTCGATCAGGCGCGCCTTGCGCGCGATCCCGCCATGGCCCAAACTCTCTACGACAAACTCTGGCAGTCCCACGTGGTACATACCGCAGAGGACGGCACCACCATTCTTTACATCGACCGGCATCTGGTGCACGAAGTCACCAGTCCTCAGGCCTTCGAAGGCCTGAAGCTGGCAGGGCGCAAACTCTGGCGAACCTCGGCCAATCTGGCAGTGGCTGATCATAATGTACCGACCACGCATCGGGCAGAGGGCATCGCTGATCCGATATCGCGTCTGCAGGTCGAAACGCTGGATGACAATGCGCGCGAATACGGTCTCACCTATTTCAACATGCGCGACAAGCGCCAGGGCATCGTCCATGTGATTGGGCCGGAGCAGGGCGCGACGCTGCCCGGCATGACCGTTGTGTGCGGCGATTCACATACCTCGACGCACGGCGCATTCGCTTGCCTTGCCCACGGCATCGGCACCTCCGAAGTCGAACACGTACTTGCCACACAAACCCTGCTCGCCAAAAAATCCAAAGCCATGTTGGTGCAGGTAGAGGGCCGCCTGGGTGCAGGTGTTACCGCCAAAGACATTGTGTTGGCTGTGATCGGCAAGATAGGGACGGCGGGCGGTACCGGTTATGCGATCGAATTTGCTGGCTCTGCAATCCGGGCGCTGTCCATGGAGGGTCGCATGACCGTTTGCAATATGGCGATCGAGGCAGGTGCGCGCGCTGGGATGATCGCTGTCGATGACACGACGATCCATTACGTCAAGGGTAGGCCTTTTGCGCCGGTGGGCCCGCACTGGGATCAGGCAGTTGCTTACTGGCGTACGCTGCACTCCGATCCGGAAGCAAAATTCGATGCCGTGGTTTTGATTGACGCTGCCGACATTCGTCCCCAGGTGACTTGGGGTACCTCGCCGGAGATGGTGGTTGCTGTGGATGATCGCGTGCCCGACCCCGATAAAGAAAAAGACCCCGTCAAGCGCGATGCGATCGAGAAGGCGCTGGTTTATATGGGCCTCAAGCCCAACACGGCGATCAACGACATTCGGATCGACAAGGTATTCATCGGTTCCTGCACGAATTCACGGATTGAAGATTTGCGTGCTGCGGCCGCTGTGGTCCGCGGTAAATTCCGCGCCTCGAATGTGAAGCTTGCCATGGTCGTGCCGGGCTCTGGTCTGGTTAAGGAGCAGGCCGAGCGCGAGGGACTAGACCAGATTTTTCGTGATGCAGGGTTTGAATGGCGCGAGCCCGGTTGCTCGATGTGCCTGGCGATGAACGCCGATCGTCTCGAGCCCGGTGAGCGCTGCGCCTCCACATCCAATCGTAATTTTGAAGGACGTCAGGGCGCCGGTGGAAGAACGCATCTGGTTAGCCCTGCCATGGCGGCGGCGGCCGGTGTGGCAGGTCATTTCGTCGATGTACGTCAGCTGTAAATCAATCGCCACAGGAGGAAAGTCATGAAGAAATTTGCGCTGATGATCATCATACTGGCCTTTGGTATTTCAGGATGCAACACACTCAATGGTATCGGCAAGGATGTCGAAAAATTGGGTGAAAAAGTTCAAGACGCGAGTAAAAAATAATCTCTCATGAATAAATTCACTTTACTGGATGGGTTGGTCGCGCCGCTGGATCGCGCCAATGTGGATACCGATGCCATCATTCCCAAGCAATTTCTGAAATCGATCAAGCGTACCGGATTCGGGCCGAATCTCTTCGACGAGTGGCGCTACCTCGATCAGGGCGAGCCCGGTATGGATAACAGCAAGCGACCGCTCAACCCAGACTTCGTGCTGAATCAGCCGCGCTATCAGGGCGCATCGATTCTGCTGGCACGTAAAAATTTCGGCTGCGGCTCTTCACGCGAACATGCTCCATGGGCGCTAGACCAGTACGGATTTCGTGCCGTGATCGCGCCAAGTTTTGCGGATATCTTTTTCAACAACTGCTTCAAGAATGGTTTGCTGCCCATCGTACTGACCGAAGCGCAGGTCGATCAGTTGTTCAATGAAGTCAAGGCATTCCCGGGTTATCGTCTATTGATTGATTTGGAGAAGCAGACCGTTGCGACCAGTAATTCGAGCTCAGTTTTTCATTTCGAAGTGGACGCTTTCCGTCGTCATTGTTTACTCAATGGGCTCGACGATATCGGTCTGACACTTCAGCAAGCCGATGCCATTCGCGCGTTCGAAGAGCGCCATATCCATCGCTTTCCGTGGCTAGCCAACACTATCTGAAGTACAGACAACCATCATGAAAATCGCAATCCTGCCGGGTGACGGCATCGGTACTGAAATCGTTGAACAGGCTGTCAAGGTGTTGAACGCGCTTGGCCAACAATTTGAAATGGAATCCGCGCCTGTGGGTGGTGCGGGTTATGAGGCGCACGGACATCCGCTGCCGGATGAAACGCTCAAACTCGCGAAAGAGGCAGACGCGATTTTGTTTGGCGCCGTCGGCGACTGGAAATACGACACACTCGAGCGTTCGCTCCGTCCAGAGCAGGCTATTCTCGGTTTGCGCAAACACCTGACCTTGTTCGCAAATTTCCGCCCTGCGATACTGTATCCGGAGCTGGTGGGTGCATCAACGCTCAAGCCTGAAGTAGTGTCCGGTCTCGACATCTTGATCGTGCGCGAGCTTAATGGTGATATCTATTTCGGTCAGCCGCGTGGGGTACGCGAAGCGCCCGATGGCCCCTTCAAAGGCGCACGCGAAGGATTCGACACCATGCGCTATTCAGAGCCCGAGATTAGGCGCATCGCGCATGTGGCATTCAAAGCGGCGCAAAAGCGCAGCAAGCGCCTGACCAGTGTGGACAAGGCCAATGTGCTGGAGACCTTCCAATTCTGGAAAGACATCGTCACCGATGTTCATCAGGAATACCCGGATGTCGAGCTTGATCACATGTATGTGGATAATGCCGCCATGCAGCTGGTACGCGCGCCTAAAAAATTCGACGTCATCGTCACTGGCAATATGTTCGGTGACATTCTCTCGGATGCGGCCGCCATGCTCACCGGCTCGATCGGCATGCTGCCTTCGGCTTCCCTGGACGCCAACAGCAAAGGCTTGTATGAGCCTTCGCATGGCTCGGCACCTGATATCGCGGGCAAGGGCATTGCCAATCCGCTGGCCACCATTTTGTCGGCGGCGATGATGCTGCGCTTCTCGCTGAATCTGCCTGCAGAGGCAGATCGTATCGAATCTGCAGTCAAGAAGGTACTTGCGCTTGGTCTGCGTACACCGGATATCCATGAGGCAGGTACGACGCGTGTGGGTACGGCCGAGATGGGTGATGCCGTGGTGAGGGCGCTTGTGTAAAACGCTCGCCGCCATCACTTGCATGTGATGACGGCTACGTGAGCGGGTCGCATGCGACCCGAATGCCCCACTGGCTCCCAGCGAAAGCCGGGATCCAGTGGCGGTCGTGAACGTGATTCGGTGATTCTGAAGGAATGGCAATGAAAATCGTAGGTCTGGTGGGTTGGCGCGGTATGGTCGGTTCGGTGCTCATGCAACGCATGCAGCAGGAGAATGATTTTGCTCACATTGAGCCGGTATTTTTTTCGACATCGAATTCGGGCGGTGAAGCACCTTCGATGGCAAAAAATGAAACGACGCTCAAAGACGCTAACGATATCGAATCACTGAAACAATGCGACATCATCCTCACCTGCCAGGGTGGTGACTACACCAGCGACATTTTCCCCAAGCTGCGCGCCGCAGGCTGGCATGGTTACTGGATCGACGCAGCGTCTTCGCTGCGCATGAAGGATGATGCAATCATCGTGTTGGATCCGGTGAATTTGAATGTCATCAAAAATGCGCTTGCATCCGGCGTAAAAAACTACATCGGTGGCAATTGCACAGTCTCGTGCATGCTGATGGGACTCGGCGGCTTGTTCCAGCATGATCTGGTCGAGTGGATGACGTCGATGACGTATCAGGCAGCTTCCGGCGGCGGCGCGCAGCATATGCGCGAGCTGCTGACACAGTTCGGCACGATAAATGCTGAAGTCAAAGCGCTGCTCGATGATCCTGCATCGGCTATTTTGGAAATCGATCGCAAAGTACTCGCCAAGCAGCACGCGCTCGACGAAAAAGAAACGCAGCACTTTGGCGTGCCTCTCGGCGGTAACTTGATTCCCTGGATCGACAAAGACCTGGGCAATGGCCAGTCGCGCGAGGAGTGGAAGGGTGGTGCAGAAACTAACAAGATTCTGGGCCGGGGTGATGCATTTGGTTCGGGGGCCAAACCAGCGATTGCCGTGGATGGTTTGTGCGTGCGCATTGGCGCGATGCGCTGTCACTCTCAGGCGCTGACGATCAAACTCAAAAAAGATGTACCACTCGACGAGATCAGCGATATTCTTGCCAATCACAACCCGTGGGCTAAAGTCATCCCCAACACCCGCGAGGCTTCGATGCATGATCTCACGCCTGCCGCAACCACAGGCAGCCTGAACATACCTGTTGGTCGGCTGCGCAAGATGCAAATGGGGAATGACTATCTGTCAGCCTTCACGGTGGGTGATCAGTTACTCTGGGGTGCTGCAGAGCCATTGCGTCGCATGCTGCGTATTTTGCTAGATGACTGATTCCCTACAGTACAGGAAGTTAGCAGGACGCTTGTATTTCATTTCTAACGTATCTGCAGCGTAGTCAGGAAGTGCCAGACGTGCTGAAGTCGTATCGACTTTCGTAGAAAATGACGAACTGAGACTAAAAATCCGGCAATTCCAGCCTGCCGAAATCGAGTGGATCAAATAAAACGCTCAAGGCCTCGCCAAGCAGCAAGGTGTTTGTGAAGAAGAAGTAGAAAATCGCCTGGATCACCAAGCCAATCGGCAAAGATAAGCCGGTGCTGCTACGTCGGAGGATAACTCAGCGTTTGACTTCCTCAAACAAGCGGGCAGACGGTGATTGCCGCCTGATCCCATAACACCCGGGCTGGGACTGGGCTAGTTGTTCTTTGCGACACCTGAGCAGACAAACAATCCCTTGACGAATGTCGATAGCCGGATAGGCTACGGTGACGCTTGCAGAAAAATGTTAAAAAAAAGCGGGCGCGACATTAAAAACCTAAAGGCTACCCAGAGGGTCATGCGGGCGATTTAACAGTCTGGAATCGGAGAAATCAGCATGAATAGCAGAAGCCGCTCATACGATGAATGTTATTTGACATCTCTCTTTACGTCGGCACAAAGCAAGTTGTAGACCGCATTTTTTACGTCACCGTCATTCACTGTCATCCATTCCATGTAAGGTTCCACCACACCATGGATGAGATCTTGGCCCATCTGCGTTAAATCTACGGAGGCCAGCAATCGAACTTTTTTAACGGTGCAGTTCGCTTCCCATAAAAACTTGATGGCGCGCCAGGAGAACTGTGGTTTTGATTTAGAAAAAATCACCATGATCGAGACTTTGGGCTTGTCTAGTTTGTGTGGGCTTTTGGGCTCGTATCTGGTAGCTCCCATAATCAGACTATCGGGCTCGTAATACAAGACCGTACTCAGATCATTGTCGCTTCGCTCGGCGAATTGGTGCCACTCTGAAAAAGCTGCGGGGCTCATCACAAGCAAGGCCATTAAAAGTAGAGAACGCATAGTGCTCCGACGGAGGATGGGTATTTTTTATATTTTCCAAAAGGTAGTTTAATCCTTCATGGAAAAAGTGTCTGAATCAGCTGTGTGGCGCTCATCGCTATTTTTTTGGGTCGCAATCAGCGGTTACGGCACTATGCCAGCATTTAGGTGGACTTACTTTGCCGCGAGGATGGTCCAACCAGCCTGAAAAGTAGTTGGCCCCCTGCGACTCTCTATAATTCGCGTTGGGTAGAACCCGCAGCGTATTTCGAGTTTTCATTTTTGCAAAACAATGATGCGAACTCGTGAATGCGCAACATCACACAGAGATGAACATCATGCTGCTGAAAGATAAAGTCGCCATCATTACGGGTGGTGCTGGTATGAACGGGTTGGGTTTTGCCACTGCCCGCCAGATGGCCGCCCAGGGGGCGCGCGTCGTGATTCTGGATCTGGAGCCTGCCGATCCGGGTGCTGCCGCTGCACGTTTGGGTGAGTGGCACCTGGGCCTGGTCACCAATGTGACCGACAAATCGCAATGCGAGGCTGCGGTGGCAGCTGCCGTCAAAGCATTTGGCCGAGTCGATATCCTCGTCAACAATGCTGGCATCACGCAGCCGGTGAAAACCCTCGACATTACCGGTACCGATTACGAGCGCATATTGGATGTCAGCCTGCGCGGTACCTTATATATGTCTCAGGCTGTATTGCCAACCATGCGAATGCAGAGATCGGGTTCCATCATTTGCATTTCCTCGGTGTCAGCGCAGCGCGGCGGCGGTATCTTTGGCGGTCCGCACTACTCGGCTGCCAAGGCGGGTGTGCTGGGTCTGGCGCGTGCGATGGCGCGTGAATTTGGCGCCGAGGGCGTTCGCGTTAATTGCATCACGCCGGGTCTGATTGAAACCGATATCACCAAAGGCAAGCTCAGTCCCGAACGCAAGAAGGAGATCGAAGACACGATCCCGCTTGCTCGATTGGGGCGCGCTGATGACGTGGCGGGTGCCTGCGTATTTCTCGCGAGTGAGCTCTCTGCGTACTGCACCGGTATCACGCTGGATGTGAACGGGGGCATGCTGATTCACTGACTCTGCCGTCACTCCTTTGAACAAATAATAGAAAAAAATGACCCAATCCCAGTCTCGCATGACGCGCCGGCAGATATTGACCGGCGCTTTGGCTTTGCCGCTGTTTTCAATGGCGCATCGGCCGGTGCGCGCTGCCGAGTTCGAACTCAAGTATGCGACGGGGCAGGATCCTTCGCATCCGGTCAACGTGCGAGCCAAGCAGGCGCATGACCGGATTCGCGAGGCGACCTCGGGGCGCGTGGATATCAAGCTGTTTCCGGCGAACCAGCTGGGCAGCGATACGGATTTGCTGTCTCAAGTGCGTAATGGCTCAGTAGATTTTCTGAATCTGTCGTCGCTGATTCTTGCTACTTTTGTGCCGATCTCGGGGATTTCCAGTGTGGGATTTGCGTTCAAAAGCTATGACGATGTCTGGAAGGCGATGGACGGCGAGCTCGGCGGCTTTATTCGTACGGAGATTGCCAAGACATCGCTTTTCACGGTATCGAAGATCTGGGATAACGGATTCCGACATATTACTTCGTCAGGGCGGGAGATCAAGTCAGCAGGTGATTTGAAAGGTTTCAAGATTCGTGTACCACCCGCACCACCGCTGACATCGTTGTTCAAAGCACTCGAGGCTGCGCCTTCACCAATCAATTTCAATGAGGTGTACACGGCACTGCAGACCAAGGTGGTTGAAGGTCAGGAAAATCCGCTCGCGATCATCTCCACGGCGCGTCTGTACGAAGTCCAAAAAAGCTGCAGTCTGACCAGTCACGTCTGGGATGGTTATTGGGTGCTCGGTAACAAGCGATCTTTTCAGCGATTACCCGTGGATATTCAGCAAATCATTCAGCGTGAGTTGGATAAAGCAGCGAGCGATCAGCGTGCCGATGTGGCACGGCTCAATGGTACGTTAGCGACAGATCTGAAAGCGAAGGGTATCAATGTGGTGAATGTGCGGTTGGAGGATTTCAGGAACAAACTGCGCGCTACCACTTTTTACGCCGAGTGGAAAGCGAGATACGGTGTGGCAGCGTGGGATTTGCTGGAGAAGGTGTCTGGCAAGCTAGGTTAATGGTGTCTTGTTCAAAAAGATCAATCTGAATGTCCATTCCCTCTCCATCAGATCTGATGTCCGATTCAGCACGCGGCGTCTGGTACGGTCCAGACAACTTGCAGCGGATGCTGGCGTTGCTGGTCGAAATTCCTGCGGCCGCTTTGGTGGTAGCCGAAGTGTTGATCTTGCTGACAGGTGTGGTGTATCGCTATTGGCTGCATGATCCGCTGGTTTGGTCTGATGAGTTGGCGTCGATTTTATTTTTGTGGTTGGCGATGCTGGGATCCATTATTGCGTTTCAGCGCGACGAGCATATGCGCATGACAGCGATGGTGGTGAAGCTTGCACCACGAACGCGCGTCATGGTTGATGTGATGACCGCGGCAGGGGTAGTGACGTTTTTGGTGTTTGTGATTCAGCCAGCCTTCGAGTTTGCGCAGGAAGAGATGATGGTTACCACGCCGGCGATGGGGCTGGTGAATGCCTGGCGTGCGGCGGCACTCCCTGTAGGTTTGGGTTTGATGCTGATCATTGGCGTGCTCAAGATTTTGCGGCTGAGTCATCGTAAAGACGCACTGCTGGCAACCACTGCTGTTAGTCTCGTTATTTTAGTTCTGTGTTTCGCTGGGCCGGCGCTGAAAGCCCTCGGCCATTGGAATTTGCTGGTGTTCTTTGTGTTGGGTGTGGGTGCGCTGGTGGTGTCGGGCATGCCGATTGCATTTGCGTTCGGACTGGCGACGCTGGCTTATATAGCGCTGACGACGAGTACACCAACGATTGTGATCGTCGGCCGCATGGACGAGGGCATGAGTCACTTGATTTTGTTGGCGGTGCCGCTGTTTGTGCTCCTGGGTCTGCTGATGGAGATGACAGGCATTGCCCGAGCGATGGTGAGTTTTTTAGCCAATCTACTGGGGCATGTGCGAGGCGGCCTTTCGTATGTGTTGATCGGCGCGATGTATCTGGTGTCGGGTATTTCAGGATCAAAAGCGGCGGATATGGCGGCGGTAGCGCCGGCCTTGTTTCCGGAGATGCAGCGGCGCGGTGCCAAGCCGGGCGATCTGGTGGCGCTGCTGTCGGCGACGGGTGCGCAGACTGAGACGATCCCGCCTT
>Ga0315909_10001877_pt1 | contig 27690 bp, 30 predicted proteins | sample LakEriMetagenome_11_FD_203527 | JGI IMG/M metagenome (GOLD analysis project Ga0315909, IMG submission 203527) | Freshwater fungal communities from buoy surface, Lake Erie, Ohio, United States - Buoy 2 MA125 | ecosystem: Environmental > Aquatic > Freshwater > Lake | place: USA: Lake Erie, Ohio... | reverse complement strand
GAGATAGCAAGTTAAGTCGACAAGATGCAGTTGCATTGGTTTACAACCTTATGTGGCGTGGCATTTCAGGATTTCCGCGCAACTAAAATCGTTAGGATTAAATAAATATGGCAACAACATTTGCTGATCTGCCCCTGCGCAGTGAAACAATTGAGGCGTTACATGCCCACGGCTTCTTAGCCCCATTTGCTATTCAAGAAATGGTGCTGCCAATCGCTTTGGCAGATGGAGATGTAATCGGTCAGGCTAAGACTGGTACAGGAAAGACTCTTGCATTTGGTATTCCAGTCATTGAACGAGTAATCGCACCGAATGATCCTGAGTGGGCTGACTTTGATAAGAAAGGCATGCCTCAGGTATTAATCGTTGTTCCTACCCGTGAACTTTGTACCCAAGTAACTAAAGATATTGAAGAACTTGCATCCAATCGTGGAATACGCACTTTGGCGGTTTATGGTGGACGAGCATTTGAACCACAAATCGAAGCGCTGCAAGCAGGGGTTGAAATTGTTGTGGGAACACCGGGGCGACTTCTTGACCTTTCCCGACAAGGTCAATTAAAGCTCAAAGAGGTTTCACGTTTAGTTTTAGACGAGGCCGATGAAATGTTGGACCTTGGCTTTTTACCTGATGTAGAAAAGATTTTATCTAGCACGCCAAATCGTGCGCAAACTATGTTGTTTTCAGCAACTATGCCGGGCGACATCATCGCTCTTGCGCGTCGCTTTATGAACCAACCAATTCATATTCGAACTCAAGACAGTGAAGATGAAGGCGCAGTTGTTACTCGAATCAAACAACATGTTTTGCGTGCCCATGCATTAGACAAAATTGAAATGTTGGCACGAATTCTGCAGGCCGAAGGACGTGGACCAACCATGGTCTTCTGTCGTACTAAGCGAACAGCACAAAAGACAGCTGAAGATTTAATGGAACGTGGATTTAAGGCAGCACCTATCCATGGCGATCTTGGACAAAGCGCACGTGAAAAAGCTCTGAGTGATTTCAAAGCTGGTAAATCAGATGTTCTTGTAGCTACCGATGTGGCAGCGCGAGGAATTGATATTGATGGAATTACACATGTTATTAACTACCAGTGTCCCGAAGATGAAAAAACATACGTTCACAGAATTGGTCGTACAGCTCGTGCAGGTGCACATGGAATTGCAGTTACATTTGTTGATTGGGATGAACTTGCACGTTGGAAAATGATTGACCAAACTCTTGAACTTGGTTTAGCAGAGCCTGAAGAGACATATTCCTCTTCAGAACATCTCTATGAAACCCTCAATATCCCGGCTGGATCTACGGGTCGTTTGGTCAAGGCAAAGCCCGTTGCAAAAGTTGAGAGTAAAGATTCACGACCAGCTCGCACTAAGCAAGAAGCGCCAATGGTGCGCACCGAGCGAACTCGTACACGCACTAAGAAGTTTAAAGAGAGCTAAGCAGCAACAAAGACGCGAATCGCATCTACAAGCATTTGTACTGCGATCGCTGCAAGCAATAGACCAGCAATTCGAGCCACCAGGGTCACACCAGTCTCTTTGATTACCTTCAAAATTGTTGTCGAAGCCATGAGCACCAGTGCAATTGCGATGTGCACCGCAATAACAGCGGCGACCAATGCAAATCCCATCTCTTGCGAATCAACTTGTTGGACGAAAATCATCGTCGCAACGATCGCTCCTGGTCCAGCCAACAAAGGAGTGCCTAAAGGAACCAATGCGACATTTTTGTTACTCTCATCATTTAGTGATTTGGTGTTTCCGGTCAAAAGTTCCAGCGCAACGAGTAACAGCAATAGTGCTCCTGCAGCCTGAAGAGCTTCAAGAGAAATATTGAGGTACTCAAGAATTGCTCGACCAAATAAAGCGAAAAGTGAGATAACAAGGAACGAGACCGCAGCTGCTTGCATAGCCAGGATTCTGCGAACTCGTTGAGTTTTATCTGCAACCAACCCCAAGAAAATGGGAGCCGCTCCTGGTGGATCCATAATGACAAACAAGGTCACAAATGACTGAATTGCAAAGGTAACTGCACCAACATCCTTCACGCTGAAACCACCCTTCGAGCATTGGCTTGTGACTCTAATTTCTCCCATTGTTCCTTATGGGTATGGTTTTCTGCTAACGAATTAAGTTTTCCAGTGCCGTGATAATCACTGCTTCCGGTGATCACTAGGTCTAGTTCATGTGCGATTTTCCGCAACATCGCTCTTTCGTCAGGATTTTGGTCACGATGATCAACTTCTATGCCATTTAATCCTGCAGAAACTAATTCAGAGAAATCTGCTGTCTTTAGAATATGACCACGATGCGAAGCAAATGGGTGGGCAATTACAGCAACTCCCCCAGCTCTTCGAATTAAAGAGATAGCTTCAACTGGAGTTGGTGCTGCATGCGAAACGTAGAAACGGGATTCGTTGTGCAATAAATCTACAAAAGCCTCATCACGAGATTTCACAATTTTTTTCGCTACTAGCGCATCAGCTAAGTGAGGTCGACCCATTGTGGCTCCCATTGGCATGGCTTGTTCTACATCTTCTATCGAAATATCCATGCCCTCTGCGCGCATTTTTTCAATCATTTTGCGCATGCGAGGTAGACGATCATCGCGGGTTTCCTCGAGCACGCGTTGCATTTCTTCGTGTTCAGGATCAAAAAGCAGACCCAACATATGCACGCTCACGCCATCATTTGTTAGACAAGAAATTTCAGAGCCCAGCGCTAACTTAAGTGAACCACGCAGAGTTTCGCTAGCTTCAGCCCACCCAGCTGTTGTGTCATGATCGCAAATTCCTAGAACCTCTAACCCCTGAACTATCGCTTTGTTTACTAACTCTCGCGGAGAATCTGTTCCATCGCTACAAGTGGTGTGGGTATGCAGATCAATCACTCTTTACACCCCTTGTTCTAGTTACAACCAAGACACATCCAATCAGAATAAGCACGATTCCTGGAATTACTCCGATAGGAGGGGTTTGGTCCAGCCACCAAGCTGCCAATACCGCACTTACTGGTACCTCGAAAAAAACTATAAGTGAAACAATCGCGGGTGAAACACGCTTGAGAGCTGAGTTAAACATCGTATGACCTAAGAGCTGAGCCCCAAGAATTAGTCCCAACAGAATGAGCCACTCTTTTTGCTCAAAAGCAAAGATTTCATTTCCTGCAATCAATGCCATTGGCAAGGCAGTCATTGCGCAAACAAAGTAGCAAACCGTTGTATAGGTACTTGTTTCTAAAGTGCGTTGCGCTTTTGATCCAGCCATCATGTAGGCAGCAGCTAATGCTGCAGAAATCAATGCAGCAATATCTCCCATGAAGGCTCTATAAGAGATGGTTAAATCAACACCAGAAACCAAAATTACTCCGACAAAACTAACGATCATTCCGAGCCAGGCTTTTGACGGAATGTGCCCGCCACTAAACTTTACAAACAGTGCTGCAAAAATTGGCTGCAGTGCAACAAGGGCAGTTCCCGCCGCAACCGTCGTCATTCTCATCGCTAAAAAGAAACCAATAAAGTGAAGCGCAAGCAGAACTCCGGCAATCATTGCCCATTTGATTCCAACACGGTCTCTTGAATGACGTAGTGCAAATGGCAAGGTAATCAAAGATCCGCCTAGATTTCTCCAGAAAATCAAGGTCAGCACCGGCATTGCACTCATTGCGATTAATGGACCAGATGTTCCGATTCCTATGATTCCTAGAGCTAATCGAATCAGATCAGGCCGTGCAGGGATCGTCGTATGTTCATTAATACGTTCACCTGAGTTCATAAGAGAAAGGTACCCTTATCCCATGAGCGGCAATCTCTTAAACCGAGTATTTCTCGCCCGTCTTGCAGGTACCGCGGTTTTTGACCCAAATGGTGATCCTGTCGGAAAGGTGCGAGATGCTGTCGCGACCCTGCGTTCAAACAATCAACAACCTCGAATCCTTGGGTTAGTTGTTGAGGTGCCTTTGCGTCGTCGAGTTTTTGTTCCTATCACCCGCGTTACATCAATTGAAAGTGGAGCGGTTGTTATCACTGGTCTTTTGAATATGCGCCGTTTTGATACCCGTCCTGGTGAAGTTCTTGTTCTAGGTGAAATGCTTGATCGATCTATCACATTGCTGGAAACCTCAGAAGAAGTTGTCGTCGAAGACATGGGCATGGAACAAAACCGAAATGGTGATTGGTTGATCGCCAAAGTACACATCATGCGCAAAGGCCGAGGCTTACGCCGCAAAGGAGCAACATCAACTGTTACTTGGGAAGAAGTTGTTGGCTTTGCAAACACTGAACAAAATCAAGGTGTTGCCAATCTTCTTTCAACTTTGGCCAATCTTCGTGCTGCAGACCTTGCGGCGGTTTTGCAAGATTTAGCTCCAAAGCGTCGTATTGAAGTTGCTAGCGCACTCGAAGATGAACGTCTTGCAGATGTTTTAGAAGAAATGGATGAGGACAATCGAGTTGCACTTCTTGCAGAGCTCGAAGGAGAACGCGCTGCCGATGTCTTAGGTGAGATGGATCCAGATGATGCTGCTGACTTGTTGCGTGAAGTTGGAGAAGAGCGGGCAACTGCTCTTCTAGAGCTTATGGAACCAGAAGATGCAGAAGATGTTTTGCGATTGATGACCTACGAAGATTATTCAGCTGGTGGAATGATGACAACAGAACCAATTGTTTTGACAGCTGATTCAACCGTTGCTGATGCGCTGGCCGCAGTTCGACAAAAAGAGATTTCTCCTGCACTTGCTTCGCAGATTTATATCTGTCGCCAACCGGTAGAAACTCCAACCGGACGCTTTATTGGTGTGGTGCACTATCAGCGTTTGCTACGCGAACCACCTTCAACCTTGCTCGGCTCAATCGTCGACACGGATTCGAAGGCGACAAATCCAGATGCGACCTTGCACGAGGTTTCATCACATTTAGCCAGCTACAACATGCTTTCTTTACCTGTTGTAGATGCAAATGATCGCCTTTTAGGAGCTGTCACAGTTGACGATGTTCTGGATCACTTGTTACCTGAAAACTGGCGACATGATCACCGTGAAAATTCACCAGTATCTTTTGAATCAGAGAGTATTTAAGGAGGGTTAAAGATGGCACGCAACAATGGTTTAGACACTCCACGCGAGACTCGTCGTTCGATTCGACCAAACTATGACCCTGAAGCTTTTGGTCGGATGTCCGAACGCTTTGCGCGATTCTTAGGTACCGCACGCTTTCTTGTGTACATGACAGTCTTTATTTCTTTTTGGATTATCTGGAACTTTGCAGCACCTACCGGCTTAAGGTTTGATGATTATCCATTCATTTTCTTGACATTGATTTTGTCGATGCAGGCATCGTATGCAGCACCGTTGATTCTTCTTGCGCAAAATCGCCAAGCAGATCGTGACCGAATTGCACTCAATGAAGATCGCGCACAAAATGAACGATCTATCGCAGACACCGAATACTTAACTCGCGAACTTGCAGCGCTGCGCAACTCACTTGGTGAGGTTGCTACACGAGATTTTGTTCGAGCTGAACTTGCCGACCTTGTTGATGAGTTAGCTAAAGAACTACGTCGAGACACCCAATCGGACTCCGAGTAGAGACTTACTTCGTTTCATCAGTTTTTCCGCAACCTCGGATATTGCAACTGCGGCAGGTGAAGTTGGGTCGGCATCAACTATTGGTGCGCCTTCATCTCCACCAGTACGAAGCGCGGGGCTAAATGGAATCATTCCAAGTAGTGGCACATTAATTCCGACCAGTTGCGACAGTCGGCGAGAAGTTTCAGCTCCACCACCTTCGCCGAACAAAGAAATTGTGTCACTGCAGTTTGGACATGGGAATGCTGACATGTTCTCGATGACGCCTATGACATGTTGGTGAATCTGATGTGCAATACGCCCTGCACGTTCAGCAACCTCTGCTGCCGCAATCTGTGGAGTTGTTACAACGACAATCTCTGAAGTTGGAATCAACTGACCCAAAGAGATCGCTAGATCTCCGGTTCCTGGTGGCAAATCAATCAGCAGAACATCCAGATCTCCCCAATAAGCATCAGATAAGAGCTGCTCCAGCACGCGGTGAAGTAATGGACCTCGATACGCCACAGGATCTGAGCGTTCTGGCTTAAACATTTCCATAGAAACGGTTTTTACCCCGTAAGACTCGAGTGGGATAAACATTTGGTCGATTGCAGTTGGCCGTTGTCCCATCAGACCCATGAGACGCGGAATTGAGTGACCATAAACATCTGCATCCAAAATTCCAACAGTTAAACCATTCTTGGCCATGGACACGGCAAGATTGGCAGTTACTGATGACTTTCCTACCCCACCTTTACCGGATGCGATGCCAATAACTCGTGTCAGTGAGTCAGGTTGTGCAAATGGAATGAATTTCTCACGACCTCCGCGAACAACTTTTTTCACAAAGTTTCGTTGCTCTTCATTCATAACTCCAAAAATAAGATCGACGCTTTTTACACCCTCAACGCTTGTAACAGCGCTAGAGATATCGGTTCTTAACCTATCTTGCATTGGGCATGCTGCGATTGTGAGCAACACTTTTAGGGAAACCGAACCACCGATTTCCGAGAGATCTTCAATCATTCCAAGTTCTGTTATTGGATGGCGAAGTTCTGGATCATTAACCTTTGAAAGCGCGTCTGTAATTTGTTCAAGAAGAGTCATAGTAGATCTGGATCAATCATTGCCGCAGGTTTCTTAACCTTTGGCTTAGCAGTTTCCTCATCCAACAAATCTGAAATTTGCTTCTTTACAAAAGTCTTTGGATTTAAGTCTTTAGGTTGCAAGTCTTCAAACCCAGGTCCAAGATTGTCGCGAAGTTCTGTAGTTGCTTTACTTGCTAATCCGCGAAGTTTCTTGACCCATTGCGCTGCATCTACTGCAATTTTGGGAAGTCGCTCAGGTCCAACAAGCAACATCGCAAGGATTGCAAGGCCCAAAAGCTCGCCCGCACCGAGATCGAAGAACATTTCAGTAGCCTACGCCAATTACTTCTTAGCCGCGATTAGAGTTAAAGACACAGTTCTTTCGACACCATTGCGCTTAAAGGTAAGCGTTACAACATCACCAACATTCTTGGATCGAACAGCCACAATAAGCTCTTCTGGACCATTAATTGGCTTTCCATCCAGCGCGATAACAATGTCTCCACTTCGTAAGCCAGCCTTTTCCGCAGGGCTACCGGGCAAGATTCCGCCGCCAGAAGAGGCAACTTGAGCGCCGTCACCCATGTAATTCATATCGAGAGAAATTCCAATTACTGGATAGGTTGCAACTCCGTTTTTGATAAGTTGATCTGCAGTTTTGCGCGCCTGATTAATTGGAATAGCAAAGCCCAACCCAATTGAACCAGTTTGAAGGTTCGATCCTAAAGATGCAATCGCCGAGTTAACACCGATTACAGCGCCAGTTGAATCTACAAGCGGACCACCAGAATTTCCCGGATTGATTGCTGCATCAGTCTGTAATGCATTAATGAAAGAACTCTCACTTGAAGAATCTCCTGCAGTAACTGGACGATTCTTTGCGCTAATAATTCCTGTCGTGACTGTTCCTGATAATCCAAGCGGAGAGCCGATCGCTATAACTGCATCTCCGACTGCGACCAAATCGCTATCACCAAATTGCATGGCCTTTAAACCTGATGCTGCAATTTTTAAAACTGCTAAATCATACGATGCATCGCGTCCAATAACTTTTGCTGTGAAGGTTCGTCCATCGTTGAGCTTGACTCGAATACTTCCACCAGATTGTGCCGCAGCACTGATGACATGGTTATTGGTCAAGATGTAGCCATCACTATCAATAAAGAAACCTGAACCTGTTCCCCCGCCTGACAGCGAACGAGTTTGAATCGAAACTACAGAAGGCAAAACTCTTTGCGCAGTGCCAGCAACAGAATCCGGCGCTCGTTCAATTGTGCTCGTCGATGAAACAAGATTGACTCGATTAAACAGTGATGCGCCAGTTGCATTAACTCCTAAAATTCCGCCAACTCCGCCGGCTAAAACTGCAATTAAGGCAATAGATCCCCTTGAACTTTTAGGAGAAGGTTTTGCCTGCCACCATGGGGCAGCGACAGGGGCTACTTTTTTACGAGGAAAGATCATGGCGCTATTTTGCTACAACTTTGTTGCGATCAGTAATCCATCGCCGACTGGGACCAATGAACTCACCCAATGATCCGTGTCATTTTTGATGATTTTCCCAGTGTCCCGAAGAGCGACTGTGCGTGGATCGCGCTGGGCTGCATCACACACTTTTCCGCCACCGTAATAATTATCGATTACTAGCGCACCACCACTTCGCAGTATTCGCTGCGCTTCGTTGATGACATAGCCCAAATCCTCAGGATTATGCCGAACAACAACTAAGTCATAGGCGCGATCGGTGAGCTTCGAAATCACTTCCAACACAGAGTTAGTAATCAAGCGATATCTATTTGGGGCGATATCTGCATCTGCAAAAGCTAGTTTGGCAATCTGTGAATGCTCCATCTCATCATCTATTGATGTCAACGTTCCGCTGGGAAGCATTCCATCGAATAGCCACAAACTTCCTACACCTGAACCTGTACCAACCTCAACAACTGATTGTGCTTTCAAAGCAGAAGCTAAAAATTTTAGAAAAGCGCCCGCTCCCGGAGTTGTATCAACCGTTCCTAACTCGACACCGCGGGCACGTGCTTGAGATTTAAAGTGATCTTCGGGAATGAAATTCTCGGCAAATGTGTGTGGATCTACTCTCATGATAACGAGGTTATCCACTCAATAAGAAGGCGCACGCCGAAACCTGTTCCACCTTTAGAGTTTTCGCCTGCATCAACTTCGCTGCGAGCAGTACCTGCAATATCTAAGTGGACCCAACGTCTATTTGATGTGAAATTTTCTAGGAAAAGTGCGGCAGTAACTGATCCAGCAGAGAACTTACCTTTGTCTGCTGTGTGATTGAGATCGGCAATATCACTACGTAAAGCTTCCTTGTAATCATCAACAAGCGGCATGTGCCAGACACGATCACCAGTTGCATCGCCCGCCTTTGAAAGCGCAGCAGCTAAAGCACTGTCGCGGGTGTACATGGCGGCATACTGGCGACCTAATCCAAGTGTTGCTGCTCCTGTCAAGGTTGCAATATCTAGCAAATAATCTGGATCTAAATTGGCATCCGCATACGCCAAGCCATCTGCCAAAACTAAACGTCCTTCGGCATCGGTGTTAATTACTTCAACAGTTGTTCCGCCATAATGCTTGATGACATCACTAGGGCGTTGAGCCGTGGCAGAGATAGCGTTTTCAGCCATCATCATCAAAGCGGTCACTTTTACATTTGGTTGTAACTCTTCAAGCGCGGTTAGGGTGCCAAGAATTGCGGCAGCTCCAGCCATGTCACTCTTCATCGCCATCATCGTGTCATAGGGGCGCTTAAGTGAAACTCCACCAGTATCAAACGTGATTCCCTTGCCCACCAAAACGATGTGTGGCAAAGCTTTAACTGACTTTTTCTTAGATTTTGATTGATACGTAACTTGAATCATTCGTGGCCCTGGCTTGGGTGATGAACCGCCAACAGCGCGAAGACCACCAAACTCTTTCAGAGCTGCACCTGCAAATATTTCGACCTTTAGGCCTGTTCCCTTAGCAAATTCCTCTGCTTGCTTTCCCATCCAGGCCGGAGTTTTAATGTTTGCAGGAGTATGAACCAAATCGCGAGTCCTGCAGATCGCTTGCGCAATTGCTGCTGCATCTTTAACTGTCTGAGCATCTTTGCTTGCCACAAAAATTGTTGGCTCTTCTTTTTTCTTGTCTGTCTTTAAATTCCAGACCCAAGCTCCCAATGAAACAGAAATTGCAAAGGACTTGATCTCTGAAACAACACATGCTGAAAACACTGTTGTATTTTTTCCTCGAACCTTGCGACCAACTGCGGCTCCGGCAGCGCGTGCTGATGAGCTACTTTGATCGCCAATTGCTACAAGAAACAATCGATCAGTCTGGGAATCTTCAGCGCTGACAGGAATTTCAAATAGCTCTCCAGCTTTTCCTGTTGGTGCAAAAAAAGTTAACTCATCAACTAAGTTGAGAGCAAAAAACTTTTCAACCTGGGAGGCAAGGGGTGATACAAATTCAAAATTACCATCTAAATTCTTAAAGAAACCCAGAGCGATTGAGTGAGCGCTAACAGCCTTTGAAATCTCAAAGGGAGCATATTGAGGTAGCGCTGACATGATTGGTAAGGCTAGTGCCTTTAAAACTAAATTACTTCTTAACGAGAGCTACAGCTGCGTGTAGTGCTGCGCTGAGATTGTTTGCTTCTTCCGCGTTCATTTCGACAACCAATCGGCCGCCACCTTCAAGAGGGATTCGCATCACAAGGGAACGAGCTTCCTTTGTGACCTCCATTGGACCATCACCAGTGCGGGGTTTCATGGCTGCCATGGGAAGACTCCTCTAAATCGTTGGTACTGCTAGGTGTGAAGCAAGGGGGTAAGTATCTCTCAGATTGAGGCTTAGTGCGAATTCCGGATTAGGTTAAATGCCCAGAATCGCGCTCAAGCGGGCCTTCCCTTGGCGAATTATTGCCTCCACAGACCTTTCCGGAACTCCAAGAATTGAAGCTATATCCGAGGCGCTCATCGACTTCAAATAGTGCATGGACAAGATGATGCGCTCTTCTTCGGGCAATGAGGCAAGGGCTTGCGCCAGTGATTGCGGTTGCTTGCCCATGCGGCAACTTTACTTGCTTTGCTGCAACTGGCGGCGTAAGGCTGACAGAGAGATGCGTACTCCTACGTACAAACCTGGTGCAATCAGAAGGAATAGCGCTCGCGGGGCAAGAATTTCCTCTGACCAATCAAACCGTGTTGACTGTGGAGTAAGCGCAGTTAATTCAAAGCGCCCTGTTCCTTTAATTATTTTTCCTGTATGTACAACATCGCACACATTTGGAGGATTCCATGCAGTCACCGTCATGTGATCCATTATTCCTAATTTTCCAATTCCGGTGAAAGCTGCAATTGATGTTCCAACACCAGAGCGAATATCTGAGGTAACTTCAACAGTTGTCTGAAGCATCCATTCACTTTGCGACTCCCAATCAGCAAGTGCAGCCCAGACTTTTTGAATCGGAGCACCAATGACAAGGCTCATTGCAATGTGATTACTTCTCATGCCTGGCAAGCTCGCAATGCTTCGTCGACAGTTGTTGTCCATTTAACGATTTCACGCATTCCTGGCTTAATGAACTTCTCATCTTCTAAGTGAACAATTAACTCGTGCAAGGGCGCATAGATTTCAAATGGATCTAGAATTACAACTGGCTTTGAATGAAACTTTAAGTAATGCCCCACCCAAATCTCAAAAAACTCTTCAAGGGTGCCGGCGCCTCCGGGTAAAGTTATAAATGCATCTGAAATATCGGTAATCATGTGCTTTCGTTGTCCCATAGTTTCAACAACATGCAATTCGTCATTGTCATGATCAGCAAATTCAATATCGACCAAAGCTTGTGGAATCACGCCGATTGTCTTGCCTGCAGCATCACGCGCTCCCCTAGAAACAGCACCCATCATCGAAATATGGCCACCACCAGTGACTAACTCATTAGACGAGGTAGCAATTCCCTTCCCCAAATCGTAAGCAAGCTCTACATACTTGTTATCGATCGTGGGTGAGGATGAACAAAAGACGGCAATACGCATGCCGCTAACAATAGAGGCTACGCTTGGCACATGACGACCATCGCATCAGGCCACGGAATCGCAACCATCGCCAAGGGCGTAACCCTTGATGTCTGGTTTCCATCCCCTGCCTTTTCGAAACTTTCAGGTTCAGTTCCCGCAGAACTATCCGCACTTGTTGGCAATGATGATGCGCGTGGAGTTTCACGGGAAATAGTAAGTATTGAAATCGATATTTTAAAAGCACCAGCCAATGCAGCTGATGCGTACTTGCGATTGCATCTTCTATCTCACCGACTAGTGAAGCCACACGGGCTAGCACTTGATGGGATATTTGGAATCTTAAGCAATGTTGTTTGGACATCTGTCGGCCCATGTCCCGTTGAAGATTTTGAAATCACTCGTGCACGATTAAAAGCTGCACACGGTCATGTCAGTGTTTACGGCGTCGATAAGTTTCCGCGAATGGTTGATTATGTAGTTCCATCGGGTGTTCGAATTGCAGATGCAGATCGTGTGCGACTAGGTGCACACCTAGCTGCAGGTACAACAGTGATGCACGAGGGATTTGTTAACTTCAATGCCGGAACCCTTGGAACTTCAATGGTTGAAGGAAGAATTTCAGCTGGTGTGATTGTTGGAGATGGAACCGATGTTGGTGGCGGTGCATCAATTATGGGAACCCTCAGTGGTGGCGGTAAAGAAGTTATTTCTATTGGTGAAAAGTGTTTACTGGGTGCAAATTCAGGGTTGGGTATTTCACTAGGTGACAACTGTGTAATCGAGGCTGGTACTTATATAACAGCTGCAGCAAAGGTGAAATTACCTGATGGTGAAATAGTTAAAGCCGGAACTCTTTCAGGAGCAAGTAATTTGCTGTTCCGCAGAAACTCTCTGGATGGTGGTCTTGAAGTTGTCTTAAGAACCGGAACTTGGGGTGGGCTCAACAGCATCCTGCACGCCAACTAAATCAAAGTAGGCAGATGGAATTCTGGTTCGGCTTCTAAAGGTTTCACCACGCAAACTTTTTTGTATTCCTGCACTAGATGTTGCCCTAATTGTTGCAACAGTTCCGCTTAAATTCTTTGAAAGAATTTCAAGAGTAACCACATCAGGCAATGCGAAAGCGAGCGCTACCGAGGCTTGCGGGATCGATCGTTTCCAACTAAAGAAATTTGGATTTAGCTTTACATCCTGGCTGCCGGGATCCGCAATGATCTGGGTATAGGTTCGTTCACTTCCCCACGCATTTAATGCAGTTTCAGTTAAACCTCCCGTAGAACTTGAAAAGTAGGCAGCAATGGGTAGGTTGTTTTGGGTCAGAGTTAGCCCTGCAGTATTTGTTACAGCAGTCACCCAAAACTTTCCCCAGTTTCTCTCTACCTCTTTGGCGTAACCGAGGAATTTCTGATCAGATATTTCGCCGTATAAGTCGCAATCACATCGCGTTCGATAGATACCTGCTTTACTCAAAGCATATGTGCGAGAAGCAATCGCTTGGGCCTCAAGAGCTGCCATTGGCCATGAAGATGGGACTTCACTTATCCCCCACAAGTATTCATCTGCTAAACGAACAGAGTTAGTTATCTCCAGTCGATAACCCAAAGTTGAGGCTTTAACCGCTCTAAATTGCATTTGCCCATATCGATATCTAGTTGTTGCAGATGAATGGGTTAATGAAACAACTCCATCAACACCTGGCATGTAACGCGTTCCGCTCCAGCGAACAGTAAAGACTCTATTCCTAGGCAAACTTGTGGTCGTTTTTCCAACAACAACACTTGGGACAACTGTCGAACCTAGAATTGAAAAATTTAGTGAACTTGCTGCTTGGAGTATTGCAAGAGGTGCAATATCTTGCGCATCCCCAATGTCTCCATTAAAGATTTGAATCACTGCATCAGGAGTCCTTGTTGTAATCCTTGCAGTGCTTAATAAATGACCAACATTTACTCGCAAGATCTTTGAGTCATCCAAGGGTTGGATTACTACATCTTTGTAATAGTAATTGAGAATTGCAGCAGCAGTTTCACCAGCAAGGGCTTTGGAACGAGCGCCAATTTGACTCAGCCCTACTCCGTGTCCGTAACCAGCACCAGTTATTGCAAACTCAGTTGGCACATCTACAGCAGAAGCTTGCGGCGGAGTGATTGCAAGTAAAGCCAAGAGTAAAACGAGAGGCTTAAACATCCTCATCAATTGCTGCACTCTTTCCAAGATCTAAAAACTTTTGGTATGCATCGATTACTTGATTTGGCTCGCCACGCTGCACAATCTTTCCTTTGTGCAGCCAAACGACATCATTACAAGTCTCTCGAAGAGTCTTCATCGCGTGGCTCACCAAAATGAGAGCGCGATCATCACTTCGCAACTCCTTAATACGATTGAGGCTCTTCTCTTTGAACTTGGCATCGCCTGTGCTGAGCGCCTCATCGATTATCAAAATATCTGGGCGGACGGTTGCCGCCACGGAAAAAGCTAATCGTGCAAACATTCCAGATGAATATGTGCGCATTGGAGCATCAATTGCATCGCCCAACTCTGAGAATTCAGCAATCTCATCGAAGTGGCCGGTTATCTGCTCTCGAGTCATACCTGCAGCTAGGCCACCTAAATAAACATTGTCACGTCCTGACATTGAGGGGTTGAACCCAACGCCTAATGCAAGAAGAGTGCTCACGGATCCAAACACTTCAATACGGCCTTGTGATGGAGGAAGAATTCCTGCAACACAGCGCATCAGAGATGATTTGCCTGCACCATTGGTGCCAATAACACCTAGAACTTGTCCGTACTCAACATCAAGGCTTACATCATCCAGAGCGCGAACAACTCGGGTCTGTTTTGAGCCGCGACCAAGTGCCTTAACACGTGCCTTTAAAGTTGGTCTGTTATCAATCGCAGTTGTGTAAGTAAGGCCAAGGTTGCGGACCGAGACAGCGACTTCATGAGTCTTATGTTGATTAGAGGCGGACAGCAAACTCACGCTCCCTCGATAAGAAGAAATATGTTCCGATCAAGAATATTCCTAAAGCCCATGCTAAGGCTTGCAACAGACTTGAAGTCTCTGGCATTTGCCCATACACCAATGCAGATGACCAAGAGTCAAGAATGGGAAACATGGGATTTACAATTTCAAGCACCCGAAGTTTTGGATCTAGTTCAGAAGCTTCATAAAGTACTGGTGATAGATAAAGGAGGGAACGGGTTAAATACGGCAGGAAACTTGCGATATCTCTGAAGTAAACATTGATACATGAAATAGTTATTGCCAGCCCCAAAGCCAATAAAATAGTAATGAGCAGGATTGGAATTGCCCATAGCATTTCAACTTTAAATTGAGAACCAACTACAGCTTTGATTATCAAAAACACAAAAATGGTAGGTATGAATTTAAAGATTGCAATTATCACTGCAGAGATTGGAAGCATTACTCGAGGAAAAGCGGTGTTGAGAATCAATCTTTGTCCCGCAGTGATTGATTTAACGCCTCCGGTTAGAGAGTTTGAAATCAGGTAAAAGAGGAACAAGGTAGCGGTTAAATGCGCATAACGCGTGCTGTCGCTTCCACCTCGAATAATGACAATCAGAATGAAGTAAACACCAGACAGTAGTAGTGGATTAATCACCAACCAAAGTTGTCCAAAAACCGAGTCAAAGTGTTGCTCCCGTAGCTCTGATTTAGAGAACTCAGATATAAATGTCCGTCTAGACCATAGGGATTTCCAGTACTTACCAAGCTTAGGCAGGCCTGCCTTGAATGGCTCGTATACCTGCATCGGGGTGCTCACGGATGCAAGGTTACCGCAGGAGCTAGCGACTTCGGCGATGTAAGAAATCCAAGCCCCCACGAAATATGCATTGTGAGCAAAATTGTTGGTAAACAAAGAATCTCACCCATGCTCTTACCAATAATTGTCGAAGCTCCCAGGGTAAACACTGAATACACAAGTGCAGGAATAAAGAAAATTGGCGAAATCAGTGCCCCAAAAAGGATCGATAGCGATGTTGCAACAACGGTAAATGGTGGAGCGAGATATCTGTAGTTGATGCTTCCTTTATGTCTTCTTGAAACAACGCGACGCCAGCGGCCATATTCGAAGTACTGCTTGGCAAGAGCTTTAATTGTCGAGCGAGGACGATATGTAACTTTTAGTCTGGGATCAAAGTAAATTACGCCTCCGCTTTGCCGTAAACGAAAGTTGAGTTCCCAATCTTGCGCTCGAGTAAATCTCTCATCAAAGCCACCTACTGCCAGCAATGCTTCTTTTCTAAAGCAGCCTAAATAAACGGTGTCGGATTCTCCAGCACCTCCTCCGGTGTGAAAGCGAGATGCCCCAACCCCAAGGGGGCTGCGCATTGCACGAGCAACAGATCGTTCAAAAAGTGAAATACCTTCGGCTGCCATTACCCCACCAACATTTACCGCACCAGTTTCACTAAGAATTTGAAAGGCGGTTTCACAATAATCAAAAGGAATTTGTGAATGTCCATCAACCCGAACAATGATTGAATATCGAGTTGCAGCGATAGCTAGATTTAGGCCTGCAGCAGTTTTTCCAGTTGGATTTTCAATGACGACAACACGTGAGTCTTGAGATTCGAGCGCCTTTGCAATTTTCATCGTCTTATCCTGCGAAGGACCCACAGCAAGGATCACTTCGATTGCTCCGATGAAATTCTGAGACAAGATAGATTTCACTGAATCCTCGAGATACTTTTCCTCGTTCAGGACAGGCAGGATGACCGAGATTTCTCGCTTCGGTGAGCCATATAACGTGTTCGCTGATGTCGACATAACGCGTACACGCTATCGCTCAAGTACTCTCTGACAGTGAAACCAACGCGGGCAATTCGGATTATTACCTCACTATCTGTGGGAGTTGTTCTGATTTCCGCTTTTTCTTGGTTGGGTCTGGGTCAAATCAGCGGTGCAATCGATCGTATTGATGCCTTTGGATCAATAACCGACCGACCAGATAAGCCGAATAAAGCACTTAACTATTTGTTGGTTGGCTCTGATACTCGCGAAGGCCTGACTAAAGAACAATTGAAATTGCTACGTGTAGGAAGCACAAAGACTGCTGCAGGTTCACGATCAGACACCATGCTGATTGTTCACATCTCTAAATCCCGAGATAAGGCAACGATTATTTCGATACCTCGTGATTCATTGGTAACAATTCCAGAACATCCTTCCTCCTTAAACAAGGAAAAAATCATTCCCGCAGCAAAAGGAAAAATTAATGCGGCATTTGCATTTGGTGGCGCACCACTCTTGATCCAGACAGTTGAAAACGAAACAGGAATTCGAATTGATCACTACATGGAAATCGGATTTGCTGGTTTTGCCGGAATGGTTGACGCGCTCGGTGGCATCGAAGTTTGTACCAAACGAGACATTGATGATCCTGGTAGCCACTTAGTTCTTCCTGCAGGTGTCCACACTCTCAATGGTGTTGAAGCTCTAAAATATGTGCGAACACGTGACTTTGATGGGATGGGCGATCTAGGCCGTATGCAACGCCAGCAACAATTCATGAGTGCAGTCCTTAGAAAAGTTACAAGCACAGGTGTTTTGCTTAACCCAGTTAAACTTGTAAATTTCTTCAACGCCGCGATTGCAACTATTAAAACGGACTCAGAACTCAATAAGAGTGATCTTTTGACACTTGCGAAGCAAATGAAGAATCTTTCTTCAAGCAACGTCCGAACTCTTACAATTCCTCTGGGAAACACCAATGCGCGTGTTCCAGGTGTTGGATCGGTAGTTACATGGGATTCAGAGCTCGCGCCAGAACTATTCAATCGAATTCGTGAAGATTTGCCGCTCACTGACGAGGTAACCCCTAGTCCTTCGGCGTCAACAACAGCCAAACCAACTGTGATCGATAAATTCAAGACTCGTACCGCTGATGAAAATCCTTGCGGAGCTCTGAAGTAAACTCTCCCGCATGACTTTAACTCTCTCGGTAGTTGGCTGCGGTTATCTGGGAGCTACCCACGCTGCATGCATGTCTTCTCTAGGTTTTACCGTTGTTGGTGTCGATACAGATCCTGAAAAGGTTGCGCTTCTGCAAAGTGGAAAGTTACCATTTTATGAGCCGGGGTTAGATACCTTGCTTGAACAAGAGATTAAAACAGGGCGACTGTCCTTCACAACAGATTTTTCAGCTGTCAAAGATGCAGATGTCCATTTTGTTTGTGTTGGAACTCCTCAAAGCAAAGATGGACTTGCAGCCGATCTGACATATGTGAAATCCGCTGTTGCTGCGATTGCCCCTCACCTTAAAGATGGTGCACTAGTTGTTGGTAAGTCAACAGTGCCAGTTGGAACGGCTCAAGGTTTACGTGAAGAGCTGGCAAAGATTGCACCTCAGGCAGATCTAGCCTGGAATCCAGAGTTCCTTCGCGAAGGATTCGCTGTCGAAGATACTTTGACTCCTAACCGCTTAGTTGTTGGTGTTGCAAATGATCGTGCCGAGGAAATTCTTAAGGAGGTTTACGAGCCAGTTATTGCACTTGGTACTCCATGGATTCGCGCAGATCTACCAACCTCTGAATTAGTAAAGGTTGCCGCTAATTCTTTTCTTGCAACAAAGATTTCATTTATCAATGCAATGGCAGAAGTTTGTGAAGCTGCAGGTGGCGATGTCACAGTGCTCGCAAAGGCAATCGGTTATGACCCACGTATCGGAAATAAATTCTTGCAAGCCGGTATCGGTTTTGGTGGGGGGTGCCTTCCAAAAGACATTCGTGCATTTATGGCACGTGCTGAAGAACTTGGTGCTAAACAAGCTCTTGAATTTTTACGTGAAATTGATGCAATTAACCTTCGTGCTCGCCAACGTGTCATCGATGTTGTTCGCGGCGAACTTTCAGAGGATTTAACCCAGTACAAAATTGCTGTTCTGGGTGCGACATTTAAGCCCGATAGTGATGATGTCCGTGACTCCCCAGCGTTAGATATTGCCGCACAATTACAAGCAGCTGGTGCAATCGTTGTGGTGCATGATCCACAAGGTATCGAGCCTGCACGCAAGCGTTTTCCAAACCTTGAGTACCAAGAGGTGGTTACAGATGCGCTTAAGGATGCGGATTTAATCCTGCATTTAACTGAATGGAAGGAATACCGCCAAATCGATCCAGCGGCTATCGCTTCTCTTGTTAAGTCAAAGATCATTATTGACGGTCGCAATATGTTAGACCGCGCATTGTGGCGAAATGCAGGATGGAAATTCCACGCTTTGGGTCGCACCGATTAATACCAAAGAAACAATCGACGCAGTCCTATCGTTAAAGACATGGGCCGTGGTTGGACTGAGCGACAATACTGAAAGGGCGGCGTTTGGCGTCGCTCGGCTGTTGCAGGATAAAGGGCATCAAATCATTCCGGTGCATCCAAAAGGTGAGACTGTTCATGGAGAAATCGGTTACACGGCACTGTCCGAGATACCTTTTTCCGTTGATGTTGTTGATTGTTTCGTTAACTCACAATTAGTTGGTTCAGTGATTGATGAAGCGATTGCAATTGGTGCTAAAGCAGTTTGGCTTCAACTTGATGTGATTGATGAAGTAGCAATAGCGCGAGCACAAGCAGCAGGTTTGTTAACTGTTATGGATCGTTGCCCAGCAATTGAATACCGAGCTCGAGCTTAAAAACCAGTTTTGTGGTTGCTGCGCGCCTTTAAACTTTCGCCCTTTTTCTTTGCGATCCGATTAATCTCTTGCAAACCTGCAGAAACCTTTGCAGAGATTGTTGAATCGGAAATTCCCAGAATACGTGCGGCAAGTAACGCTGCGTTCTTAGCATTACCAACACCAACGGTTGCAACAGGAACACCTGCAGGCATCTGAACAATAGAAAGCAGTGAATCGATCCCATCTAAGTTTTTCAATGCAACTGGAACGCCAATAACCGGTAAAGATGTTAATGAGGCAACCATTCCAGGAAGGTGTGCAGCACCTCCTGCTCCAGCAATAATTACCATGTACCCCTTTGACTGTGCGGTTTGTGAAAACTCAACCATCTCAAGTGGCATGCGATGTGCTGAAATAACATCTGCTGTATATGAAATTCCAAGTTCATCGAGAATCTTTGCTGCATCCTCCATCGTTGACCAATCAGAGTCTGACCCCATGATGATCGCTACATCACTCATCAACTTCTCCGCTCATGTAATCCAAGGCATGCTGAACCTCTCGAGTTAATTCTATGAGGTTCTCGCCCACCAAAGTTACATGGCCAATCTTGCGGCCTGGGCGAACCTCTTTCTTGTAGTGATGGAATTTAAGAGCCGGTGTTCGAGCCATCAGATGTAAGTAAGGCCGATACATATCTGCCTTATCACCGCCCAGCACATTTCCCATCACGGCCAAGGGCGCGGTCATTGAAGGATCACCCAAAGGTAGATCCAAGACCGCACGAAGATGTTGTTCGAACTGACTTGTCTGCGAACCCTCAATAGTCCAGTGACCAGAGTTATGTGGACGCATTGCCAATTCATTGATGAACAGATCCTCACCTTTTACAAACATCTCAACAGCCATGGCACCAATGACACCGACAGTTTCAGCAATATCTAGGGCTAATTTCTGAGCCTTCTCGCTCAGAGCAAGTGAAATATGTGGTGCAGGCGAAATTGTCATGGTGCAAATTCCATTTTTTTGAATTGTCTGAGTAGGTGCCCAAGTTGCTGCTTGACCATGTGGTGAACGCGCCACCATTACAGCAATTTCATAATCAAAATCAACAAGATCCTCAATCAACAACTTTCCAGTCTTCTGTAAAAGTGAGGAGAGCTCCTGTGCATCAGCAACCTTCCAGACTCCCCGACCGTCATATCCTCCTGAAATCGCTTTGGCAATGACTGGGAAGTCTTTAACTTGATCTGCCGAAGTTACAATTTGCCAGCCCGGAGATGGGAAGGTGCTTAATCTTTCCCGCATCGCAGCTTTATCCTGCGAATAAAGAAATGATGAAGAGGATGGACGAACAACAACACCATCGGCCTCTAAAGCTTTGATGATGCTTAAAGGAATCAATTCGTGTTCAAATGTGACGACATCACACCTTCGTGCAAAAGCCCGAACCGTTTCTAAATCCTTATAATCTCCCACAACATGGTTGGTGACTTGAGCACCAGAGTCTTGCGAGTCTGCCGCAAGTAGCAAGAGATCCACGCCTAAGGCGGTAGCAGGTGCAATACTCATACGCGCAAGCTGCCCAGCGCCAATGATACCGACAGTTGGAAAGGCTTTGCTCACGGGACTATCGTAGATGCACCACCGACTACTTTGTACCGATAGTGTTGGATGCGTACTAAAGGTTACTTCACATACAGAGTCAGAAGGCTTGATCACTATGACAACAATTGTTTTAGCATCTCAATCAACTAGTCGTCGTCGCCTTTTGGAGTCTGCTGGGCTCTCCCCAAAGATAATTGTGAGCCACGTAGATGAAGAGACTGAGTTTTTTAACTCGCTGACTCCTGCAGATATGGTGATCGCTCTTGCTATCACTAAAGCTCACACAGTTCGCGAGCAAATTGATTTCCCGGCAATTATTATCGGTTGTGACTCTACCTTTGAATTTGATGGCCAATCTCTGGGCAAGCCAGGAAGCCCCGAGATTGCAACTGAGCGAGCAAAGCGGGTTCGGGGAAATTCAGGGTTATTGCATACAGGTCATTGCATTATTGATACCGTAAAAGATATTGAGATTTCAGATCGAGTCACCACTCGAGTCAGCTTTGATCACATGAGCGATGAAGAGATTGCGGATTACGTAGCCACTGAAGAGCCACTACATGTTGCAGGAGGATTTACTCTGGATGGGTTTAGTTCCCCCTTCATCCCTTCAATCGAAGGTGATTACACAAATGTTGTCGGAATATCCATGCCATTTGTTCGCAAAGCTTTTGCAAACCTTGGGTATACCTGGCCCGAGGCAAAGAAGATGAAGTAAACAACCCCATGCGCCACCTTTATGACATTATTGCCGCATGACACAGACCGAACTTCTTTATAAAGACCCACTGGCTGCAGCTGAACAAGCAGCAAAAGAAATAGCTGCAAAGACCGGCATAGTTCATCACGATGTCGCTCTAGTTATGGGATCAGGTTGGGTCAGCGCAGTTGATGCACTTGGAACACCTGTATTTGAATGCAACGCTGAAGAGTTCACTGGATTTTTTGCGCCTGCAGTCGAAGGCCATTCAGGCAAAGTTCGCTCATACGAAATTGAAGGTAATGGAAAGAAGTTACGCGCATTAGTTTTCTTAGGCAGAACACATTTATACGAAGGCAAGGGAATCGAACCTGTTGTTCACAGTGTTCGTACCGCAGTTAAAGCCGGCTGCAAAGTAGTTATTTTGACTAATGCGTGTGGAGGAATCAACACCTCGTACAAAGTTGGCCAGCCAGTCTTGATTCGGGATCACATCTCTTTAACTGCTGTTTCACCTTTATCTGGTGCAACTTTTGTAGACTTAACGGATCTGTATAGCAAGCGAATTCGTGAAATTGTAAAGAAAGAGGATTCCTCGCTACAAGAAGGTGTATATGTGCATTGGCGTGGACCAACGTATGAGACTCCTGCAGAAATTTTGATGATGCGAACTATGGGGGCAGACCTTGTTGGAATGTCTACAGTTCCAGAGGCAATTGCAGCACATGCATTGGGTGCTGAAGTTCTAGGTATCTCATTAGTCACAAATGCAGCAGCTGGAGTAACTGGTGAAAAACTCAACCATGAAGAGGTAATCGCTGCGGGTAAGGCTGCGGCAGATCGCATGGGCGCACTTCTCAAAGGGGTTATTCCGAAGTTACTCTAGGCACATGGATCATTCATTAGAACAGGAAGTACAAGCCTGGATAGCAGATGATCCAGATCCATTAACCGCGAAGCAATTACAGCAGTGGCTTGACACTGGCAATGAATCCGAGCTGCGTGCTTCATTTAATGGTTTCCTACAATTTGGAACTGCGGGTTTACGTGGACCAATTAGGCCTGGGCCATCTGGAATGAATCGCGCTGTAGTTGGTCGTGCAGCTGCAGGAATTGTTGCTTACATGAAAGAGCGCAACTTAACCTCTGTCGTTATTGGCCGCGATGCCCGTTATGGATCTGAAGATTTCACCTTTGAAACCGCTGAAATTATGAGCGGTGCGGGGATGAAGGTTTACGTGTTACCCCGTCCGCTTCCGACTCCTGTTTTAGCTTTTGCAACAAATGCACTGCAGTGCGATGTGGGAATCATGGTGACTGCAAGCCATAATCCACCACAAGATAATGGTTACAAGGTGTACTTGGGCGGAACTGTTGATGGCATTCATTACCGCGGTTCTCAGATTGTTTCACCTACTGATGAAGCTATCGCTGCAAAGATTGATTCGATAGCTTCATTAAAGTCTGAGCCGCGTGGAAAAATTTGGGAAGTACTGGGCGAGGAAATTGTTGAAAAGTATGTCAACCGAACCGCATCGCTAGCAGGAACGCCTGGATCATTACGAATTGTTTATACAGCTATGCATGGCGTGGGCACTGAAACTATTCAACGAGTTTTCCAGAAGGCCGGTTTCCAAGCGCCAATCCTTGTGCAAGCACAAGCTGCCCCAGATCCTGATTTTCCAACTGTTGCCTTTCCAAACCCTGAAGAACCAGGTGCAATTGATTTATCTCTTGAAACCGCTAGAAGTTTTGATGCTCACTTAGTTATTGCCAATGATCCTGATGCAGATAGATGTGCGGCAGCTATTAAGGATCCAATTACTGGCTGGCGCATGCTGCGCGGGGATGAATTAGGAGCAATTTTTGCTGAAGCCCTGGCTCGAAAAATTGATTCGGGGATCTTTGCTAACTCGATTGTTTCATCATCTATCGTCAAGAAGATTGCTGATCATTACAACCTGCAATTCAAAGAGACTCTAACTGGCTTTAAGTGGCTCGCAAAGATTGAGAATTTAACCTTTGGCTATGAAGAAGCACTTGGCTACTCAGTGGATTCTGCAACTGTTAATGATAAGGATGGAGTCTCAGCTGCAATTGCTTTGGCACAAATTGCCACTGATCTAGCTGCGCAAGGCAAAACTATTCTAGATTTACTCGATGAGGTATGGGCACGACATGGTTTTCATGCAACTGAACAAATCTCAATCCGTTTGAGTGATCTTTCTAAGGTGGCAGTAATCCTGGGAGGCTTACGTAGTAATCCGCCCACAGAGATTGCTGGAAGATTAGTTACTTCGATCGATGATTTAGCAAAACCAACTGATGGATTGCCTCCCACTGATGGAATTCGAATCTGGCTAGAAGGTGGTGTGCGAATCATCATCCGTCCCAGCGGTACTGAGGCAAAGATGAAGTGTTACATTGAGGCAATTGAAAGGGATTCAAAGACTGCCCAAGTAGTTTTGGATCAACTACGACCACCGCTTAAGGAATTGTTATCGTGAGTTTTTACGGTTTAGTCGATGGCAGTGATGCCTCTCTAAAGAGCTACCTCAACAATCTCTCTGGTGTCGACCAAGTTGGCGCAGAAGCTCGCGCCGCCATGCTTGCTACTAGAAGTATTAAAACAAGTTCTAAGCGTTGGGCGATTGAAACTGCAATCACCATGGTGGATTTAACAACCCTAGAAGGTGCCGATACGCCGGGCAAAGTAAAAGCTTTGTGCACCAAGGCGGTTCGTCCAGATCCAACTGATGCAACTGTTCCAAGTGTCGGAGCGGTATGTGTCTATAACGACATGGTTTCTGTTGCCCGAACACACCTAGATTTGATTGGCGGGCTGCATGTTCCCGTAGCTGCAGTATCTACTGCATTTCCATCAGGTCGAGCATCAATGCCGGTAAAGATTCAGGATACTCAAGATGCAATTAATGCTGGGGCAGCTGAAATCGATATGGTGATTGATCGTGGAGCATTTCTTGCAGGACGCTACATCGATGTCTTTAACGAAATTGTGCAGATTAAAGAAGTATGTGGTGATAAGGCACATCTAAAAGTAATCTTTGAAACTGGCGAACTTGTTACCTATGACAATGTTCGCAAGGCATCATTTCTTGCGATGGCAGCTGGTGCAGATTTCATCAAGACATCGACCGGAAAGGTTGCACCGGCTGCGACTCCCCCGGTTGTACTGGTGATGCTCGAAGCTGTACGTGATTTCTACGAGATGACAAATACTCGAATCGGAGTAAAGCCAGCAGGTGGAATTCGAACTACCAAGGATGCAATCAAGCAATTAGTTTTGGTCAATGAAACTGTTGGACCAGATTGGCTCAATCCGAAGCTATTTCGGATTGGCGCTAGTGCTTTGCTCAATGATCTATTGATGCAGCGCATGAAGTTAGATGAAGGTTATTACTCAAGCCCTCAGTATGTGACGATGGATTAGTGGAGAAAACTATGAGCTTCGAATACGCCCCAGCACCTGAATCACGAGCGGTGGTTTCAATAAAGCCCAAGTATGGCCACTTCATTGGTGGAAAGTTTGTTGCAGGCAACAAGCACTTTCCAACAGTTAACCCCGCCACTGAAGAAGTTCTTAGTCAGATTGCCCTAGCTGGTAAGCCAGAAGTTGATGCGGCGGTTAAGGCTGCACGCAAGGCATATGTCAGTACCTGGTCCAAAATGTCTGGCAAAGAACGTGGAAAGTATCTCTACCGAATCGCTCGAATCATGCAAGAACGTGCCCGCGAATTTGCAGTGCTAGAGACTCTCGATAATGGCAAGCCCATCCGTGAATCACGCGACACAGATATTCCATTAGCGGCAGCACACTTTTTCTATCATGCAGGCTGGGCTGACAAACTCGAATTTGCTGGAGTTGGAACATCACCAAAACCTCTAGGTGTTGCAGGTCAGATTATTCCTTGGAACTTTCCGCTTTTGATGTTGGCATGGAAGGTGGCGCCAGCGCTAGCAACAGGAAATACCGTCGTTCTAAAGCCAGCGGAATCAACTTCGCTGACCGCATTGTTGTTTGCCGAAGTCTGTCAGCAGGCAGAACTTCCAGCAGGAGTTGTCAATATTGTCACCGGAGATGGTTCGACGGGTGCTTTGATTGTTAATCATCCAGGAATCGACAAGATTGCATTTACTGGATCAACCGAAGTCGGAAAGATTATTGCCCGCGCAGTTGCACCGACTAAGAAGAGCGTAACGCTAGAACTTGGCGGAAAAGCTGCCAATATTGTTTTTGAAGATGCACCAATTGATGAAACTGTCGAAGGAATTGTTAACGGTATTTTCTTCAATCAAGGTCATGTGTGCTGTGCTGGATCACGCTTGCTTTTGCAAGAAAACGTTGCTGAAGAGGTCCTTCACAAGTTAAAGAATCGTATGGAAAAAATCCGGGTTGGCGACCCAATGGATAAGAACACCGATGTTGGTGCCATCAACAGCAAGGAACAGCTTGCCAAGATCGTTGAACTTGCTGCTACAGGAGATGTAGAAGGCGCAGAACGTTGGAGTCCTGCATGTAATTTGCCGGCGAAGGGATTTTGGTTTGCACCAACTATCTTTACTGGTGTGACTCAGGCACATCGAATCGCTCGCGAAGAGATCTTTGGTCCAGTTCTATCTGTTCTGACATTTAGAACTCCACAAGAAGCGATAGAAAAGGCCAATAACACCCCATTTGGTCTATCCGCAGGCATCTGGAGCGAGAAGGGTTCACGCACCTTGTGGGCTTCTCAACAATTACGTGCAGGTGTTATCTGGGCTAATACTTTTAATAAATTTGATCCAACATCTCCATTTGGTGGCTACAAAGAATCGGGGTGGGGTCGCGAAGGCGGACGCCACGGCCTGTCTGCATACCTGAAGGGAGTTAGCCATGAGTAATCGAATCGATGTAAAGAAGACTTACAAGCTATATATCAATGGCGCATTCCCACGGACAGAATCTGGACGTACATATGAAGTCAAGAGTGCCAAAGGTGTCTTCATTGCAAACCCATGCTTGGCATCTCGTAAAGATTTGCGTGAAGCAGTTATTGCAGCGCGTGCTGCGCATTCTGGTTGGAACAAGGCAACGGCTTATAACCGTGGACAGATCTTGTATCGCATCGCTGAAATGCTCGAAGGTCGTAGAGCGCAATTTGTTGATGAGATCATGCAGGTTACCGGTGTAACTAAGGTCAAAGCTGAAAAGGAAGTAACTGATTCAGTTGATCGGCTAGTTTGGTATGCAGGTTGGACAGACAAGATTGCATCTCTTTCAGGTTCTACTAACCCTGTTGCTGGACCTTTCTATAACTTTACAATTCCGGAAAGCATGGGAGTTGTTGCAGCAATTGCCCCAGAGACACCATCTCTTCTTGGATTCATTGATGTTGTAGCACCAATCATTACATCGGGAAACACGGTCGTGGTTCTAGCAAGCACTAAAGCACCATTGTCTGCGATGACATTTGCTGAAGTATTGGCGACTAGCGACTTGCCACATGGAGTCATTAATATCTTGACCGGAAAAAAGGAAGAGATTGCGCCATGGATGGCATCTCATATGGATATTGATGCGCTAGATATTTCGGGTCTACCAGCTAAACAACATGGAGCAATCAAGGTTGCAGGAGCTGAGAACCTCAAGCGAATTCACTCGTTTAAGTTGGCAGATCCTGGTCGAATCTTTGCCTTTATGGAGGCTAAAACTGTGTGGCACCCAATTGGTTTATAGCAACTAGAGCTATGAATTAATGGTTGTGAGCCACAACTGCTCTACACCGTTTACATCTAGATCCAGAGTGACGCGCACCTTTGCTGAGTCTTCAAGATCTAGCGGTTCTAACTCTTTCAGGAATGCATCGCGTCGATCAACAATTGTTTGACCACGTGCAGGGCCTGCAGATGTATCGACAACGACATCAAACATTTCAGTTGTAAACAAATCCGGGCGAATAACGCTTGCAACTGCGCCGTAATCACCCAAGGTAACTGGAGAAACACCAAGACGTTCTATAAATGCCAAGGCAAGTGATCCACAAAATTGT
>Ga0315909_10001876_pt1 | contig 27716 bp, 22 predicted proteins | sample LakEriMetagenome_11_FD_203527 | JGI IMG/M metagenome (GOLD analysis project Ga0315909, IMG submission 203527) | Freshwater fungal communities from buoy surface, Lake Erie, Ohio, United States - Buoy 2 MA125 | ecosystem: Environmental > Aquatic > Freshwater > Lake | place: USA: Lake Erie, Ohio... | reverse complement strand
CATTTTGTCACTCCGTTCAGTTTTGGGCATTAAAAAAGGGGCTTTTAGCCCCTTTTTTGTCATTCTGCGGAGAGTTAGGGATTCGAACCCCAGGACCTGTTACAGTCAACAGTTTTCAAGACTGCCGCAATCGACCGCTCTGCCAACTCTCCGCGGCAAATGTAGGAAGGGAAACCGAATTTTGCAAAAATACTTGCAATTTATATGGTTAAACAATTGGTCTAATTTATTGACTACCATGTATCTTTACAAAAATGGGCTAAGTGAAAGAATTATCTACATTAAATGTGTTTTTTTGGAAATATCGGGTGCGATTCTTCATTGGAATTGTATTTGTCATTGCAACTAACTATTTAGCGGTTTTGGCACCCCAAATCACAGGTTATGTGGTTGGTTTGGTTCAAGCTAAATTACCGGGTTCTAATACCCTCTCCCCAATTCATAATGAAATGGTCACGATTGGTATCGATCAAATAAGTGCTCATTTTAATTTTACATTTGCTGGTTTGGTCACATTTTGTAGTCTTATTATTTTGATTTTGGCCATCATCAGAGGGGTTTTTATGTTTTTTATGCGCCAAACTATTATTGTGATGAGTAGGCATATTGAGTTTGATCAAAAAAACCAAGTGTACGAACACTATCAAAAATTAGATACTGAATTTTATAAAACACATAGCACGGGTGATTTAATGAGTCGCATCACTGAAGATGTGAGTAGGGTTCGCATGTATACCGGCCCATCTTTAATGTATTTAATTAACCTAGTTTCATTAATTGGTTTTTGCTTGTACAATATGTTTAGCAAGGATGTATTACTTAGTTTGTACGTTTTAGCACCGTTACCCATATTAGCCATTACTATTTATTATGTGAATAGCATCATTAATAAAAAGAGTGAACAAATTCAAGGGCAACTTTCTGATTTAACCACGAATGCACAGGAATCTTATTCAGGCATTAGGGTAATCAAATCATTTGTGCAAGAAAAAGCAATGTTGGGGTTCTTTAAAAAAAATAGTGAATTGTATCGTGAAAATGCAGTGAGCTTGGCAAAAGTGGAAGCAATTTATGCACCAACAATGGCTTTAATGATTGGCTTAAGTACTTTAATAACTATTTACCTTGGTGGATTACAAGCGCTGCAAGACCCTTCCAAAGTGGCTACTGTCATTGAGTTTGTGATTTATATCAATATGCTTACTTTCCCCGTGAGTGCGATTGGTTGGACGGCAAGTATGATTCAACGAGCTGCTGCGTCACAAAAAAGATTAAATGAATTTTTATCTATTCAACCAAATATTACAAATACAGCCTCCCCTGAAATAACACCACTAAACGGTGATATTATTTTTAAGGATGTATCATTGGTTTTCCCACATTCAGAAATTAAAGCAGTATCTGATTTTAATTTAACTATAAAATCGGGTCAAAAAGTTCTAATATTAGGTAAGACGGGTTCTGGAAAAACTACTATTGCGCAATTATTAACTAGAATGTATGAAACCACCACTGGTCAAATTTTGATCGATGGGGTAGATGTAAATCAATATCAGGTGCAGCATTTAAGAAATGAAATTGGCTATGTACAGCAAGATGTATTTTTATTCAGCGATACGATTCAAAATAATATTCAGTTTGGATTAAAAGAAAAAGTGGCCTATGATGATTTAACACATGCAGCCAAAACTGCACATGTATTAAATGAGATTAATAGTTTGCCCAAACAATTTGATACCTTAGTAGGAGAGCGTGGCACTACTTTAAGTGGGGGACAAAAACAAAGAGTGGCAATTGCAAGGGCATTAATAAAAAATCCATCTATTTTGATTTTAGATGACTGTTTAAGTGCAGTAGATGCAAATACCGAAAGAACTATTTTAGGTAATCTTGATTATTATATAAAAGATAAAACGACCCTTTTTATTACGCACCGTATTTTCTACAATTTCAATTTCGACCTCATCATCTATCTACAGGAGGGTAAAATTGCCGAGCAGGGTACTCATGATAGCTTGTTAGCTAAAAATGGCCTTTATGCTGAATTATATAGGGCGCAACAGTCTTTAGACAATAATTAAAGTGGTCGAATGTTCAAGAAGTCTTATTTCCCGCCTTGGATGGAAAAGGGACATTTTTTTTGATTTTCAATAACATTTTTATATTTTTAGTTATAATTCAATCTAACTATGGAGCAAGAGAACTTCGAAAGCAGTAATGAGCGAACCATTGAAAGTGTTTATAGTACGCGAATCCGTGCTGGAAAAAGACGCACTTATTTTTTTGACGTAAGAGCTACCCGTTCAAATGATTATTTTTTAACTATTACAGAGAGCAGAAAGCGTTTCGACAACAATGGTTATGATCGTCATAAAATTTTCATTTACAAAGAAGATTTCAATAAGTTTATTAAGGCAGTGAATGAAGCCATGGATTTTGTTAAAACTGAATTAATGCCCGATTTTGATTTTGATGCGTTTAACCATGAAGAAGATTTCAATTCACCAGAGCAAGGAGTAAGATATACTGCACCACAGGAAGTATCAGATAGTACAGCATCAGTTGCTTCGGCTACATCACCTGCAACTCCTGCAGAAGCAAATCCAATTGTGGCTGATACAACTGAAGTTGAAATTGATCCAGCTTCAATAACTGAAAAAAAGCCATTAGAAGCTAGAGATACACCTGCAAGTCAGGGCGATAATATGAGTCAAGAAGAGGTTGAAAAATGGTAATCAGCTATTACTTTTGTAAAGCGATTATAAGTTTTTAATCATCCAAATATCACATCCATCATGTCCACTATTACCAAGTGCATGATGGATTTTTTTAAACCCAACATTTTCATAAATACTGACTGCTTTGGAAAGTTCGGGCATGGATTCTAAATACACTTGATCGTATCCATTTTCCTTGGCCCATTGCATTGATTTTAGTAAAAGTTGTTTCCCTAAGCCAATACCTCTTGCATCCTTGTGTAAATAGAGTTTTACTAATTCACATGTTTTTTCTGGAAGTCCTTCCGTAGGGAAGATACCTGCGCCACCAACCACCGTACCTTTTAATTCTGCTATGAAATAAATGGCACCGGGTATTTGGAATAATTCAAATAAATGATCTGTAGTTGTATCGTAATAAACAGTTCCTGGTTTATTAGCTCCAAATTCAGTTAAAGCTGCTCGTATTACTTTCGCGATGGCTTCATTGTCTTGAAGGGCAATTGTACGTATGATTAAATCAGGAGAAATTAAGCTTGTGTTTTCCAATTTTTATATTGATTGATTAAACCATTGGTGGAGCTATCGTGATTTTCCACTTTATTGTTGTCAGTTAATTCTGGCAATATTTTATTGGCCAATTGTTTTCCTAATTCAACGCCCCATTGGTCATAACTAAATATATTCCAAATAACCCCTTGGGTAAATATTTTATGTTCATAGGTGGCTATTAAAAAACCTAAGGTTTCTGGCGTAATTTTTTTAACTAAAAAAGAATTTGTCGGTTTGTTCCCTGTGAATACTTTAAAGGGCGCTAAGGTTTCAATTTCCTTAGCAGTTTTTTTACTTTGTTTTAATTCTGCAACTACTTCAGCATTTGTTTTTCCATTTAACAAAGCTTCAGTTTGAGCAAAATAATTACTTAATAATTTGTCATGATGATCGCCGATAGGGTTGTGGCTAATCGCAGGCGCAATAAAATCACAAGGGATAACTAAGGTACCTTGGTGTATTAATTGATAAAAAGCATGTTGTCCATTAGTGCCTGGTTCTCCCCAAATGACTGGGCCAGTGCTATAGTTCACTGCCGTTCCATTACGATCAATAAACTTGCCATTACTTTCCATATTGCCTTGTTGAAAGTAGGCCGCAAATCGATGCATATATTGGTCATAAGGGAGTATAGCTTCACTTTGAGATCCAAAGAAGTTGGTATACCAAATTCCCAATAATGCCATAATCACTGGTATGTTTTTATCGATCGCTTCGTTTTTAAAATGAAGATCAGCCTGGTGTGCGCCTTTTAATAATTTTTCAAAGTTTTCGTATCCAATGGTTAATGCTATGGAAAGTCCAATGGCACTCCATAAGGAATATCTTCCACCCACCCAGTCCCAAAACTCAAACATATTTTTACTACTAATGCCAAAAGCATTTACTGCTTTTTCATTGGTAGATAAGGCCACAAAATGGGTAGCGATATGTTTTTCATCTATGGCTTTTTCTAAGAACCATGCACGTGCAGTATGTGCATTGGTCATGGTTTCCTGGGTAGTAAAAGTTTTGGAAGCAATTAAGAACAAAGTTTCATGCGCGTTTACCTTTTTTAAGGTCTCTGCGATATGTGTGCCATCCACATTGCTTACAAAATATATTTGTATGCCATCCACCCAATAAGGTTTCAGCGCTTCGGTGACCATCACTGGGCCTAAATCACTTCCTCCAATACCAATATTAACAATCGTAGTAATTTTTTTTCCTGTATAACCTTGGTGTGTGCCATTATGAATGTTATCACAAAATGTTTTCATTTGTTTCTGCACACGTAAAATTTCAGGCATCACATCCTGCTCATCCACCATTACAGGAGAACCGCTAAAATTTCTTAATGCGGTATGTAAAACTGCTCTTTGCTCGGTTTCATTAATCGCTTTTCCCTCAAATTGTGCAGAAATTGCTTTTGGTAATCCACATTCATTCGCCAATTGAAATAATAATTGCAATGTTTTATCAGTTACAATGTTCTTTGAGTAATCAAATAATATATCTGCAGTGGTAATGGAATACTGATTAAATCGGGTAGGGTCGGAGGCAAATAAATCTTTCATTTGCTTTCGGTTCATTTCTTCTTCAAAATGCTTTTTTAATACAAACCAGGCTTGTGTCGATGTTGGGTTAATTCTTTCTAACATAATCATTTCTTTTTCACTAATTTTTATCCGCTAATGTGTTCAATTATATAAATCTTTTTTAATTATAATTTTTCAATAGTTGCAATTGTGTTCGATAACATTTCATCAGTAATATCTAAATGTAATACAAATCGCACAAGGGCAGGGGTCATTGCAATGACTAAGATATTATACTCTTTTAAAAGCGAAGCTAGTTGTGTTGCATCATATTTTCCTTCAATTTTTGCAATAACAATATTTGTTTCCACTTCAAAAACCTCAGTAACGAAATCCTTCTTTACTAATGCTTCTTTAATCAACAATGCTTTTTGATGATCCTGTTTTAATCGATCCACATGATGATCCAACGCATAAATGCCTGCAGCTGCTAATGATCCTGCTTGACGCATACCGCCACCAAATACTTTTCGCCATCTTCTTGCTTTTTTAATAAAGGTCGCATCTCCAACCAATACACTTCCAACAGGTGCACCCAATCCTTTACTCAAACAAATGGAGATAGAATCAAATACTTTGCCGTATTGTTTTGAATCTTCCTTTTTATGTACAATGGCATTAAAAATTCTAGCACCATCCAAGTGTAATCCCAAATGATGCGTTTTTGCAATTTTTTGTATTTCTTCAAATTCCTTAAAATCATAACAAGCTCCGCCACCGCGGTTACAGGTATTTTCCAAACTAATTAACCTTGAAATGGGTTTGTGCATATCCTCCGGATTGATGGCGCCTAAAATCTGACTTGCTGTAATTCGGCCTCGATTACCTTGTAACAATTTAACCGAACAGCCTGAGTTGTACGCGATACCGCCACCTTCATATTGGTACACATGGGATAATTCCTCACAAATCACCTCATCCCCAGCTTGTGTATGCGTTTTAATAGCCAATTGATTGGTCATGGTGCCACTTGGACAAAACAAACCGGCTTCCATGCCAAACAGGCTAGCCGTCTTAGCTTCTAAAGCGTTGATACTAGGATCCTCCCCAAATACATCATCGCCAACAGGTGCCTGATGCATAAAAGCCAACATTTCGGGGGTAGGAAGGGTAACAGTATCTGATCTAAAATCAATCATACCGCGAAGATAATTCTCAGAAAGGGATTATTCTCAAAAATTTACCCTTTTGGGGACATTTTAATGGGAAAATGTGTGCATAAATGCTTTACAATCAATATTTGCTAAATTAATCTCAAAATTGTACCTTTGCCGACTAACATTTGGTAAAATTACCTATTTTACTTATCGTTAGACACAACTTTTTTGACCTTTTCATCGTTATACCTTTAAATAAATTCTTTGCATGAGGCAGCTTAAAATTGCAACACAGATTACCAACAGAGATTCGCAAGCGGTTGAGAAGTATTTACAAGAGATTTCTAAAATCTCTATGATAAATCCTGAAGAAGAAACCACTTTAGCGCAGCGCATTAAAATGGGTGATCAGCGTGCTTTGGATAAATTAGTACAAGCCAACCTTCGTTTCGTTGTATCGGTTGCAAAACAATACCAACACCAAGGTTTGTCTTTATCTGATTTAATCAATGAAGGGAATTTAGGTTTAATTAAAGCTGCACAACGATTCGATGAAACCAAAGGTTTTAAATTTATCTCTTATGCAGTTTGGTGGATTCGTCAATCAATTTTGCAAGCTTTGGCTGAACAAGGTCGTTTAGTGCGTTTGCCTCAAAATAAAATAGGCACCTATAATAAGGCCAATAAAGCATATATGGCTTTTGAACAAGAGCATGAGCGTGAGCCATCCACTGAGGAATTAGCAGGAATTTTGGAAATGTCTGAGACTGAAATCAATAATATATTTCAATCAAATACACGTCACACTTCTTTAGATGCACCAGTGCATGAAGCAGAGGATGTAGCGATGGGTGATTTATTAAAAGGGGGTGATGAAACAGACGAAGATGTGATGAAAGATTCTTTAAGAGAGGAAATTCGTCGCGTACTTAAGTCATTGAGTCCTAGAGAGGCAGAGATTGTTAACGCCTATTTTGGTTTAGATGGAGAAAATGGCGTTACGATTGAACAAATAGGTATCAAATACGATTTAACTAAGGAAAGAATAAGACAAATTAAGGAGCGTGCTATTAAACGTTTACAAAAAGCGAGATACAGCAATGCACTTAAAGCTTATTTGGGCTAGTAGTTTAAAATATTATCAAGCCCCTTCAATCTTATGATTAGACGGGGCTTTTTTTTAGGTTGTATTTAGTAGCTAAATAATTTGATAACATAGAAATTTGAATAAGAAATAAAGAAGTTATGGAAACAGAAAAAGTAAGCATTTTAATTATAGGTTCAGGCCCCGCAGGTTATACTGCTGCTATATATGCAGCAAGGGCAAATATGAAACCTTTATTATACCAAGGAATTCAACCCGGTGGTCAATTAACCATTACCACGGATGTGGAGAATTATCCTGGATTTCCAGATGGTATTCAAGGCCCAGAGATGATGGTGAATTTTGAAAAACAAGCGGCTCGTATGGGCACGGATATTCGTTATGGCCTTGCAACTAAAGTTGATTTTAGTGGGGATGTTAAAAAGGTATGGATTGATGATGAAAAGATCATCGAAGCTGATGCGGTCATTATTTCAACAGGCGCTAGTGCTAAATGGTTAGGTATTCCTAGTGAAGAGAAATTTAATGGATTTGGAGTGAGTGCATGTGCTGTTTGTGATGGCTTCTTTTTTAAAGGAAAAGAAGTAGCGATTGTAGGCGCAGGTGATACTGCTGCCGAGGAAGCACATTATTTATCAAAAATGTGTACCACCGTTCATATGATTGTTCGTAAAGATAAAATGCGCGCAAGTAAAGTAATGCAGGATCGCGTTTTAAATACACCGAATATTAAAGTTTATTTCAATAGTGAAACGGATGAAATTTTAGGAGATAAAACAGTAAATGCGGTTAGAATCAAAAATACCCAAACCAATACTTTACAAGAAATTCCAGTAAGTGCTTTTTTTGTTGCCATTGGTCATAATCCGAACAGTAGTATTTTTTCTGATTTTATTAAAACAGATGAAACTGGATATATTTTAACGGAACCAGGTACTACTAAAACAAATGTGCCAGGTGTATTTGCTTCAGGGGACGTGCAAGATAAAAACTACCGTCAAGCGGTAACAGCTGCTGGAAGTGGTTGTATGGCTGCCTTAGATGCAGAAAGGTATTTAACTGCAAAAGGGCACTAAAATAAAATTCATGTCAACAAATCAAACCATGCGTATTAGTTTGAACAAATTATTATTTGTTGGCTATCATGGTTTATATCCTGAAGAAAAGAAATTAGGTAATAATTATTCTGTTGAAATTGATATTGACTTTACGCCTAAGCAAGGAGTCATTGATCAATTGGATCAAACCATTGATTATGTGCATGTATATGCAATTGTAAAAAAATGGATGGAAATCCCAACGCCTTTATTAGAAACTTTGGTTGGTAAAATAGCTGATGATATTTTGTCATCGCAAACCTTAGCCAATAAAGTATTTGTAAAAATCACCAAGCTTCATTTGCCCATATCTTCCTTTGAAGGAAATGTGTCCGTTAAAATTGAAAAATCAAGAGCCTAGCACCTCTGTCTTTTTTGCGGAGTATTGATTATCCCACTTCAAGGAGCTATATCTTTTTGTCCTTCCAGCGATTCGATTTAATATATAGATAAGACGGCACCAATAAGGTTAACCAATATATAATTTCACACATCCATCCAATGGTAATTGGGAATTGGTAATATTCAATCGTTAGATAAGCATAAATCAAATAAATAATAATGGCTACAAATTCAATGGCCAAATTAATTTTTGATTGACCTGTACCCGTAACACCGTTTAACCAAATAGTAGCAATAGACATAATTAATAAGGCAATGGAAACAACCCTTAGTACAGGGATGCCTTCCTGCATAAAACCTTCTCCTTGTCCATAGATGGATAAAAATTGATGGGCAAAAACATTTAAAATTATACAAACGCAAAAAGCAAATCCAAAACTCCATTTTGCAATTTTATTAATTAATGGAATTACTTTGTCCTGCATATTTTGACCAATAATATTACTCACCATGGTATTGGAAGTAGCCGCGAATGCCCAAGTAAAGCTGCCAAAAAATCCAAAAATATTGCGCATTGAATTGGAAACTGCTAAGGATTGCTCCCCACGATGTTCAATCAAAATGTAAAATATTTCCCAACTAATAATACTGATCATGTATTGCATCATGATGGGGGAGGATTGTACTAAAATGAGTTTGATATAATCCCATTTAATTACAAAGTTTTTAAATAACTCAAACCTTGCACCAATTTTTTGATAATGAATCACCAAATAAATGACGAACAATCCCATCACTTCTGAAATAATGGAAGCATAAGCTGCTCCATTCAAACCCATTGCTGTAAATCCAAAATGACCAAAAATAAAGCTATAATCAAAAAATATATTAAAAGCAGCTTCGGTCGCCGTACCAATGATTAAAAAATTACTTTGATTTGTGCCAACGAGTAATGCATTACGCATCTGATAAATAAACAAAAATGGGATACCCCAAATTCTAATTTTCAAAAATTCAATCACCGAATTAGCTCTCTGGGTATCATGTAAAACACTATGAAAAATACTAGGTGCGATAAAATAAGTAAATGCAATAGCAATGACTGATAATAATATTGATATGATAACGCCCTGGTTAAACAATACCCCAATTTCATCCACTCTATTTTCGCCTGCGCGACGGGAAATAAGTGCTTGAAGTCCATTATTCAAACCTTGTCCCATCACCCCAAAAATCAAGTAAAATACCCCTGTAATGCCGCCAATCGCCAAGGCTTCTGAACTTAACGCACCTAAAAAAATATTATTAATGACAAAATTAACCTGTGGCACCATAATGGCTAAAGCAATAGGCAAGGAAATGGCCAATATTTGTTTACTTGAAACTGTTACCTGTAAGGATGGATTGCTATTGCTGCCGCTCATATCGGCAAATCTACAATTAGTTTTTACAATGAACTGCCCCTTTTTTTATAATATTGCATAAGAATTACAACATGGCAAAGAAAAAAATTGGTATTTACGGGATATTGGAAAGCACTGCTAATAAAAAGGTGGAGGATTTATACCTTATTGTGGATGAATCAGCGATTGCCTTTTCTGTAAAGAATCACATAGCTAATACTTACCAATGTTTTGAATACTTTGTAAACGATCCTGAAAATATTGGATGGAATCAATTAGTAGCTTACTTGCAGAATAATTCAAAATTGATTCAAAACATCTATGCTAATATTTATTTTGTGATGAATAACAGTAGTTATATGGTTACAAAAAAATATAACATTTCCGACAACTTGTTGTATAAAAATGAGCTCTCTTTATTACATGAAGTTTCCCCGGAAGAAGAAGTGCAATTAGCGACATTAGCTAATGATAAAATGTTAGTTTATTCAATACCTGATCATTTAAATACATTACTTACCCGATCATTTCCAACAGGCAAATGGCATCATTATACTGAATTCCTTTTGCATCAACCTAAGGATGGGGTCAACGTAACTATGTTTAATAATAACTTTTGTATTGTAATACATCAAGAGGGGCAATTAAAATTAATTAACCATTTTAAAGTAGGGGGGGATGACCAGAATACCTATACACTTTTAAATACCTGTTCAAATGCAGGTATCGTCCCTAATGTTTTTTCATTAACCATTGCTGGGTTTGATGCAGAACAATTAAATTGGATTAAAACATTGCATAGATATTTTGCAGATACGACCATATTAATGGCGCCTAATGCAGGAATTGGCGTTAATTTAAACAAGGAGTTCCCGCATCACACTTACGCACCTTATTTTATATTTTAATGAGAATTATCGCTGGACAATATGGTGGTCGACGCATTCATCCACCCCAAAATATGCCGCATACCAGACCCACCACTGATATTGCGAAGGAAGGTTTGTTTAATATATTGCAAAATAGGGTTCAATTAGACGGCATTAAAACACTTGATTTATTTGGTGGCACTGGCTGTATTAGTTATGAACTTGCTTCCAGAGGGGCAGCTGAATTAACCATTGTTGAGAAAGATCCGATCATGCTGGATTTTATAAAAAAGAATGTGGATTTATTGAAAATTGAAAATGTACAATTTAATAGAATGGATGTTTTTCAGTTTTTAGCTTCTTGTAAACAATCCTATGATATCATTTTTGCTGGCCCCCCATATGCTTTAAATACCATTGACGAACTACCTAAAATTATTGTGCAACAAAAGCTAATTGCGCCTGATGGTTTTTTTATATTAGAACATACGCCGCGCAATGATTATACCCAGTTTGCCGGATATAGTTTCCAAAGAAATTACGGCACCACTATTTTTAGTTTTTTTGCTTGTGTGTAAGATTCAATAAATTTTCGTAAATTATACTATGTTTAAAGACGAAGCAAGGAAATCCTTATTACAAAAACGTCAAAATTTATCCCAAGCGGAATGTATCAAATGGGATGATTTATTGTTAATACAATTTCAAAAATTAGATTTCTCAAACATCAATACCCTTGGAAGTTTTTATCCAATGGAAAAGCACAATGAGCCAAATACTATTTTATTTACCAGTTACTTGCAGCAGTTCATTCCCAATTTAATCATTGCATATCCTGTAATTAATAAAACATCGGGGACGATGCAATTTCATGAAGCAACTCCCGAACTTCATTTGAATTCCATGGGTATATATGAACCACATCAAATCAACCTGATTCCTAATAATGATATTGACTGCTTCTTAGTTCCATTATTGGGTTTTGATTTATTGGGACATCGGTTAGGATTTGGTAAAGGGTATTATGATAAATATTTTTCTACCTGTCATCATCCGCATCAACGTATTGGCATTTCCTATTTTGACCCCATACCAAATATTCAAGATACCCATGAATTTGACGTACCTTTAACCCATTGTATTACGCCTTGGAATATTTATGAATTTAAATAACCTCTTTTTAAAATCTTTTAGAGTTTTACTTTTACCTTTTGCAATTGTATATGGTTGGATAGTTGCATTTCGTAATTGGCTTTATTTTAAACATTATTTAAAGTCAGTACAATTTAATGTGCCCATGATTTGTGTTGGTAATTTATCATTAGGGGGTACGGGAAAATCACCTATGGTGGAATATCTTTTATCTATTTTATCTGATGATTATAAATTAGCAACATTAAGTAGGGGATACAAACGAAAAACAGAAGGGTATGCTTTAGCGAATCAATTTACATCCGCACTTGAAATTGGAGATGAGCCCATGCAATTTCATATCAAGTATCCAAACGTTGCTGTAGCAGTTGGAGAAAGACGCATTGAAGCCATTCCGCAATTAATTCAAGATGTGCCTGACTTGCAATTAATTATTTTAGATGATGCATTTCAACACAGAGAAATAGTGGCTGATTATAATATTTTGTTGACCGAGTATGATAATTTGTATTGTGATGATTTTTTTATTCCTACGGGTGATTTAAGAGACGAACGAAAGTCAGCCAAAAGAGCAAATATTATTATTGTTACTAAATGCCCTGCTAACTTATCTGTAATCGAAAAAGAGGAGATCATTGAAAAGTTAAATCCTGAAACAGAACAACATGTATTTTTTACCACCATCGCCTATGACACGCCCTATCATATTTATAATCCATCAGATCAATGGGTGTTAACCATGCGGGACGAAGTATTACTCGTTTGTGGCATTGCGAATCCGCTTCCTTTAAAAAATTATATTCACGAAAACACACATACCTACTATCAAATAAGCTATAGCGATCATCATATTTTCTCCATAGAGGATTTAAATGAGATCAAAGAAAAATTCAATCAAATTAATTCAAAGAGCAAATTAATTTTAACCACCGAGAAGGATGCAGTACGACTGGTAAAATATACAGAAGAACTTAACGACATTCCATTATATGTTTTGCCCATTAAACCTCAATTTTTATTTGGGGAGCAGGGTAAGTTTGATGCGCTGGTTATTAATAATGTTGCACAATTTTATAAACACAACAATGGGAACTAAGAAAAAAACAACAAGAAAGGGGAAACCCACAACAAAAAATACAAATATTACCACGAGTTATACAGGCACTTTAGATATTGCAAAATCGGGGATGGGCTTTGTGATGGTATCAGGATTGGAAAACGATATATTGGTTTTTCCAACTGATTTTAATACTGCTTTAAAAGGAGATCAAGTTCAGGTAAAGATTACAAAAATTAGACAAGGCACTGGCAAAAAAGAAGGGAAAGTACTAGAAGTATTAAAACGAAAACAAGTTTCCTTTGCAGGAACGATGCAGGTTACGAATAAGCATGCCTTTTTTATACCGAACAGCATTCATCCCATGCCGGATATCTATATTCCAATTAAATATTTAAATGGGGCAAAAGATAAGGATCGTGTAATGGTTAAGCTCATTAGCTGGGACAAGGCCAGTCGCAAACCAGAAGGGGAAGTATTAAATATATTCACCCCTGAACAAGAAAATGATTTGGCAATGAAATCGATTGTGGCTGAAGCAGGATTTTCATTAGAATTTAGTGCCGAAACTTTGGCTTTTGCAAGATCATTATCTGACAAGGTATCGGAAGCTGAAATCGCCAAAAGAAAGGATTATAGAAAGGTGTTAACATTTACGATTGATCCATTAGATGCCAAAGATTTTGATGATGCCATATCCTATCAGGTGCTACCTAATAAAAACATTGAAATTGGCGTTCATATTGCAGATGTAAGTCATTTTGTACAACCAGACACTGCAGTCGATCATGAAGCCTTTGAACGCGCTACATCGGTGTATTTACCGGATAGGGTGTATCCTATGTTACCTGAACGTATCTCCAATGAATTATGTTCTTTAAGACCACATGAAGAAAAATTAACTTTCTCTGCCACATTTGAAGTGGATCCTACTGGAGCCATCGTGCAAACCTGGTTTGGTAAAACAATTATTTATTCTGATCGTAGATATACTTATGAGCAGGTGCAGGAAATTATTGACACAAAAACGGGCGATCCATCCATGGATCACGTGAATGAAATTTTATGGTTATTGGATTTCACCCAAAAATTAAGACAACAACGTTTTGATCATGGCGCTATTAATTTTTCATCACAGGAAGTTCGCTTTACTTTAGATGAAAAAGGAAAGCCGATTGGAATAACAGTGAAAGAAAGTAAGGAATCACATCAGCTTATTGAGGAATTAATGTTAAAAGCGAATCAACTCATTGCTGAAAAAATGGGGAAAATTAAAATTAAAAAGGAACCATTGCCATTTCCATTCCGTATTCATGACCAACCGAATGAAGAAAAACTCGCGCCTTTTGTAGTTTTTGCTAAAAAACATGGATATACTTTCAACATTGATACCCCAGAACATATTGCACATAGTTTCAATCAACTCATGCAAGCGGCGAAGGGTAAACCGGAACAACACGTGATGGAGCAGTTAGGTATTCGGACCATGGCTAAAGCGGTTTATACGTCAAAAAATATCGGGCATTACGGATTAGGGTTTGAAAACTATTGCCATTTTACTTCACCTATTCGTCGTTATCCAGATATTTTAGTGCATAGAATTGTGGAATCCGTGATCCAAGGTCACCCCATGAATGACGAAAATTTAGAAGAAAAATGTGTACAATGTAGTGAAAGAGAACGTGCAGCGATGGAAGCAGAAAGAGCATCTAACAAATACAAGCAAGTCGAATTTATGCGTTCCTATGTTGGCCAAAGTTTTGAAGGTGTTATTAGTGGCGTATCCAGTTTTGGATTTTGGGTGGAAACCGTTGCCCATAAATGCGAGGGCTTGGTAAGTATTACCAGCTTATCCAAATATGATGATTTCAGACATGTCGAAACTGATTATGCCCTCGTGGGATTAAGATCTGGGCGTAAATTTAATATGGGTGATAAGATCATGATTAAAGTAATTGCCGCCAATTTAGACAAGCGCCAATTAGATTATGAATGGGATATAAGCCCGGTGGTTTAGCTATAAATTTAGTGTTACTTCATTGGGTGATTTTGACCCATTTTTAGCCTTAATTTATTACCCACATCTGTGGATAAAAGAAACAAAAATAGCCCCCAATTTTTAAAGAAAAAAGGCCTCAAAAAGTTATCTTCGTAATACATCAAAATGGGATATTTAACCCCCATTTTTGATGTAACGAAAGATAAAACATATGGAAGATAATTTAGGACTAGAAGCCACACAAGATAGTGATCGCGTTGTAAGGGTCAATATTGAGGAACAAATGAAAACATCCTACATAGATTATTCTATGTCAGTGATTGTTGGCAGAGCATTACCGGATGTTCGTGATGGATTTAAGCCAGTGCACCGCAGGGTTTTATTTGCAATGCATGAACTTGGTAATAACAGCAACAAGGCGTATAAAAAATCAGCACGTATCGTAGGAGAAGTCATGGGTAAATTTCACCCACATGGTGATACGGCTATTTATGATACATTGGTTCGTATGGCGCAGGAATGGACCATGCGATATAAATTAGTGGATGGGCAAGGTAACTTTGGTAACCAAGATGGAGATCCACCTGCAGCAATGCGTTATACGGAAGCGCGTTTACAACGTATTTCAGAAGCCATGTTGGACGATCTTGAAAAAGACACTGTCGACTTCCAACTAAACTTTGATGATAGTTTACAAGAACCCTCTGTATTACCAACACGAATCCCACAACTTTTAGTGAATGGATCTTCTGGAATCGCAGTGGGTATGGCAACGAATATGCTGCCACATAACTTAAATGAAGTGGTGGACGGTTGTATTGCCTATATTGGAAATAGAGATATTACTGTTGAGGAGTTAATTCAGTTTGTGAAAGCACCTGATTTTCCAACTGGGGGTATTATTTACGGAATGGAAGGCGTTAAGCAAGGTTTAATGACCGGTAGAGGTCGTGTGGTAGTGAGAGGAAAATGCAACATTGAAACCAAGGCCAATGGTCGTGAATTGATTGTTATTAATGAAATTCCTTACCAAGTAAATCGTGATACTTTAACGGACCGTATTGGTCAATTAGTGGTAGACAAAACAATTGATGGCATTACCCATGTTAACAATGAAAGTAATAAGCGAGAAGGAACACGTATCGTCATTGAATTACGCAAGGATGCCGTTGCGCAAGTGATCATTAATCAATTATTTAAATATACCGAACTACAAACAAGTTACGGTATAAATAATGTTGCCTTAAGTAAAGGCCGTCCTAAAATTTTAAATGTTCGTGATTTAATTAGCGAGTTTGTTGATTTTAGAATGGAAGTGGTAATACGTCGTGCAAAATTTGAATTAAAGAAAGCAGAAGATCGTGCACATATTTTAGAAGGATATTTAATTGCTTTAGATCATTTAGATGAAGTAATACGTTTAATCCGTAGCTCCGCTAATCCAGATGCGGCGAAAGAAGCCTTGATGACTGCAGGTTGGGGTATTTCAGAAGTACAAGCAAAAGCAATCTTAGAATTAAGATTACAACGCTTAACGGGTATGGAGCGCGAGAAAATTAAAGAGGAATTTGATCAGTTGATGAAATTGATTGCTTCTTTAAAAGAATTATTAGGAAGCGAGTATTTACGTTTTGAATTAATCAAAACTGAATTGTTAGAAGTGAAAGAGAAATTTGGAGACGAACGTAAATCTGAAATTCAATACTTAGCGGATGAAATGAAATTGGAAGATTTGATTGAAGAAGAAGATGTGGTGATTACCATTTCTCATTTAGGTTATATCAAACGAACTTCTGTTTCAGAATACCGCCAACAAAAAAGAGGAGGACGTGGCGCGATTGGATCTAAGACTAGAGAAGAAGATTATGTAGAGCATTTATTTATTGCATCTACGCATGATACCATGTTGTTCTTTACTGAAAAAGGAAGATGTTTCTGGCTAAGGGTGTATGAAATTCCAGAAGGTGAAAAAACTAGCAAGGGTCGTGCAGTTCAAAATTTAATACAAATACCGCAGGATGATAAGGTAAAAGCGATCATTGAAGTACGTAAGTTAGACGACAAGGATTATGTAAGTAATCACTATATCGTTTTATGTACCAAACGGGGCATTATCAAAAAAACTTGCTTAGAAGAATTTAGTCGTCCAAGGGTAAGTGGGGTGAATGCAATTACCATTAACGAAGGGGATGAATTATTAGCAGCCCGTTTAACAGATGGAAATAATGAAATCATGATGGCGGTTAAATCTGGTAGAGCTATTCGTTTCCCAGAGGAAAAAGTACGTCCAACAGGTCGCGGCGCCATTGGAGTTGCAGGTATTGAAGTAGATAATGAAACCGATGAAGTGGTTGGATTGGTTTGTGTAAATAGAGAAGATAAAAACCGTACCATATTAGTGGTAAGCCAACAAGGTTATGGTAAAAGAACAGCTATTGATGACTATCGTATAACCAATCGTGGTGGTAAAGGGGTGAAAACAATTAATGTCACTGAAAAAACAGGCAGCTTGGTTGGTTTAATGGATGTACTTGAAAAAGAAGATTTAATTATTACCTGTAAATCAGGCGTAACTATTAGAACCAGTATTACTGAAATCAGAGAAGCGGGTAGGGCAACACAAGGGGTAAAATTAATCCGTTTAGATGAAGGGGATGAAATTGCTGCCACTTCAAAAATTGAAGAACAGGACGTTCCTGAGTTGGATATAGCAGAAGGCGCAGAAGTATCCGGCGAAGCAACGGATGACATCATTGCATCAACTGATAATGAAGGCGCTACCGATACTGAAAATGAAGTAGATGATAGTTTAAATGACGCGGGAGATGATACACCTGAAAACTAATTACGCTATTTAAAAAAGAATTTTAATATTTAAGGGTGTTAAAAAAATAACGCCAACCAAAACCAAAAATCATGAAAAAAATTATCGGATTGTTAAGCTTAGTGACATTTATGCAAATGTCATATGCACAAGACTTTAAAAAAGTTCAAGGCATATTATTATTGAAAAAATTTGATGCAGCAAAAATTGAATACGATAAAGCTGTGACAAAAAATGCTTCATTAGCAACTACTCCTGATGGTGTTTACATAAAAGCTGTCATTTATGATGGCTTAGCAAAAGATAGTACATCATCAAAAAAATATCCAAATGCGTTCGATATTATGCGTTCGGCTGTTGAACAGTATATGAAAATGGATACCAGTTTTAAGATTGCTGTAGAATATGGTCAAGATCCATTTTTTACCATTTATTTTAAAGCATTCAAGGATGGGGTAGCAGGCTTTAGTAGTAAAGATTGGAAACAATCAGCAGAGAATTTTGATGAAGCGGTAAGATTAAGCGATATTATTTTCTCAAAAGGTTGGGCTAATGCGAAACAAAAATTTGATACAACATCATTAATGTATGCTGGGTATGCCCATCAAAATGCTGGAAATAAAGCAATATGTGCAGCTTATTACAAAAGATTAATTGATGCTAAAATAAATTCAAATGAATTAATTGACGCATATCGTTATCTATTAGTGTATTATATTGATACAAAGGATAAATCAGGTTTTGATACTTATTATAAAATAACCCAAGCAGCATATCCTGCTGAAAATTGGTTTGAATATAAGACAGACTATATTGATAAGCATTATAGCATGGAAGAAAAAATAGCGTCTTATGATGAAATGATTACGGATAATTCAATCACTGAATTTGCTTGTCAAATGTTCGGTGACATGTTTATGGCTGGAAAATCAATGGATGGAGTGAGTGCTGAATTATCAAATACTTATTTACTTAAAGCACAAGATGCTTACAAAAAAGCATTTTCAATGAATGCAAATAATTTTGCTGCAGCCTTTAATGCAGGTATCAGTTATTATAATCAATTTTCTGTATTGGATGATAAAGTAGCTGAAAATATCAGAACCTTACAATCTTTAAATACCAACAGACCAGCTCCTTCAAAAGATCCTAAAAAGAAATTATTAGAAGATGCTAAATTTAAAGCTTCTATCGACTCAGTTAAAAAATTAAATGTAGCACTGGAACAACCAATTATAGTTAAAGTGGATGCAGCCATTGAATGGATCGAGAAAGCATATAATAATCTAAAGGACAAAGACAAATTCACTAAGCCTGAAAAGAATGTGATTTCTAGATCAGTTGATTTTTTAGCTACATTATACAGCTATAAAAGAGATAAAGCAAGAGGAAAAGATCAAAAAGCGTATGATGATTTTGATGCCAAATATAATCTCTACGATACATTACATGATAAGTACCAATAGTACTTTCTAAATAATAATAAAGCCGCCCCAATAAACAATAGATTAGGGCGGCTTTATTATTTAATGACTAGCGTTATTTTAATCTCTTAATACCACAGTTATTTTATAGTTTTTAGTTTCATTCAATTCTACAGTAACGTCTTCCCCGCCAAATTTAAAAACGGCTTGAATAGGGAAGATGACATTTTGAAAAATATAGCTGTTTCTTTTTTGTTGATTGGTTCTAGGAAACATCTCTTGAAATGACCCCTTATTAAAGGTATGTTCCGTTAAGGTTGGTTTAGGCATTTCACCTGCTAGAGTAGCAGATCCGCCTGAAACGGATTCCACACTTACTTCAATGATATTTCCACTGGGATTCGCTGGTTCAGTTGTAATATTCGCATTACTCACCATGTAGGACTTGCTTATAATTTTATAAGGATATTCATAAAAGCCAACGTATTGGTCTTTTTTCCAATAGCCAACTAGGGTGCTATCTTTATCAAAAATGGTTCTATATTTTAATTCACCATAACCTTCTTTTTTGCCTTTTTTAAAGCTGCCTTTAAACACATTTCCGGAGGTATCTGTCAAAACACCATTGCCATCTGGTTGGCCATTTTTTTGTTCACCTACATAAGTGGTTGCTTTTTGGACAGGATTTTGCGCTTTTAAACAATTGGGTTGATTACAGATAGTAAGCACAATTAAACAGCCTAGTAGGTTTTTCATAGTTGGTATTTAAGGGTTCAACGGTTGTTCTGTAAAACTAATAAAATAGACAATATGAAGAAAGCGTTTGTTTATTGAATATACTATTTAACATAATGTTAATTATAAGCGCTAAATATAGATGAAATAAGGGATTTATAGTTAGAATATGGGTCGGATAGATAGTTAGAATACGGAAGAATAGATGGCTTAAGATGTATGTAGGTTCAATAGAACTAATGAAGTATCATGTAGTGTTTATTTGTATAGTCTCTATCTAATTGATAGTATATTGGGAATATAATTAACAGGCATTGAAGGAAATTGTAAATGATTAAGTGGTTACAAATGTTAAGAAACCATTCTAATAAAATATAATATCTTAAATAACAGATTTACAATTACTTAGAAAGGGTTATTTGTATATTTAATTTATCCTAATTGATTATAGGCTTCCAATAATCGTATTTGGTTTAATGTACGCTGGTAATTTTGGCCCTCATAGGATGCCCCGTAGTAACTATCATTATTCAAATGGTCTGTCAAAAAGCGCAGGGCTTGCATATATATCAAAAATTGCCCCCCAAAAAAGAAGTGGTCCAATTCGTAATTGGACAGTTCGTCCTTCATATAGTGTAAATAGCCGGACTTTAAAGCCTGCCACTTTTCTCCATCCACCCATATTTTATTCAAATCTCTTTCTTCCTCGGAAACGGGACATAAACAAGTACGACACATGTCGCCCACATCGCTAATATAGTAACCGGACATTGTCGTGTCTAAGTCAATCACACATATTGCCTGTTCCTCATCATCAATTTTGTTGAATAGTACATTGCTGATTTTGGTGTCATGATGTGTAACCCTCTTTTTTACGTCCTTATGATGTATGTAATTATTATAGGTATCCACATAGTTCTTGAATGAAAGTAATAATTTAATCTCCTCCTGGCTTTGTTCAATTCTGTGTGCATTTCCATGTTGAATGGCTTCAGTAAATTGTTGGTACCTGAAATTTAAGTCATGAAACTGTACTAATGTATCTGTTAAGCGATGTGCATCAAAATCCTTTAAAGTATAGGTAAAGTTGGCAAACTGTTTTGCCGCTTCTTCCACTTGTGCTTTATGATCAAGTACACTTAAGGCATATCCTTCAATTTTATTAAATGCTCGATAGTAACCTCCCTCCCATTCAATGAGTGTATTTCCTTGGAGCGTAGGTAACAAATGCGTATATAAATAATCGGGGTTTGTTATTTTAATGTAAGCCCCTATCGCATTGATATTCGCATCAATGGCTTTGGGATTTTTGAATACATTATGATTGATGGATTGCAGAATAAAATCACCATGGGTGGTTTTTACAGAATATGTTCTATTAATTAAACCTTGTTGAATTGTATCATACACATTCACTTCCCATCCATATAAATCAAATAAATGTTGCATAATTATTTATTGAATTAAAATTACATAAATAAACACATTGTTTGTATCTTGAACATGATTATTTAATAACATAAACGCTGCAATAAAATGGATCGTCGCAAATTTATCAATTTAGGAGGTATAGGAATTTCAAGTTTTACATTAGCTGGTTTTATTCCTAAAAATTTGGTGACTAAACCAATTGTAATTTCCACTTGGGATGCAGGTATTGCAGCGAATGCAGGTGCTTGGACCATACTCGGTGCTGGTGGTAAAGCACTTGATGCAGTGGAAAAAGGAGTCATGGTTACGGAAGATGAAATGAACTGCTGCGTTGGTTTAAATGGAAATCCAGATAGAGATGGTCATGTAACTTTAGATGCTTCAATTATGGATCATGAATTTAATTGCGGAAGTGTGGCATTTTTAGAACGTATCAAACATCCAATATCAGTGGCACGACGCGTAATGGAAAAAACACCCCATGTGATGTTAGTAGGTGAAGGCGCGCAACAATTTGCCATAGAACAAGGATTTAAATTAGAGTCCGGTGAATTATCAAAAGATGCTAAAAATTCATACAATAATTGGCTGAAAAAATCAGAATACAAACCAGTCATTAATATTGAACGCAAAAATGCATTGAGTCAATTAGATGAAAATAAAATGGCACCACATCGTTTATCTAATGGAGAATGGAATCATGATACCATTGGCATGATTGCACTTGATATTCATGGTAATTTAAGTGGTTCATGTACCACAAGTGGTGCAGGTTTCAAAATGCGAGGTCGTGTTGGCGACTCTCCTGTTATAGGGGCAGGTTTGTATGTGGATAATGAAGTAGGTGCAGTTGTTGCCACAGGTCAAGGAGAAGATGTAATTAGAGTTGCAGGTGCAAGTGCTGTAGTGGAACAAATGAGACAAGGAAAAACACCTACGGAAGCTTGTAAAATTATAGTGGAGCGTATAAATAGAATCAAGAAAGAAAAAGCAAAGGATATACAAATATGTTTTATTGCTGTCAATAAGAATGGTGATTTTGGTTCTTATTCACTACACAAGGGATTTAATTATGCAGTCCATACCAATGAAGAGAATAAATTGTTTGAAGCAAAATCATTAGATTAATTCGTTTTTTATTATAGTCAACTATATGTCAAAAGTCACTTTAGAAATTGCTGTTTTTTCTGTTCAATCAGCCTTGGATGCCATACAAGCGGGTGCGCATAGAATTGAACTTTGTGAAAATCCAAATGAAGGTGGTACTACCCCCTCCTATGGAAGTTTACTAGCAATGTCAAAACAACAAACAGTTCCTGTTTTTCCAATCATTAGGCCAAGAGGCGGTGACTTTTTATATACGGAGATGGAATTTCAAATCATGAAACAGGATGTAATAGTCGCAAAGGAATTAGGATTTAAAGGAGTGGTGATTGGACTATTAAAATCAGATGGGCGCATTGATAAAATCAGAACTGCGGAATTAGTTTCCTTAGCGAAACCGATGCAAGTAACTTTTCATCGTGCTTTTGATAGGTGTGTTGATCCAATACAAGGACTTGAAGATATTATAGAAACAGGATGTCATCGAATTTTAACAAGTGGGCAAGTACCTAATGTTGCCAATGCATTACCATTAATCAAACAATTAGTGGAACAAGCAAATGGTCGAATTGTTATCATGCCAGGAAGTGGTGTACGCGCTAATAATATCAATGAAATTTTAATGCAAACAGGGGTAGTGGAAATTCATAGTTCTGCACGTAAAAACAACCCATCGAAAATGGAATTTAATGTTACATCCATGAATGAAAATTTACAAAGCACAGGTGTGGATGTGGATGAAATTAAAATAATGTTGTCTTATTTATAAATTAGAATACACCAGCTACTAATACAACATTCTTGCTCTGATGGTGTGTTTCACTTCTTTCAATAAATCAAAGGCTGTTTTAGATAATTTTGAATCCACATCTAAAACTACATATCCAATTTCATCATTGGTCTTTAAGTATTGACCCACAATATTTATTTTATTTTTGGACATCACGGTATTGATAGCACTCAATACACCAGGTACATTGTTATGAATATGTAAAATACGATGCGCGCCATCTACAGGAGGTAAACCAATCGAAGGAATACTGTGTGATCCGTTTGAAACGCCTCTTTCTAAATATTGGTATAATTTAATACTTACATCTTCCCCAATATTTTCCTGCGCTTCCTCTGTACTTCCACCAATATGTGGTGTTAAAATTACATTGGATAAACCTTGCATCGGTGATTCAAAATGATCACCATTTTTTTCTGGCTCCCAAGGATACACATCAATAGCAGCACCAGATACCGCTTTTGATTTGATGGCTTTACTTAAAGCGGCTAAGTCAACCACTTCTCCCCTAGCATAATTTATTAATATCGCACCTTGCTTAAATTGTTTGATTACTTCAGCACTAATTAAATTTTTAGTTTGATTGGTTTCTGGCACATGAATGGAAATAATATCTGAATTGCTTACCAATTCTTTTAATGATTTCACCGCTTGTGCATTTCCTAAAGGAAGCTTTGCATCGGTATCATAAAATTTAACTTTCATTCCCATGGCCTCTGCCATGATACTTGTTTGGGTACCAATATTACCGTAACCAATTAAACCCATTGTTTTTCCTCTTAGCTCAAAACTTCCTTTGGCTTCTTTATTCCAAATGCCTTCATGAGCAGCTTTATTTTTATCCACTATTTTTCGAATCAACATAATTGAAGCGCCAATGACTAATTCAGCAACACTTCTTGTATTACTATAAGGAGCATTAAAAACGGCAATCCCTTTTTGTTTACAAGCTTTGATATCCACTTGATTGATGCCGATACAAAAACAACCAATGGCTTGTAATTTTTTTGCGCTATCTAATACTTTTTTTGAAATAAATGTTTTAGAACGAATTCCTAAAATATGCACATCCTTAATTGCTTTAATTAATTCTTCCTCACTTAAAGCACCCGATATTTTTTTAACATCCGTATATCCTTGTTCTTTAAAATACTGCACCGCCTTATCACTGATATTTTCTAGAAATAATACTTTGATTTTGGCCTTGGGATAACTGGTATTGTCAATATTGCTCATGGCACAAAGTTAAAAAAAATAACTGTTTTGTATTCATTAACAATAAATTAAGTCATTGTAGCGTTATTTTGTAAATACTTATCCCTTTTGCACTCTATAAAAGCGAACAGATGATTGTGAGACTCACCTTGATTTTAGGTATATTCCTTTTTAGCTCAGCTTGTGGAACCAGCCAAGGGCCTAATCCATTGGTTAATTACCCGTTTGCCTATCAAAAATTAAGCCCCACCGATAAGGATAAATTAATGATTGAGGTCAAGGCCAAATATGAAACCCTTTTAGGTAAAAAAGGATTTAGTGGTCAAATTTTGGTGGCAAAAAATGGACAGGTGGTATTTGAAGACTATCAAGGCTATTCCAACTATAGTAGCAAAACTTTAATCCAACCCGAAACCCCCATTCATTTGGCTTCCATTTCTAAAACTTTTACTGCCATGGCGGCATTAAAATTATGGGAGCAGGAAAAATTGGATTTAAAAGCCCCAGTAGCAAAATATTTAAATAAGTTCCCCTACAAAGAGGTGACCATTGAACAATTATTATCGCATCGAAGTGGATTGGCGGATTACACTTATTTTATGGAATCAAAGAAGTATGCTTCTGTTCGAGTTAAAAATAAAAGAGGTAAATGGATCAAGCGATTAAAGCTAATTAAAAACGAAGCACCATTTAAATCAGGATTATATAAAAACCAAGATGTCTTGGATTATATGGTTGCTCGAAAGCCTTTGCCACAGGCTTCTCCAGACCGCGTGTTTAAATATTGTAATACCAATTACGTTTTACTTGCATTGGTCATTGAGAAAATTACAAGTCAATCTTTTCCTAATTATATGAAAGAAAACATTTTCAAACCTTTGAAAATGGAGAATACCTATGTTTTTGATGCTTCTTCAATAAACAAATACACCCCATCCTATAATGCTAGAATGGTACCTTATAAAATTGAGAAATACGATTGTATCTACGGGGACAAAAATGTATATAGTACAGCAAGAGATATGTTTTTATGGGATAAAGCCTTAACCGAGGGTAAATATTTACAACAAGCTACGATGGATATGGCTTATGAACCCAAAAGCCCCACCAACAAATATTACCATAATTATGGCTTAGGATGGCGTATTTTGACCAATCCTAATGAAGAAAAATTGATTTATCACAATGGCTGGTGGCATGGCAATAATACGGTTTTTACCAGGCTAATCCGTGAAACTGCCACTATAATCATATTGGGCAATAGATACAATAGCTCCATATATAAAGGCAAGCAAATTGCTTCTGTTTTTACAGGTAAGGAGGATACGACAAGTTTAGAGGAGTAAACTCCGTATTTTTTGCCTTTTTTTGGATTTTCTGCCCTATTTTTGCATCCCCTTAATTTTAACTACCGAATATAAGTTTCTTATGAAAGAATGTATCAATGATTGTTTGTTTTATGCCGTTCCGGCAATGGGTATTGTAGGTTTGTTATATACCTTATTGAAATTCAATTGGGTATCTAAGCAAGACGCTGGTAATGACCGTATGAAAGAAATCAGCACTTATATTGCTGAAGGCGCTATGGCTTTCTTGAAAGCAGAGTGGAAAATACTAGGCTATTTTGTAGTGATCGTAGCATTATTGCTAGGCTTTATGGCAACAAAAAATGCCGAAAGTCATTGGAGTATTGCAATATCCTTCGTTATTGGTGCTGTTTTCAGTGCTACTGCAGGCTATATCGGTATGAAAGTAGCTACTAAAGCAAATGTAAGAACAGCACAAGCAGCTAAAACTAGTTTGGCTAAAGCATTAAAAGTATCTTTTACAGGTGGATCCGTAATGGGTTTAGGTGTATCTGGATTAGCAGTATTAGGCTTGGGTGGTTTGTTTTTAGTGTTAAAAAGCATGTTCTATATAAATGGAGATCCTTCTGAAATGTTAAGAACCATTGAAGTTTTAACCGGATTTTCATTAGGTGCTGAATCTATCGCATTATTTGCCCGTGTGGGTGGTGGAATTTATACAAAAGCGGCTGATGTAGGCGCTGATTTAGTTGGAAAAGTTGAAGCAGGAATTCCTGAAGATGATCCGCGTAATCCGGCAACGATTGCAGATAACGTAGGTGATAATGTAGGTGATGTTGCTGGTATGGGTGCCGATTTATTTGGTTCTTATGTCGCAACTGTATTAGCTACGATGGTTTTAGGACAAGAAGTTACTGCAGTAGGTGGTGGTAGATTAGTAGATACCTTTGGTGGTTTATCTCCTATTTTATTACCAATGATGATTGCTGGGGTTGGTATATTATTATCAATTATCGGAACCTTGTTCGTTAGAATTAGTGAAGATGCTGGATTGAACACGGCAACTGTTCAAAAGGCTTTAAATATGGGTAATTATGGTTCCATGATTTTAACAGCAATTGCTTGTTATTTCCTTGTAAGTTATATTTTACCAGAAACCATGGCATTACGTGGTATTGAATTCACAAGAAACGGGGTTATTGGCGCTATTGCTGTTGGCTTAATCGTAGGTACTTTAATGAGTATTATTACTGAATACTACACAGCAATGGGTAAACGCCCTGTTTTGAGTATTATCAAACAATCTAGTACAGGTCACGCTACCAATATTATTGGTGGTTTAGCAATTGGTATGGAATCAACCTTTATGCCAATTATCGTATTGGCTGCAGGTATTTTTGGTTCAGCTTATTGCGCAGGTTTATACGGTGTAGCTATTGCTGCTGCAGGTATGATGGCAACAACAGCGATGCAATTAGCGATTGATGCTTTTGGTCCAATTGCAGACAACGCAGGTGGTATTGCTGAAATGAGTGAATTACCAGCGGAAGTGCGTGAGAAAACAGATATTTTAGATGCAGTTGGTAATACAACAGCGGCTAGTGGTAAAGGATTTGCCATTGCTTCTGCTGCATTAACTTCATTAGCATTATTTGCTGCCTTTGTGGGTGTAGCGATGCCAAATAACCAACATATTGATATCTATAAAGCGGACGTTTTAGCGGCCTTATTTGTGGGAGGAATGATACCTTTCATCTTCTCTTCATTAGCTATTCGTGCTGTTGGAGAAGCAGCTATGGCAATGGTGGAGGAAGTGCGTCGTCAGTTCCGTACCATTCCAGGAATTATGGAAGGTACCGGTAAGCCAGAATATGAAAAATGTGTGGCAATTAGTACGGAGGCTTCATTGAAAAAAATGA